>ERZ1027264.1257-NODE-1257-length-12173-cov-12.560654_pt1 | contig 12173 bp, 11 predicted proteins | sample MGYA00519258_ERZ1027264 | MGnify/ENA primary metagenome ERZ1027264 (study PRJEB26926, sample SAMN06164692) | human gut metagenome | biome: ENVO:00009003; feature: ENVO:2100002; material: ENVO:00002003 | host: Homo sapiens | place: USA | collected 2012 ...
GCTTCGCGTTCTTTCGGAGGCAGCGCCGGCGATGGGCTCTGATTGAGAAATTTTGTGACCAATGCCGCGGCCCGGTCGTATTTGTCCCGTAGATGCGCATGCGTTTTCAATATTAAATCTCAACCCCGTGTGAATAAACAACAAAGCAGGCACAAAACCAAGGGTTTGAGCAGTTCTTCTATTTTTTCACCTTGCAGTTGTTTCCCTTCCTTTCACTTGTTAGGTTTCTCGGACTTTTTGGGGCAATCCGAGGTTGCTATCGATTGCTTATCCAATGGAGTTACGGCTGAATATCCCGGGGTGTTGCAGCCAAGAGAAAAAAGTCGGATTTCTATATTAGGCTATTTTCATCGGTCTTCAGGCAAAGATATTTTCATAAAAACCACAGACATATAGAAAAGCAGATATGCCTACCTGTATTTAGTTTATTCGGTTTAGCTTATATAATAGAGCTAACCGACTAAAGCAAACTGAATCTTCATGTCGTTTTGCCATCCATTTCATTCTACAGCATACAGCCAAAAGAGAGAATAAATAAGTACTCATTTATTGATACTATCTCTTTTCACTGTAATTTGACCATCGCATCAGAGTTCAGTATGAACAACCATCAGCCGTCAGCTATGAATTCGACATCACTACCAACAAATGAGATATGTACTGAAGAATTGAATAATTAGAGAAATCATAACTTTATTTGAAGTCGTATTAAACCGATTATTCGCTTTTACGGTTAGTTCTCTATTGGGCAGGAAACAAGGCCTATCCTTTGGCATCAAAGAATAGGCTCTTACTATGTCTAAATAATTGGTTGAATCTTGATTAAGTATTGTAAACACATACTCAATCGCTGATATGGCTGTATATTGGGATTAGAGGCTGCCAATATAACGGATAAATAATTAGAATATATTGATGGATTTTTTGTAGTCATGTTCAATATTGATTTTGAATATTCAACCCAAACTTGATACATAGCGTCTGTCACTTGGCCGTTTTGCATTATTTTTAGCCCTTGGTCAATTACTTGTTGTATTGGAATGTTGTTATTCATGTTCTTTATCCTCCTTTCTTGCCATCATTCTTTCTAACTGTTCTGCATTATTTGTTCCATTGGTCATAATAGCCTCGTCTGCGGCCTTTTTGGATACTTCGTTTTGCCATCTCAATTTGAAATTTGCATTAAATATCTCGAATTTTTCGAATAATGGCAGCAACCATAACAATACACAAATAAGAAATATTAGATTATCTCCTTGAAAGTCAGAAAAGAATTGAAAATTTAAACATTCAGGATAATTGCAACAAACATATGTAGTAGAAAAGATTAAAATGAATGGATACCACAATCGTGATAGCCATGATAAAGTAAAGTCTATTGTTTTAAATAAACTGTTTTTTTGAGGTGTTCATTTTCAAAAAACAGCAACATAATAAAGGCAGTTAGGCATCCTCCAAGGAGGAAACACGCTATTAGTAATTTCCAATTCAACAGTTCCATGCCCATTTATCTAATTTTCCTGCAAAGATAGTTCAAGAAAGCACTACACGAAACAAGCATAAATAAAGCCTCCTCAGATGCAGGAGTATATGCTCCATCACTGTCCATCAAGGCATGTCTAATACCAGTATCAGGTTGATTCGTATAGGCATATAATTTATCAAAAGTAACCTTTAAGAGTTTGGGTATAATAATACCGTTGGCTTCCAAGCGGTTCAATGCTTTTCCCAAAGAGTTTTCGTCTGTCTTTTCTCTACAAAAAGCTTCTACAGCCGAGATTGACTCTTTGATGGAATTACGATAATCTGCTGTAGGGCGTTGTGCATATAATTCCAATGCCCTATTAAGATGTATCTTAATGTTGCGAGAAGTATTTGCCATTGCATCTTCAATTGTAGCAATCTCGCTTTTTGACGTAATCTCAACAATCTCTTGTCCGATAATGCGATAGGCAAAATTCAAACGCTCAAATTCAAAATTGAGTTGTTTGATGAACATTTGGTTTACAGGAGTCCTCCAATTATTATATCGTTTGTCAATATCTTGAAGATATTTAATAGTACATTCGACTATATCTAATTTTCGATACCAAGAATTATTTTTATCCTCCAAAAATGCAGTTGCAACGATATAATAACGTCTTCCATCTTGAAAATCGCCCTCTCGATTATTCAAAAAATAAGTCCATAAATACTGTTCCAATGCAATATATGGATCTGTATCAAAATATAAGCCTGAATCTAAAAAGAGCCTATTTTTTAATTTATCATAGCAAGAGCAAATAGCATTTTGTATCTCAGGCGTAATTTTTTCTCTAATAATTACATCCGAAGGTTTGGTGTAACCGTATCTCTCTGAAAAAAGTTTCATACAATTGTTATCCTTTTGTTTCTGATATTATATCCCAAAACCGATTGAAGAATGCGGTCAGTCGTTCGATGACGGCTTCGCGTTTCTTCGTGCGATCGCCGGTGGGCGTAAAACGGGAGACGGGCGGCAAGACTTCGGTTATAGCCGTTCCCGTCGTTTGCACGAATCCGTCACGGAAAGCGTTGTCCATGAATTTGTATGCCTCGTCATGATTCAGGTTTTCGTCGGCAATAATCCGATCCAGCTCGGCACGACGCTGCTCCTCGACATAAGCGAGCCAATCTTCGTCCACGTCGGATTCGGGCGTGAGGGATTCGATGAATCGTTCGATCAACTCCTTTTTGTTGCGCAAATCCACGCTCGAATCGATCGCCTTGCGAATCGACACGACGATCTCCTTGTCCTGTAAATGCTCTTCGTGGTATTTACGAATCAACGACAGAATATAATCGATGTTTATCTCGACTTGCTTGATAAGCTCTATCTCGAATACCACATCTTCGTTGATTTGCTCCGCTTCGTGTTTCTGCAGGCGGAACTCGTTGTACAAGTCGATATACGCACCGTGGTAATCCTGTATGTCGCGTTCAGTCAGAATCTCGCGTCCGACAAAGGCATCGAATGTCGATAGGATATTCCGTAGTTTCAGAATCGCACCGTACAACCGCACGAAGTTCTTTTTGTTCTGCTCGCCGACGATCTGTTCTCCGACGGGGTATTTCGCCTGTAATTCTTCGACTAACTCTGCATAACCGCGAATCTCCCTGTCGTTCTGTGTATAACCGTTGTAATACTCGTCGAAAGTTTTGAGCAGCACGATGCCTGCCGCCTCCTTGTCTCCGAACAGGGCGAGGCTTTCGTTCGTAGCCGTTTCGAGGTTGCGGAAACATACGATGTTGCCGAACGTCTTGATGGAGTTCAGGATGCGGTTCGTGCGCGAATAGGCCTGCAAGAGCCCGTGCATCCGCAGGTTCTTATCGACCCACAGCGTATTAAGCGTCGTGGCATCGAAGCCTGTCAGGAACATATTGACGACGATCAGCAAATCCAACTCCCGATTCTTCATCCGGAGCGATACGTCCTTGTAGTAATTCTGGAACTTGTCGCTCGACGTGTCATAGGAAGTTCCGAACATCGCATTGTAATCCACGATAGCGCTTTCGAGAAAATCCCGCGAACTCCGATCCAGCCCGCTCGTATCTTCGGGATTCTCGTCGATGATGAAGCCGTCCGCATCTTCATTCACGCCGAAACTGTATATGGTCGCCACTTTCAGTCGCTGCGCATCCGGCAACACCGCCATTTGCCGCTTGAATTCAGCGTAATACATCTTCGCCGTTTCGATAGAGGAGACGGCGAAGATCGAATTGAAACCCATCAGGCGAGTCCGCCGCTTTACCTCTTCCACCTTATTGCGACGACCTGCCGATGCTACCTCGCTGATATTGGTCACGACGTGAAACTCATACGATTTCGCGGCGCGCTTCGTCTTCTGGTTGAAATGCCGGAGGATGTAGGCGACGATATTAGCGATACGTCGTTTGTCCGCCAAAGCCTCCTCGCGGGCGATGTCCCATACCATCGAGTTCTCGATCTCCTCTTTCTCCTTGATGGTGCGAACGTACTCGATGCGGAATGGCAGCACATTCTTGTCGTTGATGGCATCGACGATCGTATAGGTGTGCAGCTGCTCGCCGAACGCCTGCTCGGTCGTCCGCAGATTCGGCTTGCCGCCGCTTACGGCGTTCTTGGCAAAAATCGGGGTTCCGGTGAAGCCGAAAAGGAAATAACGTTTGAATTTCCGGGTAAAGGCCGTGTGCATGTCGCCGAACTGCGAACGGTGGCACTCGTCGAAAATGATGACGATTTTTTGCCGGAACACAGAGTGCTCTGCATGGCGGCCGATGAAAACCGAAAGTTTCTGAATGGTCGTGATGATGATTTTCGCCTCCGGATCCTCCAACTGTCGTTTCAGAATCGCCGTACTCGTATTGCTGTTGGCCGTTCCGCGCTCGAACTTGTCGTACTCGCGCATGGTCTGATAGTCGAGGTCTTTGCGATCGACCACGAACAACACCTTGTCGATGTAAGGCAGTTTGCTCGCCAACTGCGCCGTCTTGAACGACGTGAGCGTCTTGCCGCTGCCCGTCGTATGCCAGACGTATCCGCCGCCTTCTACTGTGCCGTACAGCCGATAGTTGTCTGCTATACCGATTTTACTCAAAATGCGCTCCGTCGCCACGACCTGATAAGGACGCATGACGAGCAGCAACCGATCGGAGGTGAAGACGCAGTAGCGGGTCAGCAGATTGAGCAACGTATGTTTGGCGAAGAATGTACGGCCGAAGCCCATAAGGTCAGCAATAGGCCGGTTGTTGGCATCGGCCCACCACGAGGTAAACTCGAAACTGTTGCTCGTCTGCTTGCTCTTGGATTTGCTACCGCCCGAAGCCTCCTTGATATGGCTCTGGCGTGTGGTATTGCTGTAATACTTGGTATAGGTTCCGTTCGATATGACGAAGAGCTGCACAAACTCGAACAGCCCGCTGCCGGCCCAGAAACTCTCCCGCTGGTAGCGGTCGATCTGATTGAAAGCCTCCTTGATGTCTACGCCGCGCCGTTTCAACTCGATATGAACCAACGGCAGACCGTTCACCAATATGGTAACATCGTAACGGTTGGAGCGTGCACCGTTATCTGCTTCGTATTGATTGATGACCTGAAGCGAGTTGTTGTGGATATTGGCCTTGTCGAGCAGGTAGATATTTTTGACTGTCCCGTCGTCGCGCGTCAGCAATTGCACATGGTCTTCCTGAATGATGGCGGTCTTCTCTACAATTCCACTGTTCTTGTTGGCAAGACAACCCGTAAAGAAACGCGACCACTCGGCATCCGTAAACGTATAGTGGTTGAGTTTCTCCAACTGACGGCGCAGGTTGGCAATCAACTCCGTTTCGGTATGAATCGGCAGGTAATCGTATGCCTGTTCGGTCAGCAGTTTGATAAATGCCCGTTCGAGATCGGCCTCCGACTGGTACTCTTTTTCCGTGCGGTATTCTGCCCGGTAGTCACTGACGACCGTACTTTCGGGATTTTCAGCAACCAGGTTGTATTTTTGCATCTTCTTTGCGCTTAAATGTCAGTAGTTTATCTCTATAATATTCATATTGCTGCCGACGGGCGGCAATCTCGACGGGCAGTCCTTCCGAAATATCGTTTACCAATGTCTCGAATTTATCGAGAATGGCAACGATACGTTGCTGCTCTTTCATTGGAGGAATGGGGATGACAACCTCCCCAAACCGTTTTTTTGATACATTGAAACGAGTAACACCGCTGGCCGTCTTTATTATCTGTTTTCGTATCTCTTCACTGCGAAATAAGAATTTCATAAAATCGGGCAATAGCAATGCTCTATCGTTCATACGAAATCCGAAACAAAAACTATTGAGATATAAATCCCCATCCGGACGTGTAGTCATTACGGAAGACATCCCGCAATCATCAGGTGTTTCCGATGAACCAGTAAATACAACATCTCCATACTCGACTTTATTTTGTTTCTCTCCTTCTGCAATCTGAACCATATCATTCATGTTGACATCTATCGCAATATTGGAGTATACGTTCATATAAGTGATAAACTTGGCATTTCCTGCTATAAAATCGCGTTTGCTCTTTCCGGTGAGACCTCCATAGAATGTGCCTATATCGCTTAATTTACACCATTTTACACCTTCAGAATACCCCCCCCCCACGAATTTACTGAAATTCAACAACTTATTGCGATAGTATTCATACTGCTTCCGCCGTGCCTCCAGTTCCGCCTCCAGCTCCGCCTCCAGTTCCGTAAACTTATCGAGGATATTTACGATTTCGTTCTGAATCGCAAGAGGCGGGACGGGAATCGAAAAATCTTTAATAATCCCAGCACTTAAATTATTTATCGTAGTCGAATTGAGGGCAGAACATAAATAGTCACTAAACATTCCGCTTGTAAGGAGGTGAAACAAAAAACGACTATTCAGTCTTTCGGGACATCTAATTACAGCCATAAATCCGCCGAATGTATAGTCTATGTTTTCGGAAATATAGGCTACTTTTCCTACATGTTCCTTACTCCCACTTCCGGCACAAATTAAAATATCTCCTTTGCGTAATAGTTGTGCCTCTTTAACTTTTACGCTTTTGGAGACTAATTTTACGTCATCAAAGTTTAACGTGTTTGAGGAAAGTGTAATATTGTTAGCTCGAAGTACTCGCCAAGCATCATCGGTAACAGACTTAGCCTCTTGGGATTTGTTGTATGTGATTCCTCGAATATATTTACAGGTTTCTCCAAACTTGCAATATTCCACTCCATCCGGACACAACTCCCGGATCATCTCCTCGATATGGCTCATTGCTCACCTCCTTTCTCCTTGTCGGCTGCACGTTCCTCCAGTTGCACGAAGCGGTCGAAATCGCTCGTATAGAGACGATCCTGAACGATGCGATATTTCTCCCATTCGCTTTCGGCATGGGCTTTGGCCAGCTCTGCCGAGATGCGCCCGGCATTGGCAAGCACCTCCCGATCCATCAGCGACAAAAATCCGTTCAACCGTTTCTCCCAGTCCTCCATCGTCATGGGGATATGGCGCATGGCCTGTATCTCCGCCAGATCGAGGTAGGCCGAAACGATACGGCCAAGCGTCTGCAACTCCTCCTCCGTGAGGTAGTTTTTGGCAACCGTCACGTCGTATTTGTGGATCTTGCCCGTCGGCGCACCCTCCCATGTCGTCAGTCCCATGTGCTCCTTGTCGGCGTCAGCACGCTGATAGATCAACTCCGCCGCCGTATGCCCATGCACGCTGTAATGCATCTTGTTCTGCACCGCCGCGAAAAAGCGCTGGGTGGCCTTTGCCGTCGGATCGTAATCGACGGCCGTAGCGTAAATGTCCGTAATCTTTTGGTAGAAACGACGTTCCGACAAACGAATCTCACGGATGCGCTCCAACTGCTTCTCGAAATAGTCTTTCGTAAGCACCGTACCGCCCCGTTTCAGCCGCTCATCGTCCATCACCCAGCCCTGTATGGTGTAGTCCTTGACAACCGCATTCGCCCACTTGCGAAACTGTACGGCACGCTCGTTATTGACCTTGAAGCCTGTGGAGATAATCATCTGGAGACTATAATGTTTCACTTCGCGGCTGACCTCACGGCTGCCTTCGGTTTGAACTATCCGGAAATTCCGGACAGTTGCCGCCTCGGACAATTCGTTGTCGGCGTAAATCTTCCGGATATGTTCGTTGATGGTGCGTACATCCACGCCATACAGCTCCGCCATCATACGCTGGGTCAGCCAAATGTTTTCATCCTCATACCGAAGTTCCACACGGGAAGGATTTTCGCCCGTAGCCGCTACGAAGATCAGGTATTCGGCGGCCGAACTGCGAATCGTTATCTCTTTATTGTTCATACTCAATCCTTTCTTACAAAGTGGCTACAATTGCATCGATTGCCGTGCGCAGCACGTTTTGGCGGGCGACGATTTCGGCAATCCGCTTGTTCAACTCGTCAATATCCACCTCCTCGCGCGTGTCGGGCTGTTCGACGTATGACGAAACCGATATGTTGTAATCGTTCTCGGCAATCTTGCCGTTTTCGACCAGACGGGCGAAATGCGCATCGTCCTTGCGGGCGACGAACGCATCGAGAATCCGCGCGATATTCGCGGCGGAGAGTTTGTTCTTGTTGCCCTCGTGGATAAACTCGCCCGAGGCATCGATAAAGAGCGTCGCGTTATCCTTTTTGCTCTTTTTCAGTACGATGATGCAGGTAGCGATGCCGACCCCGAAAAAGAGATTAGCGGGCAGTTGGATAACGGTGTCGATATAGTTGTTGTCGATCAGGTATTTGCGGATTTTCTGCTCCGCACCGCCACGATAAAGCACGCCCGGGAACTCGACGATTGCCGCCGTGCCGTTGGTCGCCAGCCACGAAAGCATGTGCATCGTAAAGGCGAGGTCGGCCTTGCTTTTAGGTGCAAGGATACCGGCAGGCGAAAACCGGGGATCGTTTATCAAGAGCGGATTTTCATCGCCCGCCCACTTGATCGAGTACGGCGGATTGGAGACGATGCACTCGAACGGCTCGTCGTCCCAGTGTTTCGGTGCCAGCAGCGTATCGCCCAGCGCGATGTCGAACTTTTCGTAGTTGATGTCGTGCAGGAACATGTTGATGCGGCAGAGGTTGTAGGTCGTGATGTTGATTTCCTGCCCATAGAACCCCTGACGAACATTCTCCTTACCGAGCACTTTGGCGAACTTCAACAACAGCGAACCGCTGCCGCAGGCCGGGTCATAGACCTTGTTTACCTGTTTTTTGCCTACGAGCGTAATACGGGCAAGGAGTTCGGAAACCTCTTGCGGCGTGAAGAACTCGCCGCCCGATTTGCCCGCATTGCTGGCATACATCGTCATCAGAAACTCGTAGGCATCGCCGAACGTGTCGATTTGATTATCGGCAAGGTTGCCGAACTTCATGTCGCCGATTTTATCGAGAATCTTCACCAACGTCTCGTTGCGCTTTTGTACCGTCGCTCCGAGTTTGTTGCTGTTCACGTCGATGTCGGCGAACAGGCCTTTCATATCGTCCTCGCTTGCAGCCCCTTTGGCCGAGTTCTCGATCGCGTGGAAAATATTGCTCAACGTTTCGTTCAGGTTGGGATCTGCCGCTGCCCGCCTGCGCACATTGCCGAAAAGCTGCGACGGGAGGATATAGAATCCCCGCTCCTGCACGGTTACCTCGCGCCCGAATTCGGCCTGCTCGTCCGAGCACGCGGCATAATCGAAGTCGGCGTTTCCCGCACGCCGTTCCTCCGCATTGATGAAGGCAGTGATGTTCTCGGAAATGAAGCGGTAGAACAACATTCCCAAGACGTAGTTTTTGAAGTCCCAGCCATCGACACTGCCCCGCAGGTCGTTGGCTATCTGCCAGATCGTGCGGTGGAGTTCTGCGCGCTCCTGTTCTTTTGCCATATGTTATTTGTTTATCAATTCCTTAATATCCACATCCAGCAGTTCGGCAATACGAATCACCGTATCCAGCTGCGACTGCGACGAGTTGGAACACCACTTCGATACGGTCGAAGGGTCTTTGCCCAACCGCTCCGCCAGCTATTTGCCCGTTTTATTCTTCTCTGCAAGAATAATTTTCAATCAATTTACCTCTTTCATCTCTATCTCTATCTTCAAAACAGATTGTTAACAAAGATATTGAAAATTACACAATCAGCAAGCGTAAATTACAGAAAATACGGACGGGAAGAGCAGTCTACATTGTATTAGTTTTGTCTCTGTACCGCTCCGCCGACAACATTTTCCACAGGTTAGTTGGGATGTTGCCAAAAAAACTGCTTGCAGAAATTGCTAAAATGTCCTGTCGAAGGGAAATGTGCCTTCTCAATAATATCGGCAAAAAGGATATAAGGCAGCGAAAGACAATGCTGGAAATTAAGTAATGACTTTTTCAAGCGTAGTGTACCTCCAAGTAATAGACTCCTACAGCATATTTGAACGGTACAATATGTTTCCGGACACGAGGCCAGGCGGCGGTCTTGTCTCTGCCATAACCGAAAGGGCCTGCGAACAAAGAATAGTGCAGCATCGTTCAGCAGCCAGAAACGGTAACTATGCCGTCGTACTGATTTACGACAATGCCGATAAAATAAGGAAAAGCCGCAAAGAGGGGGAGGGCCTTCTTTCCGGCTTTTCGTGAAAATCCTATTATCCGGGCTTCCTGTTATTCTATACAGTCCAGCCTGCGAACCTTTCCTGAATCGTCCACAAACGGGCATAAAGCCCCTTGTGCCGCATCAGTTCGTCGTGCGTGCCCTGTTCCCTTATGCGTCCGTCCTCCAGAACGACGATCCGATCCGCATTCATGATCGTCTTGAGCCTGTGGGCGATGACGATGACGGTACGTCCCCCGATAAGCGTGTCGATGGCCTTCTGAACCTCCACTTCGTTTTCCGGGTCGAGCGACGCGGTAGCTTCGTCCAGCAGGATGATCGGCGCGTTCTTCAGGATGGCGCGGGCGATGGATATGCGCTGCTTCTCGCCGCCGGACAACGTGCAGCCGCCCTCGCCCACCATCGTGTCGTATCCCTGCGGCAGCCGCATGATGAAATCGTGGCAGCAGGCTTTCTCGGCAGCCGCGATGACCTCCTCGTCCGTCGCACCGGGTTTTCCGAAGCGGATGTTGTCGCGGATCGTGTCCTGAAACAGATAGACGTTCTGAAATACCATCGAGATGCGGCTCATCAGGCTTTAGGGCTCTATGTCGTTCATCGGAACCCCGTTGAAGAGGATGCGCCCCTGCTGCGGGTCGTAAAAGCGGGCGCACAGTTTCATGACCGTGCTTTTCCCGCTCCCCGAGGGGCCGACGAGGGCCGTCAGCGCGTTCTTCGGAAACGTGATGGAAACATCTTTCAGCACCTCTTTGTCCTGATAGGCGAACGACACATGCTCGAACCGTATATCACCGGTAGCCGGTGCCTGTTGCTCGCCTTTCATTTCCGGCTCGTTCATCAGCGTAAGGATACGCCCTCCGGCAATGGAGAAATAACGGAACTCCGTAAAATTGGTCAGCGCCGAAGTCAGCGGATCGAACACGCGCGAGCCGACCACGAGGAACAGCACGAAGACGAGCAGCGAGAGTTCGCCGCCCAGCAGCAGATAGGTTCCGCACAGCACCATCAGGGTCAATCCGATCCGCACCAATGTAATACTCAGTAAAACGAAAGAACCCAACAGAGCCTCCTGACGGATGCAGGCGCGGCGCAGCTCCGCGAAAGCGTCGCGCAGGCGGACGAAGCGGTCGCCCAGCAGGTTGTAGGCTTTCATCACGCGAATGCCCAGCAGGTACTCCTCCAGCCGGTTGCCGGCGTCGATTTTCGCCCGGATCTGTCTTCCGCTCAACCTCTTCTGCACGCCGGTGCTCATCCGTAAAACGAGCAGGGCGAACGGCAGGGCGGCGAACATGGCAAGGGCCATCCGCCAGTCGATCCACACCAGCGAGAGGAACGCCAGCACGGGCATGACGAGAGCCCCCATCAATTGCGGCAAATGGTGGGAAATGCCCGTCTCGGCCATCGTGAAATCGGTAACGAGCATGGAGGAAAGGTCGCCCGGATCGCGCCGGGACAGAAATCCCAGCGAGAGCTTCCGAAGATGTTCCGCCAGCGCGATGCGTCCCGAGGCGCTCATTTCGTAGGCCCCTCTGAAATTGGCCCAGTAGGAGGCCCGTTCGGCCAGAGCCATCGCCAGCATATAGACGACCGATATGCCGAAAATGCACCACAGTCTCGGCGTATCGAGCGGTTCGCCGCTGCCGTCGAATGCGGCGAAGATGATGCGCACGGCCTCGACGGAGAGGCAGAACGGGATGATGTTGACCAGATTGGCGAGCATGGTGCAGCCCACGGGCTTGCAGAGACGCTCCGGACGGCCTATCGTGATGTTTTCAATCGCATTCATGTTTCGGCTCCTTTCATTTATGTGCGACGATATGCAGCTCCTCTTTTGCCCGAATCGCCCGGATGTCGGAAAAGCCGGCCCGGGACAGCAAACGCTTCAGCTCCTCAGCTCCGTACACCGTCATTCCCCCGATCCGCTTCGTCCACATCCTTCCGAGTTCGGGGTCGCCCGCCTCCAGACCGATCAGAAAGCAGCCCCCCTTACGGAGCACGCGGAAGACTTCGCCCAGCGCTTTGCCGACGGGCGACCAGAAATAGACCTGTCTCTTATACACATCTCCGAGC
>ERZ1027264.1261-NODE-1261-length-12139-cov-6.809831_pt1 | contig 12139 bp, 10 predicted proteins | sample MGYA00519258_ERZ1027264 | MGnify/ENA primary metagenome ERZ1027264 (study PRJEB26926, sample SAMN06164692) | human gut metagenome | biome: ENVO:00009003; feature: ENVO:2100002; material: ENVO:00002003 | host: Homo sapiens | place: USA | collected 2012 ...
ATTTATGATACAATATCCGTATCCGATTGGAGGAATAATGTTAGAGATTTTAAAAGCGATACTTTTTGGTATTGTCGAAGGTATCACTGAATGGCTTCCTATAAGCAGCACAGGACATATGATACTTTTAAATGAAATTATGCCATTAAAAGTATCTGATGCATTCTATAGTATGTTTGAGGTAGTTATCCAGCTTGGTGCTATTATGGCAGTTGTTATACTATTCTGGAACAAGTTATGGCCATTTGGAAAGAACAATAATAAAGAACCACTCTCATCTGAGGGTGCAGGTGCTTATATCAAGTGTGATATATTCAAGCTCTGGTTTCACATTCTTGTTTCGTGCATACCTGCCGCAATTGTCGGCGTATTATTTGATGAAAAGCTTGAAGAACTTTTCTATAACTACACAACTGTAGCTATTATGCTTATACTCTTTGGTATTGCATTTATTATTGTAGAGACTATGCACCACGGCAAGAAAGCCAAGGTCAGAACTATTGAAGGCATTGATTATAAGCTTGCTGCATATATAGGTCTTTTTCAGCTTATCGCTGCTATATTCCCTGGAACATCACGTTCAGGTGCAACTATTGTCGGTGCTCTAATTCTTGGTGTTTCAAGAACTGTTGCTGCTGAGTATACATTTTTCCTTGCAGTACCTGTTATGTTCGGAGCAAGCCTTCTTAAGGGTGTTAAGTTCCTTCTTCATAACTCAATGTCTTCACAGGAAGGAATAATTCTCCTTGTTGGTATGCTTGTAGCTTTCGTTGTATCTCTTTTCGTTATCAGATTTCTTATGGGATACATTAAGAAACACGATTTCAAGGTGTTCGGCTGGTACAGAATTGTACTTGGTATAATCGTGCTGATATGCGGATTTGTAGGCGTTATTGGTTAATCAGACGCTTATAATACTTATTATATAATTTCAATTAATAAAATCTGGATTTTATGATTAACTCACATAACGGTATGTTAATCGTAAAACCCAGATTTTTTTATTCACAGTCCTATATTATATCTATACTTTTTTAACATATTACTTCTTTAATCTTCATATTCACCCTGTAAATATACCATATCTTGTATAAAGAATATAAAGCACGATTATCTGAATAACAAGTATAACTGGTACACCCAGTGTGAATTTAATATGCCTTGTCTTATGTCTTATTGTATACATAGCAAGTATTGCCGCTGGAGAACCACCTATAATTGCTAAGAATATAAGCGTCTTTTCAGGTATTCTCCAAAGATGATGTACTGCTTTATATTTATCCAGTGCATATATAACAAATGTTATTATATTGATTAAAATAAGCCATTCTATAAATGTATCTCTCATAGCTTAAGATGCTTCTGCCTCCTCAAACTGTGAGTTATAAAGGTCAGCATAGAAACCACCCTTAGCAAGTAATTCTTCGTGATTGCCCTGCTCTACGATATCTCCTTCTTTCATAACAAGTATAATATCAGCATCCTTTATAGTTGATAATCTGTGGGCAATTACGAAGCTCGTTCTGCCCTTCATAAGATTATCCATAGCATTCTGTATCTGAATCTCTGTTCTTGTATCTACAGAACTTGTCGCCTCATCAAGGATAAGGATTGGGTTGTCAGCAAGAATAGCTCTTGCAATAGTAAGAAGCTGCTTCTGTCCCTGTGACACATTACTTGCATCCTCATTAAGTTCCATATTATATCCACCCGGAAGAGTCTCTATAAAATGATGTGCGTGTGCTGCCTTAGCCGCAGCGATTACTTCTTCATCAGTAGCATCAAGCTTTCCATATCTGATATTTTCCATAATAGTATCTTTATAAAGCCATGTATCCTGAAGAACCATTCCAAATGCATCTCTTAATTCACGTCTGTTAAAGTCCTTGATATTATGTCCGTCAATAAGGATTTCTCCTGAATTAACATCATAAAATCTCATAAGAAGCTTAACCATTGTAGTCTTACCTGCACCAGTTGGACCAACGATAGCAACCTTCTGTCCTGGCTTAACATTGGCACAGAAATCCTTAATAATAATCTGGTCTTCCTTATATCCGAACTTAACGTGCTTAAACTCAACTTCACCTCTGATATTATCTGTAGGTACTGGATTGGCAGCTATCTGTTCTTCTTCCTCTTCTTCAAGGAATTCAAATACTCTCTCAGAAGCTGCTGCCATAGACTGTACCTGATTAATAACCTGTGCAATCTGTGTTATTGGCTGTGTGAAGTTCTTAACATACTGTATAAATGCCTGAATATCACCAATTGTGATAACTCCATTGATAGCAAGCATACCACCTGAAAGTGCAACACCTGCATAACCAAGGTTACCAACAAACATCATAATAGGCTGCATCATTCCTGAGAAGAACTGTGACTTCCAGGCTGATGAATATAATACAGCATTAGTCTTGTCAAATGTATCCACCATATCCTTCTCTTTATTGAACGACTTAACAACCATATGTCCGCCATATGTTTCTTCTATCTGTCCATTAATATGTCCAAGATATTCCTGCTGTGTCTTAAAGTAACTCTGTGACTTCTTAACAACAAATGATACAAGACCAACGGATATTGGAAGAATAACTATCGCAATAATTGTCATAAGTGGTGAAATGCTTAACATCATTACAAGAACACCTATCATTGTAGCAACTGATGTAATAATTGTTGTTATACTCTGGTTAAGACCCATTCCTAATGTATCAACATCGTTAGTTATTCTTGAAAGAACTTCTCCGTATGTCCTGCTCTCAAAATACTTCATAGGCATACGGTTAATCTTCTCTGATATCTCTTTACGAAGTCTATAGCACACCTTCTGTGAAACACCTGTCATTATCCAGCCCTGAATAAAGCTGAATATTGCACTGCACGCATACAGACAGAGTACAATTATAAGAATTCTTCCAATATATGAGAAATCAATTCCACCAGTTCCTGTAATCTTTTTCATAAGGCCTTCTGAAAGACCTGTTGTTGCCTTACCTAATACCTTAGGTCCTATTACTGTAAATACTGTAGAAGCCGCCGCCATAATCATAACTGCCAATATAGCAATCTTATATCTGCCAATATACTGCATAAGCTTGCTTATTGAGCCTTTAAAATTCTTGGCTTTTTCTGCAGGAGCCATACCGCCTCCTGGACCTCTTCGTCTTGGAGTCTGCTTATATGAGTTATTATCTGCCATAATTATGCTTCCTCCTTTCCGTCAATTCCCAGTTCCTTAGCTGACATCTGAGATTTGGCTATCTGCTGGTATACCTCACAATTCTTCAGAAGTTCCTCGTGAGTACCCTTTCCTACTATCTTACCTTCATCCATAACTAAAATCTGGTCCGCGTGAAGTATTGTGCTTATTCTCTGTGCAACTATGATAACTGTACTGTCTGTAACCTTAGAAGCAAGTGCCTTTCTAAGTGCCGCATCTGTCTTTAAATCGAGTGCTGAAAAGCTGTCATCAAATATAAATATCTTAGGATTCTTAGCAATAGCCCTTGCAATTGAAAGTCTTTGCTTCTGTCCACCAGATACATTAGTTCCACCCTGTGCGATTGGACTTTCATATTTTGCTGACTTAGTTTCAATAAATTCAGTTGCCTGTGCAATCTCAGCTGCTTCCTTTACTATATCCATGGAAGCCTCTGGTGCACCGAATTTGATATTAGACTCAATAGTACCTGAGAATAATATTCCCTTCTGTGGTACATAACCAAGTTCATCTCTTAATTCCTTCATTGAGATATTCTTGATATTCTCACCATCAAGAGTTATTGAACCTTCTGTTGCATCATAAAGTCTTGGAATAAGATTAACAAGTGTAGACTTTCCACATCCTGTACTTCCTATAATAGCTGTTGTCTTCCCCGGTTCAGCCACAAAATTGATATCTTCAAGAGCATTTTCATTAGCACCCGGATACTTAAAGTTAACGTGGTCAAATACTAAAAGTCCTTTAGGATTGCTTATACTCTTAGGTGACTCTGCATCTGTTATTGATGACTTTGTATTAATAACTTCATCTATACGGTCTGCTGCTACAATCGCTCTTGGAAGCATAATTGACAACATTGTAAGCATAAGGAATGACATTACAATCTGCATAGCATATGTAATAAATGCTGTCATTGAACCTACCTGCATAACACCGCTGTCAATTCTGTGAGCTCCTACCCATACAATACCTACTGAGAGACAGTTCATTATAAGCATCATAACCGGCATCATAAATGTCATTACCCTGTTAGTAAAAAGCATTGTCTTTGTAAGCTCTTTATTAGCCTTATCAAATCTTTCTTCTTCCTTCTTCTCTCTACCGAATGCACGGATAACAGAAAGACCTGTAAGTATCTCTCTTGATACAAGATTGACATTATCAACAAGCTTCTGCATAAGCTTGAACTTAGGCATTGCAACTGCCATAAGTAAAAGTACAAAGCCAATAATTACAAGAACTGCAAGGGCTATTACCCATTCCATTCCAGCACCTGTTGACATTACCTTTATAACTCCACCGATACCAATAATAGGTGCATAAAGAACCATTCTTAATATAAGAACACATACGAGCTGTATCTGCTGTACATCATTAGTTGTACGTGTGATAAGTGAAGCTGTTGAGAACTTATCAAGCTCTGCATTAGAAAAGCTCATTACATTCTTATATACTTTTCCTCTTAAATCACGTCCAACTCCAGCACCAACCCTTGATGCAAAGAATGCAACACATACAGTACATACCGCAATAAGAAGTGCCATTCCTACCATCTTAGCACCAGATATCCAAAGGTATCTTTTCTGTATGGCCTTCATATCCATTCCAGCCTTTGCATCCATTGACTTAGCGTAAGCCTTTCCCATTGAAGATATAAGGGTTGAACCCATTGTATCAAATGTTGACTGGAATTCATCTCTCATAGATATAAACGTATCTTTAGACATTGCACCATTATCATACATTGCCTTGAATATAATTCTCATATCTACACATTCTGTTGGAACTTCATTACCATCAGCATCTTCAATATCCTTAGTAAATGTTTCAAGTTCCACACCCATTCTCTTTCCAAGGTCTGCAACTGAAACATTCTCAAGTTCAGATACATCAACGCCCATCTGTGCCGTCATCTGCTGTTTGAACTGTGTGACTGTAACTGATGACATCTGATTATTAATAATCAGTGCCATAGCAAGTGTATCATCATATTCATCTAACCTTTTATCATTATTTTCTGTACGGACATATAAGTCATCCTGTTCCTCAAAACATTTCTCCCATATGCTTATCTCTTCGTCCGTCATAAACATCTTCGCTATATCATATTCATCTTTAGTAATCTTCTCTGGAATACTATGTCCTATACCACCATTCTGGATACCAACATCAATAATATTCGATGTGTACTGTGGAAGTGCAAGATCACAATTCGCCTGCAACACAAGTAACAACAGAATAATTATTATTGATTTCCAGTATGGGGCAATACTTTTCAATATTCTGCTCATAATTCTTCCTTTCTATTAAACTCTTCATAAACTATATCTCTTCAAATCAGGCAATAACATAAAGTAGTCTGCCACGATATTTTCTTATTTTATCATTATTGAGAAAATATGTAAATTAAGGAAATAAGAAGCATTTATTAATACTTTATAAACATTGTATACAATTTTATCCAATCTATGTATTGCCCTGTATTATCAAGTATGATATTATACGCGTGAGCGTTATTCGGATGAAAATGTATCAGCTGCCAGTAATTATTATCACCTGTAATCATTGGTATTTATAGTTTATAATTATTGGATTATTTATTTAATTATTTCAAGGAAGTTTTTTAATGGTAGAAGAAAGAATTGATGTGCGACCTCAATTGGCGTGTAACAAGATTTTATTCTGAACTTTTACTTTTAAATATGCTGAATTAATATTCTGATTTCATTTTGATTGATATACAATATAGTATATCAATTTATACCAGTCTGTATATCTACATTATTTATGTACTTACACTAATATGAGATATTTTTGGTATCTGTATACACTTATTCGTGTTTATCCCATCTGTCATAACGCTACAATTAAAAATGTCTGAAAGACAGGATTGCCGTTTTATCAGACGAAAAGGAGATTTTATGAATAACAACCAGACAAGTGCAGTTAATAATACTGCCAACAAAACTTTTACAACCAAATATATGGTTGAACTTGCCGCTATGATAGCGATTATTATCATTATGGCTTTTACTCCACTTGGATACATTAAACTTCCAGGTCTTACTATCACATTTTTGACAATTCCAGTAGCTGTTGGTGCTATAATTCTTGGCCCTGTTGGCGGACTTATATGTGGTCTTACTTTCGGTCTTACAAGCCTCTATCAGGCAGTAACTGGCGGCTCTGTATTTACATTTGCATTATTTAATATCAGCCCTGTATTCACTATTATTCTTACAGTTGTTCCAAGAACACTTGAGGGACTTCTTACAGGACTTATATTCAAGGTACTTCATAATATCCGCAGTGTACAGAAGGTATCTTACTACATCGCAAGCCTTGCCTGCCCACTTCTTAACACACTGCTCTTTATGAGTACACTTGTTGCACTTTTCTATAGAACTGATTTTATTCAGACTTATGTAACTAAATTCGCTGCAAGCAATCCATTTACTTTCGTTATCGCATTTGTCGGAACACAGGGTGCAATTGAAGCTGTTGTATGCTTTGTTGTCGCAAGTATTCTTTCAAGAACACTTTATGCTGTACTTGTAAAAAATGCTTAAAACTATATAAACCAAGGGAGTTATAGGAATAATATTCCTATAACTCCCTTATTACATATGTATTCTTTCCATTAATCTTAGCATCATACATTGCATTATCTGCTTCTTTTAACAGCTTGGCATAATCAAAGCTTCCACCTATCGCAGTTACAATACCTATACTACAAGGAACAGACATATTCTTTAGCAAATCGCCTCTTGTATAACCCTTGTTAAGAATATCATAGACCTTCTTTACTTTCCTATCAAGTTCCTCTTTACTTATATCCCCTTCATAACCAAATACAAATTCATCTCCGCCATTTCGTCCAACTTCACCTTTAAAATTCTCCTTTAATGTATTGGCAACAAATTTGATTACATTATCGCCTTCCTGATGTCCATAATTAGTATTGTAATCTTTAAAATCATCAATATCAAGAAATCCAACACTTATACGCACTTTTTTATCAGTTGCACTCTGAACCATAGCAAGCATTTTCTGCTCAATCGCTTTTTTATTATTAATTCCAGTAAGCGGATCACACTCAGCAAGTTCTCTTAAATGTCTTTGCCTTTCCTTTTCCTGAATATTCTCATCTTCTATATGTGTGAGAAGTCCATTAATTTCATCGGAAAGCTGGTTCATCTCAACACTATTTGATTTAGGCAGTCTCTTTGAATAGTCCTGTGTAGCCTTGATATCCTTAAACACATTCATTATCTATTCTATTGGTGCTAATACATTCTTTGTAATAAATATCTGCACAATAAATATAGCAAGGACAAAGAATACAAACGCAAGACATAACATAACTGTGTATCACCTGCCTCATAACTTTCACTTGAGGCTACTACCCTGAAATCCTTGTCCAATATAGATATACTTGCAACAAACACTCCATATTTCTTTCGTTCCTTCAACACATTGTTAATATACTCTAAATCAACTTTACCTGCATCATAAGGACTTGGCTCTCCTACACTTTCTTTGATTGCCGCCTGTGTCATAGCATAATTAGCAACCATCTCCATTTCGGACTTCCTGTCCTCACAGAAATTCTTAATATTAATTCTCTGATTCTCACTCACCGTAGCAAGATTGCGCTCTGTCATATCGTCAATCTTCCTATTCGTCTGGTAAATTGAAAATCCACCAAAAATGCTTAGTGGAAGCAGGATAAACAAAAGTAATATTCCTAATATTCTGTTCTTTAATTTCATCATCATTGGTATCACCCCTTAACACTGGTTAATAACCAGACAGACATATTATCATTACTTTCAATATACCCTTGACAGATGATAAAATCAATTAATTTGTTATTTTTCAAGCTCACGGGAAAGATTTACCATCTCAATAGCACCCTCTGCACATTCAAATCCCTTATTACCTGCCTTTGTTCCTGCTCTCTCAATTGCCTGTTCAATTGTATCTGTAGTAAGCACTCCGAACATCACTGGAATATCTGTATTAAGTGATACATTAGCTATTCCTTTAGAAACCTCCGCACAAACATAATCATAATGGCTTGTAGCTCCTCTTATAACTGCACCAAGACATATCACTGCATCATATTTTCCGCTCTTTGCCATTTTAGAAGCAATAAGTGGTATTTCAAATGCACCAGGAACCCACGCAAGGTCTATATTGTCATCGCTTACTCCGTGTCTTATAAGTCCGTCCTGTGCACCTGCAACCAGCTTTGATACAATAAATTCATTAAATCTTGCCGCTACAATACCTACTCTTGTTCCATTGTCTACTAATTTTCCTTCTAATACTCTCATAACTATTAATCTCCTCGTCTTTTTAATTTAATTTCATTACAATTTTCATAAATCATCAATACTGCTATATGTCGGATTTTTTCAACTTTCAATCCTATGAAATCTATAACATATGACCCATTCTTATCTTCTTAGTGTTAAGATAAAATCCATCATAAGCTGTCTTTTCCATTTTAATTGGAACTCTTTCACTTATCTTCATTCCAAAATCAGATAACTGGTATACCTTATCCGGATTGTTGGTAAGCAGACGTAATGTCTTAGCACCCAGATCCTTTAATATCTGTGCTCCAATGTAGTATTCTCTCATATCTCCTGGAAATCCAAGGGCAAGATTAGCATCAAGCGTATCCATTCCTTCGTCCTGAAGTGCATATGCCTTAAGCTTATTAACAAGACCTATGCCTCTGCCTTCCTGCCGCATATATAGCAGTATTCCTCTGCCTTCCTCATTAATCTGTGTCATAGCCGCCGCAAACTGCTGTCCGCAGTCACATTTTAATGAACCAAAAGCATCACCTGTAAGACACTCTGAATGAACCCTGCACAAAAGGTCTTCTCCATTACCAACATCACCTTTTACTAAAGCAACGTGATGTTCTCCATTTAATTTATTAATGTAACAATGTGCAACAAATTCTCCATATTTTGTAGGCATTTTAGTTACTGCCACACACTCTACAAGCTTTTCGTTGCATTTTCTGTATTCCTGAATTGCCTTTATTGTTATGAATTTTAAATTCCATTTTCTGGCAAGTTCAATGAGGTCGTTCTTTCTCATCATTGTGCCATCATCTTTCATAATCTCACAGCATAAGCCACATTCTTTAAGTCCTGCAATCCTCATCAAATCAACTGTTGCTTCTGTGTGTCCGTTTCTTTCAAGAACTCCATTCTTCCTTGCAATAAGTGGAAAATTGTGTCCCGGTCTTCTAAAGTCCTCCGGCTTGGCATCATCACTTACTACCATTCTTGTTGTATAGGCTCTTTCTTTTGCAGATATTCCTGTAGTTGTATCAACATGGTCTATTGATACTGTAAATGCTGTTTCGTGGTTATCTGTATTGTCTGCTACCATATGTGGGAAATATAGCTTTTTGCTTATCTCCTCACTCATTGGCATACATATAAGACCTTTTCCATATGTTGCCATAAAATTAACATTTTCTGTTGTTGCAAACTCAGCGGCACATATGAAATCACCTTCATTCTCCCTGTCCTCATCATCTGTAACAAGTATAATCTTACCTGCTTTCAAATCTTCAACTGCTTCTTCTACTGTGTTAAACTCAAACATATATCCTCCTTTTTAAAATCCATATTTACTAAGAAATTCTCTTGTTAACCCTGATGTATTCTGCCTTTGTGATGACTGTGCTTTTACTGAGACATCCTGCCTTGTGGATATCTCATCCAGCCCATCCGCTGTTACATCAAGACTTCCGCCTGTCTGTAACAATCTTTTTATGTATTTCCCTACAATATCATTCTCAAGATTGACACAATCGTTGATTCTACGCTGTGATAATGTTGTCACCTGCCTTGTATGGGGAATTACAGATACTTTAAAACTATCATCATTAACCCCTGCTACAGTAAGGCTTATTCCATCAATTGTTATTGAACCTTTGGGAACTATTAACTGCATAATCTCTTTACCTGCATTAATTGTGTACCAGACAGCGTTATCATCCTTGCTTATCTTTGTTATTCTGCCAACACCATCTATATGTCCACTTACTATATGTCCGCCAAATCTGCCATTAGCTGGCATTGCTCTTTCAAGATTAACAGCCATTCCTGCCCGCAGATTTCCAAGTGATGACTTATTAATAGTTTCGTGCATAACATCTGCACTGAACTGTTTGCTGCCAATTGACGTTACTGTCAGGCACACGCCATTAACCGCTATACTGTCACCTACTTTGGTTTCCTCAAGAATATCTGACGCACTAATAGTTATAATCTGAGAAAATGCGTGTCTTTGAATAGATACTATATGTCCGATTTCTTCAATAATTCCTGTAAACACTTATATACACCTCACTTCCCCCTCAATTAATATATCCCTTCCCAATCTTGTAACCGTATAATCATCAAGCTCATATGCTTTATCAGGAGTATCAACACCAATTCCACCTACCGGTGAAAGAGCATTTACACCACCCAATACTTTAGGTGCTATATAAGCCTGTATTCTGTCGACCATACCACTTGCCAGGACACTCCAGTTAAGTGTCGCTCCACCCTCGCACACAATACTGTCTATGCCAAGCTGTCCCAGCTTTATTATCAGTTCTTTTATATCTATATGAGAATTATTATAACTATCATTTTTATTGACATATATAAGTTTACAGCCTGCCTCAGTGTATTTCCTGCACTTATCATCGTCTTTGCAGCTTGTCGCTATATATGTTGTGTACAGCTTCGCACTCCGTACAATATTGCAATCAAGCGGTGTCCTGAGATTAGTATCACATATTACTCTTGCCGGCTGGTTGATATTAACAATATCTTTACTGCGGCACGTCAACATAGGATTGTCCTTTATAACAGTTTCAACGCCAACCATTACGGCTGAATATCTATGCCTGTCCATATGAACTTTATTTCTTGCTGTTTCCCCTGTTATCCACTGTGACAATCCTGTATGCGTTGCAATCTTTCCGTCCAGGGACTGTGCATACTTTAATATCACATATGGCTTTTTTTCTTTTATGTAATTAAAAAATACATAATTAAGGCTTTTACATTCCTCACTACACACAAGCTTGTCATCAACAGTTATGTTATGTTCTCTTAAAATATCCACGCCTTTCCCTGCAACTAATGGGTTAGGGTCATAAGAACCTATCACCACTCTTTTTATTCCCGCCTCAATAATTGCATTAACACAGGGTGGCTGTTTGCCATAATGACAGCATGGCTCAAGTGTCACATATATCGTTGCACCACTCACATCCTCATTTGCACTGGCAAGCGCTTCTCTCTCTGCGTGAAGTTCACCATATTTCTTATGGTACCCTTCTCCTATTATCCTGCCGTCTTTGACAATAACTGCACCGACAAGCGGATTAGGATTAGTCCAGCCTGTTCCTTTCTTAGCCAGTTCAACAGCCCTTAGCATATATTCTTCATCTGTCATTGCCATAATATTACCCGCCTTCTTTCTCTAATAAATGTATATAATGGGTTTTCCATTCTTAAAATATCAATAAAAAAGCCCTGAGAATAATCTTCCCAGGGCTTAAATAACTATATAATACATATTCTGCAAATATCAATAGCTAATACAGTTATAATAGCTTAATAATATTATTATCATAATACATTATCTTAATATATGCTTAACAACGATTATCTAATTAAATATATCAACTTTACTTCTTCCATCCAGACTGTAACTGTCGGCACTGGAATTCCACCAGTTCGTGCATAATGCTTGCGGGCTTTACCGCCGGTAGGGAATGACACCCTGCCCTGAAGTATTATTTAATTCTTTTATAAAATAGCACAATAGAACCTGTCTCTTATACACATCTCCGAGCCCACGAGACTCCTGAGCATCTCG
>ERZ1027264.1265-NODE-1265-length-12123-cov-4.825240_pt1 | contig 12123 bp, 9 predicted proteins | sample MGYA00519258_ERZ1027264 | MGnify/ENA primary metagenome ERZ1027264 (study PRJEB26926, sample SAMN06164692) | human gut metagenome | biome: ENVO:00009003; feature: ENVO:2100002; material: ENVO:00002003 | host: Homo sapiens | place: USA | collected 2012 ...
GAGATGCTCAGGAGTCTCGTGGGCTCGGAGATGTGTATAAGAGACAGGAATATATTCGGATTGCCTATTTTTGTCAGTCAATATAAAAATATATTTGTAAAACGAAACCCAAAACCGATTATGAAATATAGATTATTGTTATTAGTGGCAGTGCTTTTCTCATGGATAGGTGGGAATTATGCGGCGGTAGTGCCCGAAAGCACGGCGGTAGAGACGGCCAATATGCTGTTGAGTCAACGGGGCGGCGTTCTGTTTAAAGGCGGTAAAGCCCAAGTGGAAACCATATTTCAAGGAAATGAGCCGATGTATTATGTCATTCGGTTTGAAAAAGGAGGGTGGGCCTTGATTTCGGCCGAAGATACCGTAGATCCCTTATTAGGATATTCGTTCGATAGCGAGTATGTTTCGAAAGGTCAACCGGAATGGATAAAAGGTTGGTTGAAAGAATATACCGACCAAATAAAAACAGCTCGTCAAACCCCGGCACTCCAACGTCATTATCGTTGGGCGGGTGACTTGGTGACGCGGGCTGCGAGCGATAGAATAGACCCGGTTGTCAAGGTCAATTGGAATCAACCTGCACCGTATAACAAATATTGTCCTATGATGCAGGAAGGACAGGCTTTGGTGGGCTGTGTGGCCGTGGCTATGGGACAGGCTTTGTCGGTGGTGCGTTATCCGCTGCGAGGCCAGGGGACGAAATCATACACAGCTCCGGGGATAGGTCTTTTGTCGGTCAATTTCGACAATGAGCCCGATTATGATTGGGATGCTATTTTGTCGGGAGCCAACAATTATGACGAAGTGGCTAGGCTGCTCTATCATTGCGGTGTTTTGATCGATATGAATTATGGTGTAGATGGTTCCGGAGCCATTACAGAAAATATACCTCAATATTTTCAGCGGTATTATGGATTTCCCGAAACTTGTGTGGCTTATGCCCGAGACCGTTATCCCGGTGGTGACGAGGCATGGCACGAACTTATCCAGAGCGAGTTGAAACGGGGGCGTGCGGTGATTTATGCCGGAAACGAAGGCAATCAGGCCGGGCACTGTTTCAATTTGGCCGGTTGGGACGGATTTACCAACTATTATGTGAATTGGGGTTGGGGTGGAGTCAATAACGGTTGGTTTACCTTGGATAATTTGGGAGATAATATACAAGGTTCTTATCCCGATAATCATCGGGCTGTCGTGGGAGTAGCTCCGAAATCGGAAACCCCGTATGACATACGTCTGAGCACGACTCGCGTGAAAATAGGAACTCCGGCGGGAGTCGCAGTCGCCGATGTCACGGTATTGAGCGACATGCCTGATGCCGAATATGAATTCGAACTGAAAGGAATGATGCAATTCGGCGGTACTTATGCCGAACCGAGTTACGAAGTCCGTGACGGTAAACTTTATACGACAAAGTTGATCGAGGATAAAGCCGTTCACAAAACTGTTTATATCAAGGCGATTCATAAAGAAAGCCGTAATTCTTATGAAAAGAAATTCGATTTGCAGCTTTCGACTTCGGGTATCGACGAAGTGCTTGCCGAAGATGTTAAAATTTATCCGGTTCCTGCCACCGATGTACTTACGATAGAAGTACCTTATGCCGAAGGCAAATATGCTATCTATAACGTGGCGGGTATGGCGTTGCAGAGCGGTGAGATTAACGATAACGTGACGACTGTCGATGTCTCGAATCTTTCGAAAGGCAGCTATATGTTGCAATATTCTACGTCGCAGGGAGTCGTGGTAAAATCGTTTATCGTGAAATAATTTGTATGATTAGCCATAGTGTGGAAACGCCTCGGGGAACCGGGGTGTTTTTTTAATCCCTTGTGTCTTCGCCGCCCTATGAGGGCGGGTATTTTCTCTGTGCTTTTATTTTCTTCTCAACCCCTCTGTCTTTTTAACCCCCTCGCCCTGCGGGCACTCCCCCTATATTCCTTGTAGGAACACAGGGGGAGAGGATTGAAAAGTAGTCTTTTTCCCTATGCTGTTTTTGCGTCCCGCAATGCTGCGGGACACGGCAGGGGAGAGTTTGATACCTGATTTTGTTACTGTCACTGCCGATGTTTTTTTAACCCCTCCGTCCTCCGGACACCTCCCCTATATTTTGCTGCGCAAAACACCCCGCAATGCTACGGGACACGGCAGAGGAGGAGGGTGAGATGTATTTCCCTTTCGCTTCTCTCCGATTCTATATGTGACACCCCGCAATACTACGGGGCACGGCAGGGGAGAGGTTAAAATATCTTTCCGATAGTGGAATGTGAATCCTCTGCTGTTTTAAGGATTGGCTTTGCCAAGAGGATAATTTCGTGGGATTATTTGGAGAGCCGTGTAACTATTTATAATTTTGTGACATAGTTTATCTGGAATGGCAAAAAAAGAAAATACCGATAGGTGGTTTATCAGTATCTCTCGTTTGTGGGTGGTAGCGTTTGTCGCTTTTCCTTTGTTGTGGAGTGCGTGTTCGGGGCCTAAGAACGAAGTGGTGAAGGGATTCGAAGATGCCGCGGAAGTTCCTACGTTGCGTACGCTCGATGTCATGACTCTTATTTCGGATTCGGGTGTGACGAGGTATCGTATCAATGCTCTCGAATGGTTGATGTATGAGAACGCCCAAGAGCCATACTGGTATTTCCCTCGGGGATTGCATGTGGAGAAGTTCGATTCTGTTTTCGCTACCGAGGCACTTATTCAGGGCGATACGGCTATTTATTTTAAGAACAAACAGTTGTGGCGGCTCGACCGGAATGTACGTATAGAGAATACGAAAGAAGAGGTTTTTCTTACGTCTCAAATCTTTTGGGATCAGCGTAAACGGGAGATTTATTCCGATTCGTTCATTCATATAGAAACTCCGGACGAAGTCATCGAGGGGTATGGGTTTACGTCTAACGAACAGATGACCCGGTATAAAATCCGTCGTACCAGCGGTATATTCCCTATCAAGCGGGATTCTGTCCCTCCCGATTCGGCGAAGGTCGATAGTGTCGCCGTTCCTAAACAAGCGATAAAGCCATGAATTGGATTTTGATTATTATCATAGCGTTGCTTTTCTCGGCCTTTTTTTCGGGTATGGAGATTGCTTTCGTGTCGTCGAATAAAGTGCGGGTTGAACTGGATATGAAACAGCAGGGCATGATGTCGAAGATATTGGGGCTGTTTTATGGAAACGAGGAGCAGTTTATCTCGACCATGCTGGTGGGCAATAATATAGCTTTGGTTATTTACGGTATGGGCATGGCGGCTCTTTTGGAGCCGGTCATAGCTTTGGTGTGGAATCAGGAGGCTTTTGTCGTTTTGATGCAGACGTTGTTGTCCACTTTGTTAATTTTGTTCGTGGGTGAATTTTTGCCCAAGACGATTTTCCGTGTTAACCCGAATGCGACAATGCGTTTTTTCTCTCCTTTCGTGTGGTTGCTTTATGTCGTTTTATATCCGATTTCGAAGTTTACGTCTGTCGTTTCCAAATGCGTGATGAGACTGGGGGGAGTGAAGATCGCACATCAACCTTATGGAGCCCTGATGAGCAAGATAGAACTCGACTCGTTTATCCAGAAAAGTATAGAAGAATCTGATTCGGGCGAACCGGTGGAGCCGGAGATGAAAATATTCCAAAATGCTCTCGACTTTTCGAATATTCATTTACGGGATTGCATGATACCCCGTACCGAACTCGTGGCTGTGGATATCGACGAGGTTACGGTGGAGGAGTTGTTACAAACGTTCATCAGTACCGGCATATCCAAAGTGGTGGTTTATCGCGAGAATATCGATAATATTCTGGGATATATCCATGCATCGGAGATGTTTCGTCGGCACGAAGATTGGAAAAAGAGTATTCGCCCGGCTGTTTTCGCTCCCGAGAGCATGTTGGCCAATAAGTTGATGCGCACTTTGATGCAACAGAAGAAAAGTTTGGCTATTGTGGTCGATGAGTTCGGGGGAACTGCCGGACTGGTAACTCTCGAAGATTTGGTCGAGGAAATATTCGGAGACATCGAGGACGAACATGATACTCAAAATCTTGTCGCCCGTAAAGTGAGCGACGACGAATTCGAGTTTTCGGGACGTATGGAAATCGAGCGAATCAACGAGGAGTTCGGATTGGATATTCCCGAATCGGACGATTATCTCACGATCGCCGGGTATATCTTGTATCATTATCAGACATTGCCGAGGCTCGGAGAGACCGTGGAAATAGGGAATTACCGGTTTACTATTTTACAACGAAAAGCTACGAAAATAGAACTTGTACGCATGAAAATAGAGAAATAAGAGATTTTTTTGTACTTTCGCTGCCGATATAAATCCAAATTTTTGTATCTTCGTGCCCTTAGTAAAAGAGGATAAAAAAATAATAAAATATAAAACTAAAATTCATTCAAAGTAACAAATGGCTACGTTAAACAAAATCAGAAGTAAAGCCGGCCTGCTCGTGGTGATTATAGGGGTCGCCTTGCTCGCTTTTATCGTAGGGGACTTCCTGAATTCGGGACATACCTTCTACGCCATGAATCAAAACAAAGTCGCTGTCGTGAACGGGACGAATATCGGAGTCGAAGAATTTCAAGAACGTGTAAAGGTACGTACAGATGAATTACAACAAATGTATGGACAACGCGGAATGACTTTGCCCGAAGGGTATGTTTCCCGTATCAATCAAGAGGTTTATGACCAGATGGTGAATGAAATATTGTTGAGCGAGGAACTTGAAGAACTGGGAATCGTTGTCAGCAAAGAAGAACTTGCCGACTTGCTAAGCGGTGACAATATATCTCCGCAAGTGCGCCAGTATTTTACGAATCCTCAAACCGGAGAGTTCGACCGTCAAGGCTTGCTTAATTTTATGCAGGTGGTTCTCGATCCGGAATCTCATGGATACAATACACCGGAGTTGCTCGCGCAAATAGAGCCTCAACGCCAAATGTGGCTCAGACTCGAACAGGAGGTTAAACAAAATCGTGCCGTTCAGAAATTTGCCAATTTATTGAATCGTGCGATTATGCCGAATAAGCTGGATCTTGAAAATTCGTTCGAAGATAATAAAACTTCGGCCAATATAGCTTATGCTTTACAACCGTATACATCGATTGCCGATTCGATGATCGCTGTAAGCGACAGTGAGCTTAAAGCCGAATACAACAAGATGAAGTCGTTTTATAAAACGCCCGAACGTCGTTCGATCAAATACATCACGGTAAATATCGTACCCAGTGAGGCCGATTATGCCAAAGCTAAGGAAAAAGCTGAAATGAACGAATCGGTATTCGCTACGACGGACGATGTGGTGGCTTTTATCGCCAATAATTCCGATGAGTCTTATGACGATTCTTTCGTGGCTATTTCGTCGATGCCCGAAAAAATGAAAAAATTTGCACAAACGGCCAGTGTAAATGAATCGTCTCCGATGGAATTCGAAAACGATACTTATACGATGTATCGTTTGATGGATACGAAGGTCGCCCCGGATTCGATCAAAGTTCGTTTGCTTTCGTTTCAACCCCGTTCGACGGAGATCGATAGCGTTTTGAATGTGTTGAATCATGGAGGAAGTTTCGCCGAACTTGCCCCGAAATACAACGGGAATGATGAAATTTGGTTAATGGAAAATATGGCTTCCAGCGTGGGAAGACCTTTCATCAACAAAGTATTTAGCGAGAATGGAAACGGTTATTTCAAGGCCGAGAGCTTGGGCGGGGAACACATCGTACAGATATTGTCGCGTACGGCTCCGGTGAAAAAAGCCAAAGTAGCGGCTTATGTTTTGGCTGTCAATCCCAGTACAGAAACTCATACCGCTCTTTATAACCAGTTGTCTTCTTATAGCGCATCCAATAATAATGCAGAGAAATTCAATACGGGGGCAAAAGAGGCCGGATATACGGTTAACAGCTATGAATGCAGTGCCGAAGATTATTCATTACCCGGAATCAATGATGCCCGTCAAGCCATTCGTTGGGCGTTTAATGCCGACAAAGGCGAGGTTTCGGAAATCTTTACTCTCGATAACTCGTTCGTGGTTGCTGCTCTTGACAACATTACAAAAGAAGGATATGCTCCTCTGGAACAAGTGAAAGATATATTGGCTATGCAGATTCGTAACGATAAGAAAGCCGAGAAGATTATCGGTGACTTGAAATCGAAGAATCTCAATTCTTTGGCCGGATATGCCGAGGCTATGAAGGCACAAGTGGATAGCGCCAAGTTCGTGTCTTTCTCTTCCCCGTCTATCGCAGGTGTCGGTTACGAACCGGTGTTGAGCGGTTTGGCTCCCGTTTCGGAGAATGGAAAGCTCGTAGGTCCAGTGAAGGGATCGAGAGGGGTGTATGTGTTTACGGTTACGGACAAAACCGTTTCGGAACAACCGTTCGATGCCCAGACAGAAACTCAGAAGATTCAGCAGAATTACGGCTATCTCATCAATAGTCGCTTGATGGAAGTTCTTCGGGATAAAGCGGAAATAGAAAATACGATGATTCGTTTCTTCTAATAAACGGATTTTTTGATAAACACAGAGTGCGTATATCGTGGCTGTCGGCTCGATACACGCACTTTGCATTTGTGTTGTAGAATCTCTCGATAGTCATGGAAAAGGAACATTTGTTGGGAAAAACGTTGGAGGAGTTACAGACGGTAGCCGAGGAGAACGGACTGCCTCGTTTCGCGGCGAAACAGATAGCTTCGTGGCTTTATGAAAAGCGTATAGATCGTATTGCGGGCATGTCGAACCTTTCGTTGAAGCATCGGGAGTTATTGTCGCAGCGCTATGATATAGGCCGGGAGGCTCCGGTTCAGTCTCTTCGTTCTACCGATGGAACGATAAAATATCTTTTTCGGGTAGGAGGCGATGATTTTGTGGAAACGGTTTATATTCCCGACCGCGACAGGGCTACTTTGTGTGTGTCGTCGCAAGTGGGCTGCAAGATGAATTGCAGTTTTTGCATGACCGGGAAACAGGGTTTTAAGCGTAGCTTGTCTTCTGCCGAAATAATTAATCAGATTCTTTCGGTGGAGTATAGCGATAAACTGACGAATCTGGTATTTATGGGTATGGGGGAACCGTTTGATAATCTCGACGAGGTGATGAGGGCTCTGTCTGTTCTTACATCGGAATGGGGTTTTGCATGGAGTCCGAAGCGAATCACCGTGTCTACGATAGGCCATTTGAACGGCATACGTCGTTTTCTCGATGAGAGCCGATGCCATTTGGCCGTGAGTCTTCACTCTCCTTTCCCGGAGGAGCGTTTGCGAATTATGCCTGTGGAGAAAGCATTCCCGATGACCGATGTCTTGGATTTATTGCGTCGGCGCGACTTTTCTCACCAACGTAGGCTTTCTTTCGAATATATTTTGTTTAACGGGTACAATGATAGTTTGGATCATGCCGATGAATTGGCTCGTTTGTTGAAAGGTATGGATTGCCGGGTGAACCTGATACGGTTTCACGCTATTCCGGGAGTAACTCTTAAAAGTACCGATATGCAATCGATGGAGGCTTTTCGGGATCGATTGAATAACCGTGGGGTAGTGGCGACTATACGGGCTTCGAGAGGAGAAGATATATTTGCGGCTTGCGGTATGTTGTCTACGGCCGAGAAAAACAAGAAATAGAATCGGGGTTTTAAATAGTTCTTATATCCGGCAGGGTATATCGTGGATTTTTGTTACCTTAGTGAGCTCAAATTAGGTCGGTGATCGTATGCCGAGAAAATTAAGTTATAAAGATTTGGAGTTATGGAACATAAAATAAAAGTGGGGATTACCCAGGGTGACATCAATGGAGTAGGGTATGAGGTTATACTCAAAACATTGTCCGACCCACATATCGTGGAGCTTTGTACACCTGTCGTCTATGGTTCGGCTAAGGTTGCCGCCTATCACCGGAAGGCTCTCGATATTCCGGCTGTTAATTTTAATATTATTAGCGATGCATCGGCAGCCGATGAAAATAAAGTGAATTTGATTACTTGTGTCGACGACGATGTGAAAGTGGAAATAGGAAAGGCTACGGCAATAGGAGGGGAGGCTGCTTATGCCGCTCTTGAACGAGCTGCTGCCGATATGGAAGCCGGTTCGATAGACGTATTGTTGACGGCTCCCATAAACAAACATGCCATACAGTCCGATAAGTTTGATTTTCCCGGACATACCGAGTTTCTTGAACGTCGCTTGGGGAACGGACAAAAGGCGTTGATGATATTGTTGAACGATACTTTACGGGTCGCTTTGGTTTCGGGGCATGTGCCTGTTTCGAAAGTCTCGTCTGTTGTTACGAAGGAAACCATTCTTGAAAAGTTGCAAATTTTTGAACAGTCGTTGAGGCAGGATTTTTGTGTGGTAAAGCCTCGGATTGCCGTGTTGGCGTTAAACCCTCATGCCGGAGACGACGGTCTTTTGGGAACAGAAGAGATTGAAATCATAAAGCCGGCCATTCAAGAGGCCAATGCCAAAGGAATGCTTTGTTTTGGCCCTTATCCGGCCGATGGCTTTTTCGGGACCGGACATTATCGTCAATTCGACGGTGTGTTGGCTATGTATCACGATCAAGGATTGGCGCCTTTCAAGGCGATAGCGATGGAAGACGGGGTGAATTATACGGCCGGATTACCGGTAGTTCGTACTTCTCCCGATCATGGTACGGCATACGGCATAGCCGGACAGAACCGAGCCGACGAGCAGTCGTTCCGTCACGCTCTTTATTTGGCGATAGATGTATTCCGTAATCGTTCTTTTTATAAAGAAATAACAGCGTCTCCGTTAAGGAAGCAGTATTTCGATAAAAGCGGGGATAAGGAGGTGCTCGACCTGACGTCCGATACCGATAAAGGTGAATGAGTCGTTTTCTTGGAAGAAGAAAAAAGGGTTTGTGTCGAACATCGTTTTTGAGTGTGGAAATGAATAACGAATAAAAAAAACAGAGATATAAAATGGGAAAAGTACTTATTATCGGAGCCGGAGGAGTAGGAACGGTGGTGGCGCATAAAATAGCGCAGAATCCCGATGTGTTTACCGAAATCGTTTTGGCAAGTCGCACGCAGTCCAAGTGCGATGCCATAGCCGATGCCATTGGCGGCAATCGTATCGTGACCGACCGTGTCGATGCCGACAAGGTTGAGGATTTAGTGGCATTGTTCAAAAAGCATAAGCCCGATATCGTTGTCAATGTGGCTTTGCCTTATCAGGACTTGACGATTATGGATGCCTGTTTGCATTGCGGTGTCAATTATCTCGATACGGCCAACTATGAGCCTCTCGACGAAGCTAAATACGAATATAAATGGCAGTGGGCTTATCGGGAACGTTTTGAGCAAGCCGGGTTGACGGCTATTCTCGGTTGCGGATTCGATCCGGGTGTGAGCGGGGTTTATACGGCCTATGCGGCGAAACATTATTTCAAAGAGATGCAATATCTCGATATTGTCGATTGCAATGCCGGTAATCATGGTATGGCATTCGCTACCAATTTCAATCCCGAAATCAATATCCGGGAAGTAACCCAAAAAGGTAAGTATTACGAGAACGGAAAATGGATCGAGACAGAGCCGCACGAGATTCATCGTCCTCTCACTTATCCTAATATAGGCCCCAAAGAATCCTATTTGATTTATCACGAGGAGTTGGAATCGCTGGTTAAAAATTATCCTACTATTAAGCGTGCTCGTTTTTGGATGACTTTCGGACAAGAGTATCTCACTCATTTGCGTGTGATTCAGAATATCGGTATGGCGCGTATCGATCCTATTATGTACAACGGGGTAGAGATCGTACCTATCCAGTTCCTTAAAGCCGTTTTGCCCAACCCGGGAGACCTCGGTAAGAATTACACGGGAGAGACCTCTATCGGTTGTCGCATTCGGGGTATTGGAAAAGATGGAAAGGAACTTACTTATTATGTGTATAATAATTGCAGCCATCATGCTGCCTATCTCGAAACCGGAGCACAGGGTGTGAGCTATACCACGGGCGTTCCTGCTATGATCGGAGCCATGATGTTCCTCACCGGCAAGTGGAAAAAACCGGGCGTTTATAACGTAGAGGAATTCGATCCCGATCCTTTCATGGAACAGCTCAACAAACAAGGTCTGCCGTGGCACGAAGTGTTCAATGGGGATATAGAGTTGTAATTATAAATAAAAATTTTTTCGATGGGGGGCTACTTGTATTTACGGGTGGTCCCTCTTTTTTTGAAATTGCATTTGAAATTTTGTAGTATGATATTATATTTGTCACAGGATATGTATAATATATATCATGAAAATATTTATAAAACCATCTTCCTCTTTTAGAGAATTACAAAAGCAACTTGGTGAGCCTAATGCTGTTTATGTGATAGAACATGAACAGAATACATTTGGAACAAAAGAAAATCCATTGGTCTTTCCCGAAGAATGTACGCTTGAATTTTGTGGAGGTGCTTTTATGGGAGGATATGTATTGTTCAATGGCTTGTTACAGAATGATGTGATTTATCCTGTATGGAAGAGTGTAAATATATTGTATAATTTTGAGAATTATGCATATACGGGCTTTCGAAATATGTATCTGCGTCCTGAGTGGTTTGGTGCAATTGGAAATGGAGAGACGGATGATTCTCTTGCAATTCAGCAATGCATAACAGAGGCAAGATATTCAGGTTCAATGGTCCATTTATTATCTAAAAGGTATTTATTGAAGCAAACTATTTATTTATATTCGGGATCTCATATAGAAGGATGCATAGCAGGAAGTCTTGATCGGAATGTACAGATTGGTACATCGTTGGTCTTTGATTTACCGGAGGAATCAGATGTAGCGATTGATTTAAATTCAAGCGTAAAAGATAAAGAAGGCCAATATATCGATCGGTCGGGATGCTATAAATTTATAATAAAAAGATTAGGAATCATAAATAACAAGATTGCTACGAATATAGGTCTCCGTTTAATTTCTTCTGATGAGCAGCCTGTGCCTAGGGAAGGATTGGTAGAAAATGTATTGGTATATAATTTTGGGACAGGATTACTTATTAATGCTTTGTCTTATGTAAAGTTCTCTCAAATTTGTTTGATAGGATATAGGACAGGTATTAAAATTAATAAGATAGGTCTTTATATTGAATTTGGTTGGTTTCACGATGTCTACATGAATACGACCCAGTCCGATGGTGTCGGATTGGATATAGATAGTGGAAATAATCTGTATTTTAATGAAATTGATATTAATGATTGTAAAACAGGAATATGGTTACATTCTGAGCAACCATTATTTTGTTATTTCTTTTCAAGAATAAATTTGACAAGATGTGGTGTATGTACAGCTATTGAGGCTACAAAAGCGTTTATTACGAGATTGAAATTCTCGGAAGTGACACTTCTTTATTCGGAGTGTGGATTTTCTTTTGATAGGAAGGGGTATTATAATATTGGAGATTCATCGTTTGTGGATATGTTTGATTCCGTGGATACAGATAAGCCATTGTTTTGGATAAAGGATAATACATTGTCGTTAGCTTCTTGTACGTTTGAACGAATTCGAGCGCTTGGTCGTATTAGGGGGCTGGCATACGCAGGAAAACTTAATTTGGTCAATTATTCTCCTTCTGGAGAATTTGTGATGCGAGCAGGTCTTCAATCATATATTTATGTTGTGGAAAGTCGATCTGTGTTTGATTTTGTACCATCAGTTATATCGGAATGTAGCGATAAAACATTGTCGTATTCAATTTCTGTTGAAAATGAACAGTTGGGCAATTTGTCGATTCGGATAAATTTAGAATCGGAATTGACTCATGATGTTGTGTTTAAGTATTTGTTTCATCGTTTGATATGAATTGTATGCAAAACGATACATCTTTATTATCGAGAACCATATCGTTTTTACGATTTCCGATGATCTTTTTTATTTTGTATTTGCATGTTGTGTTGAGGGGTTGGAGCGATGGACACATGGTTCCGGGCAGTGCTTTTGTCGGATATGAGTCGGTGAGATTCTTTTTTGTGGAATCGGTTTCCCGCATTTTTGTTCCCTGCTTTTTCTTTATTTCGGGTTTCTTGTTTTTTTATTATAGCGATTTTAGCGGTAGAGTTTATATCTGTCTCTTATACACATCTCCGAGCCCACGAGACTCCTGAGCATCTC
>ERZ1027264.1271-NODE-1271-length-12034-cov-10.109275_pt1 | contig 12034 bp, 5 predicted proteins | sample MGYA00519258_ERZ1027264 | MGnify/ENA primary metagenome ERZ1027264 (study PRJEB26926, sample SAMN06164692) | human gut metagenome | biome: ENVO:00009003; feature: ENVO:2100002; material: ENVO:00002003 | host: Homo sapiens | place: USA | collected 2012 ...
GATCTACACCTATTAAGTCGTCGGCAGCGTCAGATGTGTATAAGAGACAGGCTGCCACCCGAAGCGGGGTGTCGCCGTGTCGATGGCGAGCGGATCGGTCAGCCCTTCGCAGGTCAGCCGCCGCAGGCAGGGCTTCGCGCCGTGCCCGGCATTGCCGGCCGGACCGGCCGCCAGGAGGCAGGGGCCGGAAAGGAGCCCGGGCAGCAGGAGCAGGTATAGCAGGGATCTTTTCATGGGTTCGAAATTTTGTGCTGTCGTTTTCAGCGGTTGTAAGCCTCGGCCCGAACCGTGTAGCGGTCGTCGGGAAGCAGGCCGGCATCGAATTCAAAGTCGATCTGCCGGCTTTCGCCCTGCAGGAGCGTGAAGTAGTTGTCGTCGGCCACGTAGGGCAGGATGCGCTCGCCGTCGGATCGGCGGTAGGGCTGCACGTGCACGGCGAAGGCCACCGAACGTCCGACGTTCCTGACTGTCGTGCGGATGACCTTGCGGCCGCCTGCGGCGGTCAGCTGCGAACGTACCTGCAGCTTGGCAGGGGCGAGTGTGTTGAGCGCCGTGTAGTCGCCGCGGCGGGTCGCACGCCAGTAGAAGTTGTCCGAGAGCAGGCGCCCGTCGCAGTCGGTGAGCTCCAGCCGGATGAAATGCACGGGCGAGAGTTTCGGCGCTTTCGCGTCGCGGCGGTAGACCTCCATTTCATAGAGCGAGTAGCCCCATTGCGTGGCACGCCGGAGTCCGAGCATCCTGACATAGCGGGCTTGCTGCAACGGTAGCGGGATCGTCTGTTCGCCGCCCTGCGCGTCCTGCGTTTCATAGACGTCGCGCCACGTGCGGCCGTCGTCCGAGAGTTGCAGTTTGTAGGCTGCGGCGTGGGCGTCCTCCCAGCGGAGCACGACTTCGGTGAAGGCGCGGCGCTCGCCCAGGTCGACCTCGATCCACTGGTCGTCGCTGTACTCGCTCGCCCAGCGGCTCGAATCGTTGCCGTCGGTGAGAGCCCCGGTACCTGCGCCGTCGGGCGATGAGGAGGATGCTTTCACGGGCCGGTTGCGGGCCAGGTTGCCCTCCGAGAAATTCAGGTCGAACAGGCTGCGGGCCGTATTGGCCGCGAGCGAGACCCTGAGCTGCTGCGTGAATTGCGGCAGGAGCCGCCCGTCGAGGTCGTAGACCCGTGCTGTGGCCGTCGCTTCGAGCGGTTCGCGCGTCGTATTGACCGCCTTGACCGAATTGTCGGCATGGCTCCACTGGATATGCACCGGTTCGCACGCCTTGCGTATGCCCCAGTAGGCACCCGTCGGGTCGAGGTAATAGTCGTAGGTCTGCCATACGAGCGACGGGTAGGCCGGCTGGCTCATCCAGGTCATGATGCCCGTGGCGTCGTCCCACATGTGATGCTGCCAGCCCTCGTACATGGCTTTGTTGACCTCCAGGTTGAGCAGCTGCGCCTTGCGGCAGAAATCCTCGATCCCGTCTGCCTCGCCGTAGTTTTCGGCCACGGTCTCGAAATATTTGTCCGGGGCGGCGTTGGCCGCCGACTTGCCGAAGAAATGTTTGTCCCACATGTCGTTGCGGGGCCACCACGACTCCTCGGGCATGAATTTGCGAAAACTCTCGAATGTCGTGAATACCGCCGTGCCGATTTCGGTGCGGAAACCCCATGCCGGGCGGCCTTTGTAACCGTAGGGCATCGGGTAGGCAGCGAAGTACCAGCCGGGGTGGAAATTGGCCCACGGCCCGCTTCCCGAAAGTCCCTGCGCATTGGATATGGACTGGTAGAGGCGGTCGCCGCCGTCGTAGTGGGCGACGTCGCCGCGCAGCCAGTCGTCGAGCGGGGCCTGCGGTACGCCTTCGTTGTCGCCGCACCAGACGGCGATCGAAGGATGGTTGCGCAGCCGCTTGATCTTCTCCACGGCGTTCTGCTGGAAGGCCCCCAGGTCGTGCGGCAGGTTGGGGTGCGAGTTGAGCCAGAAGTCGTCCCATACCATGATGCCGTGGCGGTCGCAGGCATCGTAGAACTCTTCGTCGGTCGTCGAGCCGATCCAGTTGCGGATCATGTTGAAATGCATGTGCCGGTGGAGTGCGACGCGGGTGTCGTACTCCTCGCCGCGGCAGCGGAGCAGCCATTCGCTCATGCCCCAGTTGCCGCCCTTGACATAGACCGGTTCGCCGTTGATCTTCAGGCGGAAGATGCCGTCGTGCCACTCGTAGCCGTATTCGCGGATGCCGAACGTCACTGTCCGTGCGTCCGATTGCCGCCCGTCGGTTTCGAACGCCAGGCAGCAGGTGTACAACGCGGGGTCGCCCATGCCGTTGGGCCACCAGAGCTGCGGATGCTCTACGGCCAGGCCGGGAACCTCGCGCTCCGTGAGCCGGATCGTCCGCCGCTCGCCCGCTTCGAGGCGGACGGGGTGCGAGAAGGCGATGCCTCCGGGACGGATCTCGCCCCGCAGCACGCCCTCGCAGGCCTTGTCAGAGCGGTTCTCCACGTCGGTAAGGAGTTCGACCTTCGCATGTTCGCGGTCGGGAACCTTCGTGCGCACCCATGGTTCGACGAGGCGTACGTCGCCCGAGAGAGACAGGTAGACATCGTCGGTGATGCCGCTCAGCAACCCCGGGGCATAGGGCATCCAGTCCCACCCGGCGCTGGAGATATAGGTCGGGCTGCGGAAATTGGGCACGGGGTATCCCACCCATTCGACCTCGACTTCGAGGCGGTTCTCCCCGTCGGGTGCCACGAGCCGGGTGATGTCGTAGTCCCCCGGCTGCATGAAGCCGTCGAGGTGCCCCAACTGATGGCCGTTGAGGCGGACGGTACCCTTGCGGTTCACCCCTTCGAAGCGGAGCCACAGGGTGCGGCCTTCGCCGACCGGGGGCGTTGGGAAGAGCCCCGTGTAGCGGAAATTGCGGTCGTAGCGGCTCTTGTCCGTGCGGTAGGCGTTGTCGCCGAAATTGGGGTCTGCTTCCACGCCGGCCGCAACGTACGACGCGAAGACGCAGCCGGGCACGATGGCCGGGACGGCGGGCAGGGCGTCGCCTTCCGACGGCCGTACCTCCCAACGGATATGTCCGCTGCGGCTGTCGAGCGGGATGCATTCCTGTGCACTGACGCCGGCGGCGAGCAGCGAAAGGCAGAGTGCGAAAATTCGTTTTATCATGGCGTGCGTTTTTTTCGGACGGGGGAGGGTGCGCACTCCGCTCCGGCGGGGGAACGGAGTGCGCGCGGATCGCTATTCCTCCGTTCCCGTGCCGGAATCGTCGTCCGAGTCGTAAACGTGTTCCCAGTTATATACGCGGAAGAAGTAGGGCCGGTAGAAATCGGCGCTGCCGACGCGGTTGAAATTGTCCCAGAAGTTGGCCGGATCGCTGTTGGTCGAGAATACCAGCTCGCCCTGGCGCGAAAGCGCCGGGTGGAGGTTGATCATGTACCAGCGCTGGTGGTAGGGACTGCCCAGCTTGTCGAGCGTCGCAGGCAGCGTGAAGAGCAGCGTCCGGTCGGTGAAGGGGCCGTAAGGCGTCTGGCTGCGGAAGAGGTAGATGTCGCGGCCGAAGGGGAAGGCCTCCATGCACATGTAGTAGACGCCGTCTTTTTCGAAGACCCACGGCATCGAACCCGATTCGGCCGTGATGTAGGAACGTTCCATCTCCTCGTTGCTCGGCACGGAGCTCTGCCAATGGTAGTCGCCGCTCAGGTCGCGGATGTAGTACGACCACGGGCTGCCCAGGTCGAGCGTCTCGGTGCGGGCCACCAGCACGCGCGAAACGAGGTTCACCTGTTTGGTCGTATAGAGGTAGATATGTCCCCCTTCGGTGTCTTCGAACATGGTCGAGCCGTAACCCAGGCCGTCGGATTTGAAATTGTAGTCGGTCGAAAGCACCGACATGTATTGCCCGTCGCCCGGCTCGCCTTCGAGGCTGTACTCGCGCAGGCATCCGTCGATGTTTTTCAGCGACCCGGGTTCCACGCCCGTCCAGAGCATTTGCAGGATCTTTCCGTGCGCGGGGTCGTCATATACGACGGCATCGCCGGCCCAGTAGCAGTAGTCCTGGTCGATTTCGCCTTTCTGGATCTCGGCATCGGAGAGGGAGGCTTTCGGATGGCGGATGTGGGTGCGGGCCTGGTAGTAGCGTTCGCCCGAGGGGTTGTCCGTCTGCACGTAGTCGGCCAGCCATACCAGGTCGTCGTCGCTCTCCTGTCCGGAGGCGATCGTTGCCCCTTTCTGGATCATCAGGCTGTTGCGCGGGAAGCTGCAACTGCCCCGGGCGCGGGTCTTGCCGTCCACCACGCCGTAGAAACTGTCGTTGAACGACCAGAAGACATGGCCGCCGGGCAGTGCCGTCGTAAGCACGCCGTCGCCGCCGTTCCAGCCCAGCGTGCGGGTGAAGAGGGCGTCGTATTTCTTGTCCTTGTAGACGAAGACATGGGGATCCTGGCCTCCTTCGTCGGGCATCTGTACGAGGTTCCACGACGGGTCGATGGCGGGCGGGGTCGGCGCCGGGGTAACTTCGGGCGCCTCGTCGTAGGGGATCGCCGGGTTGTCGAAGTCGTTGCACGCGGCCAGGGAGCCCGTACACAGGCAGAATATGCAGAATGCTATGATATTTCTTTTCATGGTTCGTTGCGATAAGGATTAGTATTGGGAGCGGGTCATCGTCTCGCGTACTTCGTGCCAGGTACTCCCGCTTTCGGTGGCGAGCTGGTAACGGTAGTAGAGGTAGAACGTGCCGGTCGCAGGGTCGTAGGTAGAGTCGTTGAGCGGCGAGGCCGAAACACGGATGGCATCCTGGCTGTCGAGATAAGGGGTTATGGAGACTCGCTGCATGGGTACGACCTCGTCCGTGATTTCGCCTTCGACGTAGACGGGGACGTTCACCCACGATTCGGGGTCGACCGTCACGCGCAGGCTGTTGTTGCGGGTCGTCACCTTGTCGTTGGCGGCCGTGGCGCCCGGGAGGATACGCACCGAGCGCTCACCCACGGGGATGACCAGCTTCGAGGAGTTGATCGCCTGGCGCCGGGTGTTCGAGCCGAAGATGTTGTCGACGATCCAGCCGGTCTGCGTGGTGCCGGTCATGGTGTAGTAGGTGCTGCTCTTGGTCGTGGCGTAGTCGTTCCTGCGCTGGATCTCGAAAAGTACGAAATTCTTGGTGGCCGAGGGCATGCAGGACGATACGGACTCGATGCGCAGCGGAATGAAATAGGTCTGGTCGGGGAGCAGTTCGTCTACCCTGACGTTGATCGGGAGGCTCGCCGAACAGCTGCCGGCCTCCATTTCGACGCTCATGGGGTCGATCGTATAGTATTCGGCGGGAAGTTCCATCGCGTATTCCTCGAACTTCGTGTCGAAATTGCGTTTGTTGTACTCGCCGATCGCCTCGAAGTCCAGCCCGAGTTTGACGGTGACGTTCTGGTCGAGCCCCGTCGTGCCGCTGGCATAGATGGCCAGCTCTCCCTGGAAGCCCTTCTCGCCGTATTCGAACTCCTGCCCGAGGATGTTGTTTTCGCCGCTGACAATGAATATCTCCTTGCGGTAAAGCTCCTCCTTGTAATACTCCATTTCACAGGAGCAGAGGAAGGCGGCCGCGGCGGCGAGTATCGTTATTTTGCTGAATGCTTTCATCTTCTGAATTTTTTGGAATTGACTATTTCTCCCAGCCCGGGTTCTGATCCAGGCTCGGTACTTTGCGCAGCTCGTTGCGGTGCAGCGGCATGAACATGTACTTGGACTTGAATGTCCGTTCGCGGATCGTACGGTACGAGATGACCGTCGGGGCGTAGAATCCCTCCCATTTTCCGGCTTCGACGTTCAGGCCCGTCAGCGGCTCGCGTTCCAGTTCCTCGAAAATGCCCCAGCGGCAGATGTCGTAGTAGCGGCGGTTTTCGTGGAGGAACTCGACCATGCGTTCGCGCCGGATCAGCTCGTTGAAACTGGTGGCGTCCACCAGTTCGCCGGCGTCGGCGCCCGGGAGCCCGGCGCGGTAACGCACCTGGTTGAAAGCCCCGGCCATGGCGGTCAGGTCGCGCGAGTAGCTTTGGCCGTTGACCTCGTGGGTCTTCGTCAGGTTGTTCAGCGCCTCGGCGTACGAGAGCAGGATTTCGGCGTAGCGGATCAGCGGGAAGGTCTTCTGAACCGTGCGGGCGTTGCTGCCCGTACGCGCGTCGCGCGGGTGGACGTACTTGTAGCAGGTGTATCCCGTCAGGTTGTAGATGTTGGTCACGCCCGCCTGGTTTTTGCCGGCATTGGCGCCATTGTAGTACTCGACGATCTTGTTCCGCATCTCTTCCGAGGTCGTAGACTGCATCTGCCACAGGGTGCCCGAGAAACCGATGCTCGCGTAGAACCGCGGCTCGCGGTTGTCATAGGCCTTGTAAGTGCCGCCGGGCAGGGTGTAGTTCTTCGATAGCTGCTTGTCGGCTGCGGTGACGCAGGTCTGGTCGTAGGGACGATCCTCGTAGGGGTACTCGGCGCTCGCGTTGTTGATGTCGCGGCCGTCGGCCATGCGGTAGGCGTCGACGATGCGTTGCGGGATGCTGATCGAACTGTTGCCGCCCAACTTGAGCGGGAATACGACGTCCTGCTGGTCGGTGATGTTCTGCGTCGTGCCCCAGATCAGCTCCGGGTTGGTCACGTTCGTCGTTTCGCCGGTGAACATTTCCGAGTAGGAACGGAAGGGGTCGATGCCGCCCGCACCCGCAGGGAAGGGATCGGAGGGGACGTTCGAGGGCAGTGGCAGGGTGTATTCGTCGGCCGGCACCGTATGCAGGCGGTAGATGCCCAGGTCGATGACGCGCTTGGCCGCGGCGGCTGCCACGGCCCACTTGCTTTCGTCGTAGGTCTGGGAGATGTAGTGCACCCCGTCGGATTTACGCTTGAAAGCCCCGAAATAACGGCGTGCGGCGGCTCCGCCGTTGAAAAGCGGGCTCGCGGCCTGCAGGCGCAGGCGTGCGACCAGCGCCAGCGCGGCGCCTTTGGTCGGGCTGCCGAAGAGATCCAACGGCTGCTCGGTTTCGAGGCTTTCCGCAGCGGCTTCGAGCTCGGAGCAGATGTAATCCACGCATTCGTCGTAGGTGCTGCGCTCGGCCTGGTAATAGTCGGGCGTTTCGTTGGTGTTGAGAACCTGGTCGCCCACGAGGATCATGGGGCCCTGGTTCTGGAGTATCCAGTAGTAGGCATAAGCCCGCAGGAAGCGTGCGCGTGCACGGAACTCCATTTTGTCGAAGGCGTTCATGTCGGGCACCTCGTCGATGTGGGGCAGGATGGTGTTCACCTTGCGGATGACCTTGTAGCAGTTGGGCCAGACATTGAAATTCCAGTCCCAGCCGCCCGTCTCGGTGTAGGTGATCTTGTCGGTGGTCAGCTCCGTGCCGGGGAAGGAGACGTCCAGGATGCCGTTGTAGAATGTCCCGCAACTGACGGCCTCGTCAGACCCGGTGGCGCCGGGGACGCTGCACCAGTAGTAGATGCGGCCCTCTTTGGGCAGCTGGTTCACCGCACCGTTGAAATAGCGCTCGATGTTGTATTGGCTCTCGAAGATACGCTCTTCGGAGAAGGTGTCCTCGAAGTAGTCGTCCACGTTCAGGAAGTTGCACGACGCGGTGAGCAGGCCGACCAGCGCGAGGGGTATGATGAATGATTTTTTCATGGTAGTTTATGTTCTTAGGAGAGATTCGGGTTAGAAGTTCAGGTAAATCTGCAGCGAGAAGCGGCGCGGGATCGGGTAGGCGTGCCCGGTCTGCATGGCCTGCTCGGGGTCGAAAATCTCCACGCCGTCCCATACCGCGAGGTTCTCGCACATGATCTGGAAGTCGATGGATTGCAGGCCGAGCGCTTTGCGCAGCCCCGGCGTGTGCAGGTTGTAGTTCAGGCTCAGCTCCTGCAGGCGCAGATAGCGGGCGTTGCCTTTCCAGAAGGTCGAGGGTTTGGTGTTGTTGGCGTTGTTGCCGTAGGAAAGGCGCGGGAACCGCGCATTGGGGTTCTCGGTCGCCCGGTTGCCCGAGTAGTCGGCCGAAGTCCAGCGGTTGGCCGGATTGTAGGCCAGGGCCAGTACGTTGCCCTTGTATCCGCCGTTGAAGGGAATGTAACCGTCGAATTTCGAGCCGTCCTTGTCCCCGTAGAGGAAATAGTTGTTGCCCGTGCCTTTGAACAGGACGTTGAGCGTCCAGTTCTTGTAGCGGACTTCGGCGCCGAATCCGTACATGAACTGCGGGATGCCGGAATAGGCGAACAGGGGCACCTTGTCGTCGTCGGTGATCACGCCGTCGCCGTTCACGTCCTTGTACTTGATGTCGCCCGGGCGTACCGTGCCGAACTGCTCGGGGCTCATGTCCACGTCCTGCTGATCTTTGAAGAGTCCCAGGGAGATGAATCCCCGCTGCACGTCGTTCGAGAACCCGGTCTTGCTCAGGTAGGGATAAGGCTGCGTGGCCTCTTCCCAGTTGTTGATCTTGTTCTTCGAGAGCGTGAAGTTACCGCGCAGCGTGAAGTGGAAGTTTTTGCCGAGGGGCTGGAAATATTCGAAGTTTCCGTCGCCGCCCCAGCTGGTCATGCTGCCGACGTTCCCGTAGGGCATGCTGATGACGCCCACGTAGTCCGGAATCTGGGCGCGTTCCTGGAAGATGCCCTCACGGCGGTCGCGGAAATAGTCCACCGTCATGGTGAAGCGGTCGCCGAAGAGGTGGAGATCCATACCGATGTCGAATTTCTTGGCTTTCTCCCACGCCAGGTTGTCTGCGCCCACGCGGTTCTCGGTCAGTACGCCCGAACCGCCCCACGGCGTGCCGTCGGTCTTCTCTTCGATGATCGTCAGGTAGGGGAAGCGCACGCTGGAAATCCGGTCGTTACCCACCATACCATACGAGGCGCGGATCTTCATGAAGTCGATCCACTTGATCCGCTTCATGAATTCGTACTGCGTGGGAACCCAGCCCACGGCCACGGCCGGGAAGAATCCGTACTGCCGGCCGCTCTGGAAGTTCTCCGAACCGTTCAGGCCGAAGTTCACGTCGAGGAAATAGGTATCCTTGAAGCCGTAGGTGAAGCGCCCCGAGAGGCTCTGGTAACGCCTTGCGATGGCGTTCATCGAACTGTCGGCACCCGATTCGGTCGTGCTTTCCAGGTAGTAGAACAACAAGCCGCCTACGCGGTGGTTCCCGAAGGTGCGGTCGTAGTTGACTTTGGCGTCGAAATAGAGTTTCCGCCAGTTCCATGCCTCGGAGTTATACTGCACCGAAGCCTCGGTGACCTGTTCCGAAAGGATCAGCTCGCCTTTCTGGTTGCGCTCGCGTGCCAGGTAGAGGGCCGGCATGGAGTAGCGGCTTTCGCCGTAGAGCGACTGGGAATCCCACGAACCGGTGGCCTCGATGTTCAGCCCTTCGGTGAGCATCGACAAATCCTGTTTTATGCCGATGTTGAAGAGCGTGCGGCTTTTGTTCTCCACGGTGTTGCCCGTGTAGTTGAGCAGCACGTGGGGCGGGATGTCGCTGTCCGAACCCGAGGCGGGCAGCTCGCCGCTCGAATAGCGCAGCGGGTACATCAGCGGGGTCGTTTTGGACTGCGAATCCCAGATCCAGTCGGTGAGCGACGTGTCGGTGCGGCTGTACTTCTTACCCATGCTCGGACGCTTGTTCACCGACATGAAGCCCATGGCGCCCAGGTAGATCTGCGTCGTCTTGGTCAGGTTGATGTCGATGTTGGTGCGGAAATTATAGGTGTCGTAGCCGACGCCCTTGTTGTATTTGCTGTCGTCCATGCTCTTGTAGGCCGACGATTCCTGCGACATGCCCAGGCTGGCGAAATAGCGGGCGATGTTGCCGCCGCCCTGTGCACTGACATACTGCGTGTGCTGGAACGAGGTGGGGTTGAGGATCACGTCCTGCCAGTCGATGTCGGGGTAGAGGTCGGGATCCAGCCCGTAGCGGATGATGTCCATCTGCGTGTCGTTGTAGATCGGGCTCATGCCCGAGGCTACGGCTGCTTCGTTCGCCATTTCGGCATACTGCGTGGCACCCACGTAGCGGGGCAGGCGGCGCAGCTCGGAGATGGTGTAGTTCGAGCGGAAGGTGATTTTGAGCTGCTCCTGTTTTCCGCGCTTGGTGGTCACGAGCACCACGCCGTTCGCACCGCGGCTGCCGTAGACGGCCGTTGCGGCGGCGTCCTTGAGCACCGAGAAGCTCTCGACGTCGGCCGGGTCGATCTGGCTCAGGTTGCCTTCCAGTCCGTCGATCAGCACCAGGGCGCCGCTGTTGGCGCCGAACGTGCCGATGCCGCGCACCCAGAATTCGGAGATGTTCCGCCCCGGCTCACCGCTCGACTGGATGGAAATCACGCCCGGGACGCGGCCGCCGAGCGTGTTGACGATATTAGTCGCGGGCAGTTCGAGGTCTTTGGTGTCGACCACCGCCACGGCGCCCGTCACGCTGACTTTGCGCTGCGTACCCATACCGATGACGACGACCTCTTCCATCTGGTTGCCTTCCCGGAGGGTGATCTTGACGTCGGCCGCCGAAGTGATGATCTGTTCGGCGGTTTCGTACCCCATGAACGATACGGCCAGCGTATTGTACATTTTGGCGGTGAGTTTGAACCGGCCTTCCGAATTGGTGATGGAGCCGATGCCCGGCTCGTCCTTGATATAGACCGTGGCGCCGACGATGGGGACGTCGTCCGAATCCACGACCAGTCCGTTCACCTCGACCGGCTGCTGCTGTTGCTGTTTGCTCTGGGCACCTGCCTGTACCGCGAGCGCGAGCAGGAAGGCGCATATCAATAGAATTCGCTTCATGTCTGTTTAGGATTGTTAGGTGAATAAACCTACTTATTCGATGGCTATGCGGCGGATGGCATAGTTCTCGCTGTCGCCGATGTAGAGGTTGCCTTCCGCGGTGATGGCCAGGCCGACCGGTTTGTTGAATTTGGCCGCGTCGGCAGGGCCGTTCACATAGCCGGACGATTTGGGCGTCCCCGCGAACGTGGAGACGTAGCCATTCGAGAGCGTGATCTTACGGATACAGTGATTCTCCCTGTCCGTTACGTAGATGGCCTCGCCTTCGGGGTCTACGCACATCTGGCAGGGGTAGTTGAACTGCGCCTCGGCGAGCGGCCCGTCCAGATAGCCCGCCGTGTTTTTCCGCCCGGCCCACAATTCGATGGTGCCAGCGGCGATGTCGTGCTTGTAGATGCAGTGCTGGCCCTGGTTGGCGAAATAGACGATGTTGGGGTCGCGCGGATCGAAGACGACGCCCATGATGTCGCCCTGGGAGTCTATGAAGCGGCCGGGAGGCGTGAGATCCTCGCCCTTTCCGGTGGCGGGATCCCAGCGGGCCACGACGCCCTCGTTGGTGTAGAAGTAGAATTTATTGTCGGCCGGGCACATCGTGAAGGTCTGGATGGCATTCCACACGGGAGCGAAATTGCCGTCGGTATAGAACAGGTCGTGATCCCACTTGATGTCTCCCATGTTCGTGTTGGCGTAGTCGGCGACGGGGTCGAAATAACCGTATCCCTTGTTCCCGATGTTGGTGTGGTACCAATATACATTGCCTGTGGCCAGGTCGGTGCTCAGGAGGATACCCGTTACGAGGATGCCGAAATCGTTGAGGACTTTGATATTTCCGGCCTCCTCGTTCATCATGTAGACGCGGTGCTTGCCTCCGTCGTCTATGCTGAAGCGGACGTAGAGGTTGTCGTGCTTGTCGACGGCGATTCCCGATTCGGGCTTCGACGAGAAATACGACCCGATCAGCGAGGTGGTTCCTTCGGGCATGGTAGTGCCCTTCATGCCCCCGGCGATCGTGGAAACATTGGTCTGGATGATGTAGTCGAACAGTTCGTCGAACTGTACCTTGTTCTGCTCGTTCTCACCCACGGAGACCGAGATGACGCACTCTTCGCCCGGGAGCTTGGGTGCAAGGACGAGCATGCGGTCTCCCGTCGAGGAGATTACGGCTGCGCGCTTTTCGTTGAAATAGACATTGAGGGCTTTGGCGTCGGTGCCGAAGCTGTCTCTTATACACATCTCCGAGCCCACGAGACTCCTGAGCATCTCG
>ERZ1027264.1299-NODE-1299-length-11805-cov-5.290043_pt1 | contig 11805 bp, 10 predicted proteins | sample MGYA00519258_ERZ1027264 | MGnify/ENA primary metagenome ERZ1027264 (study PRJEB26926, sample SAMN06164692) | human gut metagenome | biome: ENVO:00009003; feature: ENVO:2100002; material: ENVO:00002003 | host: Homo sapiens | place: USA | collected 2012 ...
ACTGCGGTTTGCGTTTCCCTGAAAAGCCCCGCACTGCGGGGCTTTGTGGGCGGGCTGCGGGCGCTTGCGACTGCGGCCCTTTATCTTGTTATATTTTCGAACGGGGATATCACCCCACAAAACACCTTCAAAACCGGTATCAACACCCCTTGAGGGAGCGATGATATAATATCCTCATGCGGACAGAGAATTTCCTGCTTCTATCTTTGTAGCCAAGTCTACTGCGCACAGACTGGAACCTCTGCCCTGCGGGATGTCACTTATGAGCCGGATGTCGAAGCGATGGATCGCTTTCTTCTAATCTCGCAACAGGTTGTGACCTTCAGCAGCACGAGGAATGTCCGTAATTTGAACATGAGAGGAGCCTGCACTATGTACATCGTTGGGATCGACATTGCCAAGAGGAAGCACGAGGCAGCGGTGATTGACGGCGAGGGCACCGTCATCATCAAGCCGTTTTCCTTCACCAACAACTGCTCAGGGTACAATCGGCTGCTGGCCATGCTCACCAAGGCCAAACTGCCGCTTGACGAGGTTTCCTTTGCAATGGAGGCCACCGGACACTACTGGCTCGCTCTTTTTACCAGACTTCAGAAGGAGGGCTTCCGTGTTCAGGTCATCAACCCGGTGCAGACCAACTCCATCCGCAGTTTCTATATCCGTCAGGCCAAAACAGATCCGCGGGACGCCCTGCTCATCGCAGAGGTGATTCGTTTCGGACACTTCTCCGAGTCTACCCTGCATCCCGAAAACATTTATGAGCTGCGGGAGCTGTGCCGTGGACGGCACGCCATCGTTTCCATGCAGGCAGATGTTAAGCGAAAGGTCGTTGCCCTGCTGGATCAGGTCTTTCCTGAATATGAAACTGCTTTCACCAATATGTTTGGCGATACTTCCATGGCAATTTTGCAAACCTGTCCTACGCCAAAGGAATTATCCGAGATGCCTTTTGAGGAGCTCTGCCATCTCATCGAAGTCTCCAGCCACAAGCGCTTCCGCATGGCGAAAGCGCAGGAGCTTCAGGCGCTTGCGCGCAATTCCTTTGGCTTCGCCATGGCCGGCGACGTTTTCAGCACGATGATCCGACTCTATGCAAAGCACCTCGTTTTCTTGAAACAGCAGGTTCGAGAAATGGACCGCAAGATCGCGGAGATCATGGAGACCCTGGACACGCCGATCACCACCATCACCGGCATCGGCCCGACCCTTGGCGCGTACATCCTCAGCGAGATCGGAGACATCAGCCGTTTTTCCTCCGCGGCAAAGCTTGCCGCCTACGCGGGGATCGATCCAACCATGCGGCAGTCCGGCGAATACAACGGCGTCAGAAACCGTATGTCCAAACGAGGGTCGCCGTATTTGCGACACGCTATTTGGCTGGCGACTTCATCAGCAGTACTTCACGATCCGGCGCTAAAGCTTTATTTTCAGAAAAAACGGGATGAAGGGAAGCCCTACATGGCGTCCGTGGGCCATGCCTGCAGGAAGATGGTTTCCATCATTTACGCCGTTATGAGAGACAACAAGGAATATGTGCCGTGTATCCCAAACGAAATTTCTGCTTGACAAATTATAGCCGGTCTGTGCTTTTATCGAACGGCCTTCGCCACTCGAAAAACCCTCCTGTAAAGTTCAGCTTTTCGCTCAAAATCGTTCCCGCAACTATCGCCAAAAAGTTACCGCCACAACGCTGTTTCAAACCGCTTCTTATTCCGATTTTCAACTTCTCCCACAAACGGCCCACGTTCGCTTTCACAGGCGAAAGCGGGTACACCACTCGCCTTTTGAAGAAAGGTCGCACACAAGGGCACACACGGCGAAATAGGGGGCGTTTCGGACGGGGGCGCTATTACTACCCTCGGAGCGTTCCACACGTTTCGGAAACCCTGCGTGGCCGGGGTTTAAAACGGCAAACTTTGCCGCTTTTGGGGCTTGGTCGTGGGTGCTCCCAAAGAACGCAGAGAGCCTTCGGGACAGCGATGCGCTTATGCGCGTCGCTGTCCCGAGGCGTCGCGGCCCCGCTGGGCTGCGTGATCTTTTCCGTTTCTGTCGAAATTGCGGCTTGTATGCCCTGCGCTCAGGGCCTTTCCGTGTGTGCGAGGCGAAAGGTGGTATCACTACCCTCAGCGCGCTTTACGTGTTGCTGAAACGCTGGACGGCCGCTTGTCAAAAGGGTTCATTTGCCGTTTTCTGAGGTTGGGTAGCCTTCATTGATTTCAGCGGTGCAAAATGTGCTTGACAGGTAAGTCTACTTATGATAGACTTCAAGTATCAAAAATCTATCATAAATAGACCAGCAAAGAAAGGAGGCACACATGGACGGTTACAAGCTGGGCGTTGTTGAGACGCGTTTTGCAGAACTCATCTGGCAGCACGAGCCGCTGACCTCCGGCGAACTGGTAAAGCTGTGCGAACAGGAGTTGCAATGGAAAAAATCCACGACCTACACGGTTTTGAAAAAACTCTGCGAACACGGTATCTTTCAGAACGAAAACGGCACGGTCACTTCTCTTCTCTCACAGGAGGGTTATAACGCCGTACAGAGCGAAAAATTTGTGGAGGACACCTTCGACGGTTCCCTTCCCGCATTTCTTGCCGCCTTTACCACACGGAAATCTCTTTCGGAGAAGGACATTGCGGAAATTCAGCGCATGATCGACCGCTGCGGAAAGGAGTGAGCCAATGGCCGCCGTCTTTTTGAAGCTCTTGAATCTAAGCATTTCCGCAAGCTGGCTGGTGCTGGCCGTGCTGGTACTGCGCCTGATATCAAAGCGTTCGCCCAAGTGGATGAATGTTCTGCTTTGGGGCATCGTCGCGCTGCGGCTGGTTCTGCCATTCTCCATAGAGAGCGCGTTGAGCCTGATCCCCAGTGCCGAAACGGTCAGTCCTGCAGCCGTGCAGTTTGCCCCCGCGCCGACCATCACCAGCGGCGTGAGCGTTATCGACAATGCTGTGAATCCCTCGCTCAGCGAGCATTTTGCCGCCGTGCCAACAGCCAGCGTCAACCCGCTTTATGTGGGGGCGTATCTTGCGGGCTGGGTGTGGCTCATCGGCCTTGGAGCCATGCTGCTCTATGCGCTCGTGAGTTATCTTCGGTTGCGTCGGCGCGTGAGTGTATCGCTCCCCATTCAGGATCACATTTATCTTTGCGATGCCATTTCCTCGCCGTTTATCCTCGGCGTTGTAAAACCACGCATCTATCTGCCCTCCGGTCTGGACGAGGTGCAGCGGCAGAATGTACTGGCGCATGAGCAGGCGCATCTCGCGCGGCGTGACCACTGGTGGAAACCGCTTGGCTTTGCGCTGCTGGCTGTCTACTGGTTCAACCCCGTGCTGTGGCTCGCCTATGCACTACTCTGCCGCGACATTGAACTGGCCTGCGATGAGCGGGTGATCCGCACAATGGACGAGAGCGCTGTCAAGACCTATTCTACGGTGCTGCTTGCGTGCAGTATGCCGCGCAAGGCGGTCATCACCTGCCCGCTGGCGTTCGGTGAAGTTGGCGTCAAGGAGCGTGTGCGGAATGCACTTCACTACAAAAAGCCCGCGTTCTGGGTGGTCGCGGCGTCGGTCGCCGTGTGCGTCGTTGTGGCGGTGTGCTTTTTGACAAATCCGGAACACGAAACGATGAAGTGGGCGAAGAATCTGCGCGTGGATGATGTGGTGCGTGTTGAATTGACGATTATGCCGCAGGCGACCGACAAGCAGTATAAAGACTTCAATGCAGACGAGATTGCCGAGGCGGTTGCACTCATCAACAAAAGTAGCGGACGGTATATCAGTGAACCAGAGTCGCTCAGCGGCAGTACGATGGCACTCTACATCACCACAGCTGACGGCGTACAGCACACAGTTACGAACAATGGCAATATCTATATCCGAATTGACGGAGATACCTACCGGAGCACCCATATCACTTGGCCGTACACCGAGGGAGATTCCCCTCTGCCTGACAGTTTTCAGGTCGGTGATACGCAAGCTGCCGATGCGAACCGCTTCTATGTGGATGATTGGAGCATCTGCATTGTTGGTCAATGGCTGCGTAATCTCGGAACTCGCGTGTGGTTGGCTGACAACAGCAATGCTTACCTTAGCGTTGTGAAGCAGGACAGCCTTGCAGATGAGCTGGCCGGTCTGCAAAACGCCGGTCACGCCGTAGAAGAGTTGGACGGATACTACCGCTGCGTCATGCAGGAAGGGTTAAGCAACACGATCGTCTACCTCTATCCCGCGCTATCCAATGAATCCTGCTACTGGGTAGAAACTCATTGGAGCTACGACAATGCGGACAAGTCAGAGGTTGAAGTGCAGGCAACGCAGCTTCGCATGATGGCGGAGAGCTTCCGTGTGGAAAATGAAAGCAGTCCGGCAGATGCCCTCATCGGCAGCTACGCCGATGACATGGGCTCCAGTCTGACGATCCGGAAAAACACCGATGGCAGCTATGCGGTGGACCTTGGCATCTATAAGTTTACTTCTGTCGACAATACAGTAGGAAACTATGACCCACAAACGGGTACTCTATATTTCTCTGGTGCAGCGGATATTGGCGGCACTCTCGCGGCAGATATAACCGCAGACGGGACCGGGCGTCTGATCGTTACATTGACAGAATCTCCCGTTTCCACAGGCTATCTTGCTGCAGGCGCGGTGTTTACTTTCTGGCCCCGCGTGACCGGATACTCCGAGTACGATGAGGTGTTGGCCAATATCTGCGATCTCCGCCTCGCCGGTACACACGGCACCGAAACAGATTTCAGTTCTGATCTTTTGACAGCGAATGACTACTACCAGACACCCGGCTGGCTGCTGCGCGATCTTGACGGTGATGGGATCCCTGAGCTGCTGCTCGGTGCGAATTGGGATGAAGGACACGCCGTGATTTTCAACATCTACCGCTCTGGCGGTGCGAGAGCCGTCCGCGTGGTCAACGGCTGGAACCGTAACCGCTGGTATCTCTGCACCGATGGCAGTCTGGCAAACGAAGGCAGCAGCAGCGCATTTGAAAGCAGCTACTCTTACTACCGCTATACCAGCGGCGAGTTACAGCATCTGGAAACGCTGCTGTATCTGGATGACGGCTCCGGCGGCTCACCGTGGCGCTACTCCGCCACAGCGGATCACTATGTCAGCAGTGGTGACTTTCGCTCTGTCACCGAGGCCGAAGCAACTGCCGTGATGGACAAATACACCCACGAAACGCTGGCCTTTACGCCATTTGTGGTATGAGGATAGATAGTGTGGACTGTGGCGCAAGGTTGCAGTTCGCCAATCCCTCCGGATATTACAGCCTCTGACCCACTTTTGACCCAGAACAGGATTGGAGTGGGCAAGGCTGGACGGAAACAATGGAAGATCCGCCGAGCGGACTTGACACACAGCTCATGATTCCTTCCATCTCCACAGGCAGATCAAAAAATCCTATCAGCTACAGTCCTCCACATCCCATAGAAAAGCGGATGCGTGCCTTATGGCGCGCATCCGCTTTTCTATGGGATTGCAGTTCTCTATTCGTTTGTCCCCATAGCGTAGACCATGTCCCAAAAGCGCAAATCAAACAGGCAGCACTTTTCAAAGATCTCGCAGAGGTGCTCTGCTGTTTTTTCGTCAATGAATCCGCTGAGTGCGTCGATTCGGTCAATGAGCATCTGATTGGTTCGCCGGTAGCTTTCTGAAACGTAGCCTGCGAACCACGAACCGTAACGCTTGTCCCGCAGCGCATCCGGGCAGCGTTCGACTATCTTTTCTGCCACATACGCATAGCTCCAGGAGCAGTTCAGAAGCGTCACCAGTCCAGTCAGCACATCCCCGGTCTGCGCCTCCCAAAGCATATAATGGGTATAAGCGTTGTTGTCCATGTGAGGACGGGCGCTGTGGATCTCCTCCTCCGTAATGCCAAGGCGCTTCATATACGGAATGTGGGTGCGGAAGGTCTCTCCGATGGTGTCCGCCAGCTCTCCGCTCAAAAAGCGGATCTGCTCAAAATCGTCAGCCTTCTGGATGATTGCCGCAAAGATCTTCACATAATCCTTGAGGTATAAATAATCCTGAAGCATATAATACCGGAATTTTTCCGGCGGCAGCGTTCCATCTGCCATCTGCGTCACAAACGGGTGGCAAAGATACCGGGGCCAGATTTTTTCCGCCCGGGCATAGAGTGTTTGTGAGAGCTTCACGCCGTCCTCCTCTTTCATTTATGGGCGATGATCGCCACATAGCCGCCGCTCTGATAGCCGGGGACCACATCCTCCACGTCCTCATTGGTGTACATGGGGTTCTTCAGCAGGGTCTGATAGAAGTCAAAATCGTGGAAGCCCAACGCCTTGAGCACGTCGATCTTCTCTTCCGTGGAATGCCACACGCCTGCGCAGCACAACTCGTGGGGATACGGCAGCTTGGGCATAACGCCGTTGAGGAACGGATGGTCAAAGGTGCCTACCTCTTTTGCCAGCAGATACATGAACCCAAAGGCGCTCTCCTTGGGAACGTCCAGCGAAATAAAAATGCCGTTTGGCTTGAGGGCCTTCTTGCAGACGTCAAACGCCCGGGTCAGGTCCTCCATATAGCTAGAACTGCCGTTGAGGTAGATCATGTCATAAGCGTTCTCCTCCAGCTCCGCGTCTTCGATCGCGCCGAAAGCCACCACATTCACACCCCGTTTCTCCGCGATGGCGCCCATGTCGCGGGAGGGCTCGATTCCCTCAATGCCGCTACAGTCGATCATGCTCTCGAACAGGCCGCTGCCGCAGCCAACGGAAAGCACACGTTTGCCCTGAATATCGCCGAGCACTTTCTGGAACAGGCGGAGTTCACTCTGAAACAGGTTTTCATTCTCCATGAACCAAGCGTCATACTGTGCCGCATAGCCGTCAAATTTAGGTTTCATTGTCAAAGAGTCCTTTCTGATTTAAAAATTTCAAGTCCAATGGGATCTTCGCCGTTGTTTTCATCTCATTTCCGTTGAAAAGCCCGCCTCAATTACATACGATATAAGGCGTCAAGCTTTTAGGGGGCTGAATAAACCTCATAGAGTATACTATCACAAGCATCGGCACCTCGCAACGCTATTATGAAGTGATTTCTGTCTGGGGATCTGATTGCATCCCTTCTCACAGCATGATACAGGCAGCAAGGAAGTGTTCTTCTAAGTCTGTCCCGGGCGAAACCGACCATTCGGAGAGGAGGACACGATGCGTTACGCAAAATTCGGCAACACAGATATGGTGGTCTCAGAAATCGCTCTGGGCACATGGGGAATCGGCGGCGCCAGCTGGGGCGACAATTCAGAGGATACTCGACTGGACGCGATCCGTTCCGCAGTGGAAAGCGGCATCAACTTCATTGACACCGCTCCTGCCTACAACGGGGGCGTGGCAGAATCCTATGTAGGAAAGGTTATCAGTTCCATGGGAATCCGGAAGGAACTGTACCTTGTAACCAAGTGCGGCACAGAATTCATTGATGTAAAATGGTTCGCAATGAGCAAAAACAAGTATTATAACTCAAAAGATGAAGCTTCTAAAATGCTGTAGCGGCTTTGTTGTATGAAGGCATTCTGCCCGCAGCGAACAGAAAACGAGGATCGCGTTTTGACCCACGCCATGACCCACGAGCAGAAAAAACGGGGCGGAAACAACGGAGAAAAGCGTATCTGCGGGTGTGGAAATCCTGAGGCAAACCCGCTTTATTCTTCCGAAAGTCCGCGGAAGGCGTCCCTATCGAATCTTCACACGCATGAGGCCACTGGTTCGAGTCCAGTAGTCTCCACAAAAAACCACCGGAATCGCTTGATTCCGGTGGTTTTCTTCTATAATCTGCAACTTTTTATAGCACTTAATTTTTGACGTTTCTTCATGACTCACACGCTGACCCACACGGGGAAAGGTGCGGAAAGTACCGAACAGGGCCGGGCAGGATTTTTCCTGTCTGGCCCTGTTTTTTTACCGCATCTGCTGGCTGATGACCCCGCCGATGGTGTCTGCGGCGTCCTGCTTCATCTGGGCCGTAGCGTGGGTGTAAGGGCCATCATGTACCCAAAATCATTACAGCGTACAATATCCATAATTCGTGATTTTGCACGTCGGCAGCTTTCTTGTTCTGCCCGTTCGGAATTTTTAGCTTTTCCCGGCGGCACAACATTATAGCGCCGTTTTCGTTTAATATCGCCTACGCCCATTGGAAAGATCGTGTGTGTACAAACTTGTTCTTCGATTAAATCAGGGTATTCTTTCAACCGTGCGTTCGTGTAAATTTCTCGTTTTGGATGGAATGGAAGATTCTGAATATGTTGGTACGGAGCGCACCAGCGCCAAGGAAGTTGCAACTGCTTTTAAAAACGGTATCTGGGCGCTGTTGATGCCCGTCATCATTCTGGACGGCATTTATTCCGACCTGTTCACCCCTACTGAAGCTGCCGCTATTGCCGTGTTCTATGGCATTATTGTCAGCGCCTTTGTGTACCGCAACATGGGCTGGAAGGACTTTATCCATGTGCTGTCCGCATCTGCTTCTTCTACCGCCTCTATTCTGTTCCTGGTGGCGAATGCCCATATTTTCAGCTACCTGCTGTCCAGTGTGCAGATTCCCCAGAAGCTGGTAATCCTGATGACCAGCCTCACCACCAATCCCACGATCATCATGTTCCTCATCATGATCGTGCTGCTGATTGCCGGCTGCTTCCTGGATAACGCCGTGGCCGTTATTCTGCTGACCCCCATCTTCGTCAACGTGGTTCAGGCCATGAACATCGACATCTGCTACTTCGGCGTGTTCCCGGTGTTCGTGCTGGCTATCGGTCAGGTTACGCCTCCTGTGGGCCTGTGCCTGTTTGTGGCCTGCGATATCGGCAAGGTCTCCATTGAGAAGATCAGCCGCGAAGTTCTTCCCTATGTGGGCGGTCTGATTGTGACCGCAATTCTGCTGGTGCTCTTCCCCCGGATTGTCACTTGGCTGCCCAGCCTGACAAAGATGGCTTGACGGAACTGTAAGTTTGCCTCTAAAAGTTCTTTAAATGCAAACGGACCTGGCTTGCTATGCAAGCTAGGTCCGTTCATTTGTGTTTGAACTTGTGTTTATTAGGTGGAGCGCAGCGTGTAGATTCTCAGTCTGCCAGAGTTTATATAAGGGCGTGGGTAGGAAACGGATGGCTATCCGTAGGGATTGGGTATCTCTTTTTGCAGCTTGAAAATGCAGGTATGCACCTTCGACCCAGCTGAAATCGTGGCAAATTCGTGGCAAATTGCTGGAATATCTTGACTTTATGCGGATGATATGCTAAAATTTTTCCGGTTTTTAGGTGACTGTCTGCGGGTGGTCCGCCGGGAAATCCATTAGAATTTAACAGATCGGAGATACATATTATGGAAAGAATCAAGACTCTCGAGACTCGTAGCCTGTGCGACAGCGCCAAGAACGGCGGCTGCGGTGAGTGCCAGACTTCCTGCCAGTCTGCCTGCAAGACCAGCTGCGGCGTGGCAAACCAGAAGTGCGAGAACACCAACAAGTAATCAAGCGCAATTTTCAAAAAGCTGCCGCCTGTTCAGGCGGCACTTTTTCTGTATGAGGAGAACGGAAGAATGGTACATCAGTATCAACTGAACGGCTACAACATCGTGCTGGACACCTGCTCCGGTGCCATTCATGTAGTGGATGAGGTAGCCTATGACATCATTGCGCTTTACCTGGATCACACGGCGGATGAGATCGTAACGGCAATGATGGAAAAATACGGCGCACGCGAGGATGTGACGGAGAAGGATCTGCGGGACTGCATTGATGACGTGGAGGCGCTGAAGCAGGCCGGGAAGCTCTATACCCCCGACACCTTCGCGGACATGGCCGGTACGTTCAAGGAGCGTTCCGGCGATGTGGTGAAGGCGCTGTGCCTGCATGTGGCGCACACCTGCAACCTGAACTGTTCCTACTGCTTCGCCAGTCAGGGCAAGTATCACGGCGACCGTGCGCTGATGAGCTTCGAGGTGGGTAAGCAGGCGCTGGACTTCCTGATGGATCACTCCGGCAGCCGCACCAATCTGGAGGTGGACTTCTTCGGCGGTGAGCCGCTGATGAACTGGGACGTGGTGAAGCAGTTGGTGGAGTATGCCCGCAGTGTGGAAAAGGAGCGGGGCAAAAATTTCCGCTTTACGCTGACCACAAACGGTATGCTCATCGATGATGACGTGATCGACTTCGCCAACCGGGAAATGAGCAATGTGGTGCTGTCGCTGGATGGCCGCAAGGAAATCCATGACCGGCTGCGGGTGGACTATGCGGGCAACGGCAGCTACGAGCGCATCGTGCCTAAGTTCCAGAAGCTGGTAAAGGCCAGAGGCAACAAGAACTATTATATGCGCGGCACCTTTACCCATGCCAATCCGGACTTTACGAAGGACCTGTTCCACATGGTGGATCTGGGCTTCACCGAGCTGAGCATGGAGCCGGTGGTGTGCGCGCCGGAGGACCCCGCCGCACTGACGGCGGAGGATCTGGAGATCGTGAAGGACCAGTACGAACTGCTGGCCAAGGATATGCTGCGCCGGGAAAAGGAAGGCAAGCCCATCACCTTCTATCACTATATGCTGGATCTGACGGGCGGCCCCTGCATTTACAAGCGGATCTCCGGATGCGGCTCCGGCACGGAGTATATGGCCGTGACCCCTTGGGGTGATCTGTATCCCTGCCATCAGTTCGTGGGCGAGGAAGCCTACAAGCTGGGCGACATCTGGAACGGCGTGACCAATACGGCCCTGCGGGAGGAATTCCGTTCCTGCAACGCCTACGCCCGGCCTGAGTGCAATGACTGCTGGGCGAGATTCTACTGCTCCGGCGGCTGCGCGGCCAACGCCTTCCACGCCACGGGTTCTATCCGCGGCGTTTACGAGGCAGGCTGCGAATTGTTCCGCAAGCGTATTGAATGTGCCATCATGATGAAGGTAGCGGAAGATTCTGCCAAGGCCAACGGCTGATGGAAACGCCCATTGCTGATTTTGTCCGGCGGTACGCGGATTCCAGGATGATCCGGGCGCATATGCCCGGCCACAAGGGAAAGCCATTTCTGGGCTGTGAGACACTGGACATCACCGAGATCCAAGGCGCGGACAGCCTGTACGAAGCGGAGGGCATCATCCGGCGCAGTGAGTCCTATGCCGGGGAACTGTTCGGCTCTGGCCGGACGGTGTACTCCACGGAGGGGTCCAGCCAGTGCATCCGGGCGATGCTGTATCTGGCGCTGACCTGTGGAAATGGGTCCCGGATGGTGGTGGCGGCCCGAAACGTACACCGGGCGTTTGTATACGCGGCGGCCCTGCTGGATTTTGAGATCGTCTGGCTGTGGCCGGAGCGGAGCGCATCTCTCTGCGGCTGCCCGGTATCGCCGGACACATTGGAGCGGACGCTGGCGGAGATGCCTGCACCGCCGGCGGCGGTCTATCTCACCAGCCCGGACTATCTGGGCGGCATGGCGGACATTTCCGCTCTGGCAGAGGTGTGCCGGAAACATGGTACGCTGCTGGCGGTGGACAACGCCCACGGCGCCTATCTGCGGTTTCTGGAACCATCCTGTCACCCGCTGGATTTGGGCGCAGACCTGTGCTGCGATTCGGCACACAAGACGCTGCCAGTGCTGACCGGCGGCGCGTACCTGCACATCAACCGTGCGGCTCCGGCATCTCTCCGGGAGAGTGCAAAAACAGCGATGGCCATGTTTGGCTCCACCAGTCCGTCCTACCTGACGCTGGCGTCGCTGGATCTGTGCAACCGCTATCTGGCGGATGGGTACCGGGATCGCCTGCGGGAGATGTGTGGGCG
>ERZ1027264.1301-NODE-1301-length-11798-cov-7.294984_pt1 | contig 11798 bp, 8 predicted proteins | sample MGYA00519258_ERZ1027264 | MGnify/ENA primary metagenome ERZ1027264 (study PRJEB26926, sample SAMN06164692) | human gut metagenome | biome: ENVO:00009003; feature: ENVO:2100002; material: ENVO:00002003 | host: Homo sapiens | place: USA | collected 2012 ...
ACGAGATGCTCAGGAGTCTCGTGGGCTCGGAGATGTGTATAAGAGACAGATTGAATATATTTCACATCTTTTTAAAGCTTGGCTTATACATTTATTCTATGAATACTAACAGGAGATAACATTATGTCAGGATTCTTTGACAAGACCAGAGAAGATATGCAATATATCTTCAAAAAGGGGAGCACTCTTTCCCAGAGTGAGAAGAAGCACAAGCTAAGAGCGTGGGCGACAGTTATTGGTATTGCACTCGTTGTTGTTCAGCTTGTATTCACTGTATTGACACTATTAAAGCTTTACAAACTTGATATTCTTCCGCTCAAGTATATCGCAGCTATTGACGCCGTTCTTGTACTTGTGGCAATATACGACTTTTTATCACAGTTTACTAAGACGCATATTATAGGAAAAGTAATATCTATACTTTTATCCGCTGTACTTTTATACACATTCCTTTTCACATCAAAGGTTGACACAACTCTTGATAAGATAAGCAGTAATGGTAATAACGTACAGGAGATTACAGATGTCGTTGATGTCGTTGTATTAAAGAAGGATAAAGCACAGTCACTTTCTGATACTTTATCATATACATTTGGTTATAACTCTACTGTAGATGCCGATGATAATCAGGATGCCATACAGAAGATTAACTTTAATAACAATGCAGACATCAAGACTAAGGAATATACAACCTGGGAAGATATCATTCCTGCATTAGAGGCTGGAACTGATATTCAGGCTATGCTTATTAATGACAACACATTGTCATCATTTGATGAAGAATATGAAGAATTCCTTGACTCAATAAGAATTGTCGGAACTATTGAACTTAAGAGAACTATAGAATTAAGCGAATCTGACAAAAAGGTCAACGAAGAACCTTTTGTAATATATATATCAGGTAATGACGAAGAAGGCAAGATACTTTCAACAGGACGAAGCGATGTCAACATTTTATGTGTCATCCACCCAATAACAAGACAAGTGCTTCTTATCACTACTCCAAGAGATGCCTATATCAACCTTACTAATCCTGGTACGGGTGCTCAGGGCTATGATAAGCTTACACACGCCGGACAATGGGGTATAGAGGGTTCTATACTAAACCTTCAGAATCTGTATGACCTTAATATTGATTACTATGTTAAGATTAACTTTACCGGCTGCGAGACAATTGTAGATGCACTTGGTGGTGTAACCATCAATTCATCTGTTGACTTTGTCAATGGACTTGAGGCAGCTCCAACAAGATATCACTATGTAATAGGTGATAATGAATGTAATGGTGAACAGACCTTAGCTTTCTGCCGTGAAAGAAATGCTTTCTTAGATGGTGATTACCAGAGAGGCCGTAACCAGCTTGCAGCCCTTACAGCTATTATCAATAAGCTTACATCACCTGCAATACTTGCAAAGTACAGTGCATTACTTGATTCTGTCGGTGATATGCTCTACACTAATATGCCTGTATCAGATATTACATCACTTGTAAAAGGGCAGCTTGCCAACAGCCGTTCATGGAATATACAGACATACAGCACAGGTGCAGAACCTGACAGCAGACTATGCCAGCATTTCGGTTCTTATCGTTCTGTATCACTTCTTTATCAGGCTGATGTTGATATTGCCAGACAGCTTGCCAAGAAGATAATTAATGGTGATATATTCGATGCACAGGAATATTATGACGAAGAGATCAGCAAGGTTTCTAACCCAACTGGTTTGATGTCTTTACCTAATACTTCAAAATCATCAAGCACTAACAAAGAAGAAACTTCTGCTGCCACATCAACTAAGAGTTCATCAACAACTAAGCAGCAGCAGACTACAACTAAAGCAACTGCCGCACCTACAGAAGCAGCAACAACTACAGCAGCTCCTACACAGACCCCTGCTCCTGATAACAATAGCAATAACAATAACAACAACAACAACAGTAATAACAATAACAGTAATAATAATAATAACAGCAATAATACCGGCAGTAACGGCAATAAGACAGAAGCTACAACAGCTCCTACACAGGCGGCTGCCGCCCCTGCCCAGGCAGATAGCAATTCCAATGCTAATCAGGCTGCAGCTAATTAACTATAAAATATTGCTCAAAATACTATTAATAAAACACTATTAACAAAATACTATCAAGTATTAGAAAAAGGCTTCACATTATGTATATCGTAATGCGAAGCCTTTTTGACCTTTTAAATAGTTATTAAGTTAATATGTCAATTAGCTGTTTATAATATTATATGTTATTTACGACATAACCAGCCACCTATTTATTGGCATGTTCTCCATACTTGCCATAGTATTTGCCATAATACTTACCATAGTATTTGTTATCGTCCATATCGACCTTATTAAGTACCACTCCAAGAAGCTTGCAGTCTGTCTTTTTAATCTGCTCCAGACCCTTCTGGGCGTATTTGTAGCTTACATCATTAGCCGCCATTACATAGGCAACTCCGTCACACTCCTGTGCCACTATGGCACTGTCTATTACACTTCCTATAGGTGGTGTATCAATTATTATATAATCATACAAATCCCTTAATACTTTTATAAGTGTCTTAAACACCTTATTGCCAAGAAGCTCTGTAGGATTAGGTGGCACCGGACCAGAAAATACTACATTAAAATTCTCAACATTAGTTGCATACATAACTTCTTCAAATTTATTAATTCCTGATAAGAAATGTGTAAGTCCCTTAACAGACGTATTAATCTTATAACGTCCTACAAGCACCGACTTTCTTAAATCCGCATCAATAAATATAACCTTCTTGCCTGCTTCTGCAAGTGATACCGCAAGATTAAATGATACAGTAGATTTACCTTCTCCCGGTGTCGTACTTGTGAGCATAATAACCTTGATATCCGAACCGCAAAGCTGGATATTCGTTCTTAAATTCTTATATGCCTCATTAGCCCTGTAATCAAGCTTTCTTAATCGTTCTATATTGATAGTCTGCATATTATCTTTTCACCTGACTTTTACTTTTTATTCTTGTTCTTTTTGTTCTTCCTGCTCTTTTTCTTGTTCTTTGGCAAGCCATCATCCATTTCTTCTGAAATTGGAATAACTGCAAGTGTACTGAGGTCAAAATATTTCTCCACATCTTCTGTAGTCTTTACAGTATCATCTAACATTGACTTTATTACTATAACCGCCGCTGACAGCACTATACCTGCAAGAGCACCTATAATTGTCCATTTCTGGACAACAGCAAATGCTGGTATCTCTGATAATGAGCCTTCCTCAATAACATTTACCTGTTCAATCTTCATAATATCACATATCTTCTGTGATGATACTTTAGCCACGCAGTCAGCTATCTTCTTAGCCTGATAAGGATCATCACTAACAACTGTTATCTGCAATACACGTGTATCCGAAGGTGTATCAACAGATATGCTTGAAGCAAGCTGTGAGGCTTTCATATCAAGCTTTAATTCCTTGATAACTTCATTCATAACCGGAGCACTTGTTACAAGTATCTTATAATCTTTCGTAAGCTGTGTAGATAACTGGACATCTGATAAAGTAGTCGCACTGTCGTTAGCTCTGTTTAATACATACAGCTTGGTTTCTGACTCATACTGTGGTGTTATAAAAAACTTTGCCACAAGAAATGCACCAAGTCCCACTATTATGCCTGTTGCAATAATAACCATTATCTTATCCCATAATATAGATAAAATATGTCCAATATCAATTTCTATTTCTTCATTCTGAACATTATCTCTTCCCATTGTCAATCTCCATAATTATTTATCACTTAATCACTCTAAGCATTTAATATAAATCTTTTAATTATATCGGCAACTCCCGATTCATCATTAGATGGTGCGATATAGTCTGCATACTTTTTCACTTCTTCATACGCATTATCCATAACAGCCGCAACACCTGCTATCTTTAACATTGGTATATCATTCATTCCATCTCCACAGGCTATAAGCTCATCTTCTTTGATAGACAGCTTACCTAATAACTGCTGTAATGATTTATCTTTGGCAACCCCCTTTGGTACTACCTCAAGGAAATAATCTTCTGAATAAAATGCATCAAGCACGTCAGAATAATGCTCTAATAAAGCTTCCTGCACTGGCACAAGCTTATCGTGTCTTCCTACAACAAGGAACTTATTAACTGGATAATCTACATATTTCTTTAAATCATCTGTCTTAATTATTGTTGTATTATTGCAAAATGCTTCTTTTAACACATACTCATCATCATCACTCTCTGCTGCTATCTTTCCGTCCGAATATGTAAGTGCATACACATCATTAGCTCTTGCATAATCACATATATCGTCTATACACTGCCTTGGAAGCTCGTGGCTTACAATTACATCTCCATTCAGGCAGTTAATTATCTCACCACCATTGTAAGCTAATATATATCCGCCTCTCTTATCTAACTCAAGCTCATCTGCTATCGGTGTTATCCCAAATAATGGACGTCCCGAAGCCAATATAACTGTAACATCTTTATCAATTGCAGCCCATACAGCCTCCTTATTAGCCTCCGGAAGCTTCTTATTATGGTCTGTGAGTGTTCCGTCAAGATCGAGCGCAATCGCTTTATATTTCATTGTTAAATACCTGTCCTTTATAATTCTTATATAGGTGTCGGGGATACTTCCCTTACATATGCCAATTAATTGCTTCACTATTACATCACCCTGCAATTCCTGACAATATATCCGCATACATAATCATTTTATCATATGTACTTAATAATTACAATAAGCTAAGCCTTAAGCTTTTATTAACTTATCCTCATCTGGTCAAATGCACCTGCTATATTCAATCTGCCATAGCCATATTCAACATTTGGATAAGCAATATCCCCCGGTCGGTCTGCTCCCCTTATTATATATGACTTAATCTCGCTATTACTTATAACTGATCTGTTATTGTTAGTAACTCCCCAGCTAAAAAATAATGCCGCTGCCCCTGCAACGTGTGCCGCAGCAATGCTTGTTCCTGATCTAACTGTATAGCCTCTTACGCCTCCAACACCATACACATTAACTCCTGGTGCTGCTATATCAGGCTTAACCCTGTTATCCGCCGTATAACCCCTGCTGCTGTTCACGTCGCTTCCGTTGGTATTATGATTATATGCACCAACAGTAATAAGCCTTAAACCGCTGGCAGGCTCTACAAGCGTTACATCAGCATCTGAATTAAGAAAATAGGCATCACAGTCCATAAGCTCTTTTAAAGTTATCCACGCATTAAAATATCCAGGAAGATTAGTAAGACTATATACATCTATCTTCCACAGTCCCTCTGCCGGACGTTCAAATCTCATAAATATAACTTCCTGCCCTGCAACAGTTTCTGTAATCTGGTAATCAACATATATCCTTGAATTCTCCAAAAGAAATGAATATTGTGTACTTGAGCCTATCCTTGCTGGTATTCTTGGAATAATCTCGCCTGTCGGTGATATTATTGATACCGACAGTACATCAAGACTTTTTGCCCATATTTCAAGCACAAAGCCTTTTCCACGCCTCTCAACATTTATCTCCATTTCCTTATATTCAGGAACAACAGAAGCGTAACCGCTAAAATGTGTCCTTTTGACTGCCTCATTGCCAGCAGGAACAACAACACATGTATTAACGTGCATTGTAAGTGAATCAAGAACATTTGATAAAGGACTTCCGCCTGTTCTTGAGCCCAGACCACTACCCAGTCCCATATATATGACAAGAGGCATTTTCTTTAACCCTGCATAATCCTTTAGAAATCTTGCGGCAAGCATAATATCCGTTTCCTCAAAACACACTGCATCATCCCTTATGTAGAAGTAATCCCTTAAATATTTCTTTGCATTTTTTAATTTTACACATACTATGCTTGCCTCTGGTGCAACACCTATGTAATCATCAATTTTTCTTGAAGCAATTACTCCAGCCATAAATGTTCCGTGCCCTGTAATATCGGTTGTTCCCACATAATCGTAAGGATTTAGTCCATTGCGGTATGCTTCAAGTGCTGTATTAATCTCTGCCTGTTCATATATACGACCATAATTAACATATAAATTCTGCCTGTACTCAAGGGTCTGATCCCATATAGCCATAATACGCGTATTACCAGCCGTATCACAGAAGTTCTCACTAAGATAATCAATTCCTGTGTCTATTATCCCCACGATAACACCCTGCCCTTTTGAATTTAAAAAAGGCTGGCTTGTTATGTTGGTAGCATTTACCGCATCAATGCTTGATGTATCCATAAGCCCATACAACTTGGGAATTGTATAATATCCCAAGTCACTTATATTAAAATCCCTGTCATCCGGAAGCCTGCTATGTGCAACAAGCCATTGGTCATCAACCTTCTGTATACATACATCAGGGTTGCTTTGAAGCATCTTATTAATTCCCGGAAGATTGACAACTATATAATCATATATATCCTCATCTGTTATCATTTCACTGCATAAAGGCATAAAAAATGTCCTTAAAGATAATCTTTAAGGACATTATATGATTAATATTTTATAATAATACTAATATACTGACATACTGACATATACATAATAACTTCTGCAAAATAACATCAGCGGAATATCTTGTGCATAATGGCTTGTGAAACTGACAGCATTAAGCTTCTGCATTATTCATTGGAAGTCTTTCCTGTCCACGCATCATAATAAGCGGTGTGCCCTTCTTCTCAATGTAATCTGCTGTTATTGTGACACTTCCGATATTATCATCTTTAGGAATTTCATACATTATATCAAGCATATATTCTTCTATTATAGACCTTAATGCTCTTGCTCCTGTATCTTTTTCCATAGCTTTCTTTGCAATCTGTCTTAAAGCATCATCATCAAATTCAAGCTTAACCTCATCAAGTTCTAATAACTTCTGATACTGCTTAAGTATTGCATTCTTAGGCTCTTTCATAATCTTAACAAGCATATCCTCTGTAAGACCCTCTAAAGAGAATACTATAGGAAGTCGTCCTAAGAATTCAGGAATCATACCAAATTCCCTTAAATCCTCTAATTCAACCTTTGATAATATATTCTTGTCATTATCATATTTATCTTTAAGGTCTGAGTTAAAACCTATTGATGACTGCTTATTAAGTCTTGCCTTTATTATATTCTCAAGGTCTGGAAATGCACCACCGCATATAAATAATATGTTGCGTGTGTTAACTGTAACCTGCGGAACCATAGCATTTTTGCTTGTAGCACCTACTGGAACTTCTATATCACTTCCCTCAAGAAGCTTTAACATTCCCTGCTGTACAGATTCACCGCTTACATCACGGCTTCTTGTTTCTTTCTTCTTGGCAATCTTATCTATCTCATCAATAAATATAATGCCTCTTTCTGCCTTCTCCACGTCATTATCTGCTGCCTGTAAAAGCTTTGATACAACGCTCTCTATATCATCACCTATATAGCCAGCTTCGGTAAGTGAAGTAGCATCTGTAATTGCAAGAGGTACTTTTAAAAGTCTTGCCAGTGTCTTTACAAGATAAGTCTTTCCGCTTCCTGTAGGTCCTATCATAAGCATATTAGACTTTTCAATCTCAATATCGTCCATAGTTCCTGTGGCAACTCTCTTATAATGATTGTATACAGCAACTGACATAACCTTCTTGGCATAGTCCTGACCTATTACATATTCATCTAACATTGCCTTTATCTGATGAGGTGCTGGAAGATTAGCCAAATCAAGTGTATCGTCCTTTTCCTTATCTGCAGGCTTGTTATTATCTTCTTTCTTTTTCTTGACTTTCTGCCTGTTGGAAATGTCATTACCCATCATATTAAAGCCTCCGAACATTCCCATATTAGGCATATTATTCATAAGGTCATCATAATTGATATCACTGTTATTAATTGTATCAAAGGTCTTCTGCATACAATCTGCACATACACATAAACCACCTGGCATATTAATCATTTTACCAGCCTTAGACTCTGACCTTCTGCATATATAACACACCTTTTCGTATTCATCTGTGTTAGCAGTTGTATTGTTCTCATTATTATTATCGTTGTTACTCATTTAATCCTCAATTCTGTGTTACGAGGCTTATTAGTTCTTCTTTCCTAATGTAACCTCCACACTCTTTAGTACATATTCACTACCTTCAAGATGATAGTAGTCAACCTTTACTGTCTCTCCTGCTGAATAATACTGCAGAAGTGACTGTAAGCCTGACATTGTTGATATTGACTGGTCATCAAAACCGACAATTATATCGTAAGCTGAAAGTCCTGCCTTCTCTGCTGCTGAGCCAGATGCTACTGTACGAACCATTATACCCTGTGGGTAACCATACATAGAAGCATATGTGCTTGTTATATCTATAGCAACAATACCAAGATATCCAGCATTATCTGAATCTACCTTCTGTCTTGTCTGCTTGCTCATAAGTGAGCTTATAAGTTCCTTAACATTAGATACAGGTATTGAATATGCCATACCCTCAACACCATCTGATGATGTCTTAGCAAAGTTAATAGCAATTACCTTGCCGCTTGCATTAAGAAGTGCTCCACCACTATTACCTGAGTTAATAGCTGCGTTAGTCATTATAAGTCCTGAAAATGTAACATTGTTAACTGTTATTGATCTGTCAAGGGCACTTATAATACCATTAGTAACTGACTGTCCTTCTCCAAGTGCATTACCAATTGCCACTACCTGCTGGCCTACTGCAATTGTATCAGAATCTGCAAGTTCTGCAATAGCTATTTTACTTATTGTGTCAGACGGAATATCTGATAATGATACAGCAACTACTGCTATATCCTGATCTGACTTAGAACCCTTTACCGTTGCACTTACTGACTGGTCATCCACAAATACACATTTTAAGTTGGATACATTATCTACAACATGTGCATTAGTTACAATAAGAAGCTCTGTATCATTCTTACCAACAATAATACCAGTTCCACTTGTTGAAGCCTCGTACTGCTGCTGTCCCCAGCCATACATTGAAGATGAACTGCTTACTGTAGTTGTACCATTAAGGGCAACCATAGCCGGAAGTGCTGCCTGTGCCACACTTTCTACATTCATTGATGAATATTGTGAAAGATTAGTATCTCCATTAGCATTAATATCATCGCTTGTAACTTTATCAATATTGCTTGTCACAGTTGAAATTGTATAGTTCTTAGTATCATTACCACCTAAATATTTCTTCTCAATATTATAAGTTCCATACATTGCTGAACCAGCTACAACACCAAATACCACTGCTGCAAGCACACCACTTATATACTTCTTAGCCGTGGAATTCTTAGAAAACCAATTGTTAAATGACTTCTTTCTTGCTTCCTTCTTAGCCTGCTTAGCCGCTCTCTGTGCATTCCTATAAGAATTATTCTGATCACTGCCTATATTATTATTAACATATGAATATCTATAGGTTGAATTACTGTTATCTGATGCATTATGAAAGCCTGTATTAGCACCATTATTATATGCTGTGTTATTATATCCGGCATTAGTTCCTGTGCTATTGTATGATGTATTAGCACCATACTGTGAATTATTCATACCACCCTGATTATATCCATAACCATTATAGCCATAATTATTACTTCCGTTAGAATACTGGTTCTGTCCATTATTCATACCAGCACCACCTGCACTGTTCTGATTATAACCTGTGTTATGGCTGTATGTTGTATATCCAGTTGTTCCTGTACTCTGATTATTATCAGGCTCTACATTCTCATAATTCCTAGAATTATTATCAGAATTATTGTTCATATAATCGTTATCTTCATTATTATACATATCCAAACACTCCTTACTTATGTCATTTCAACGAAAAAATGAACACATTTCGTTGTTGATACTGTTAGTATATTCACGAAATGTGTTCATATTGTGTATTACTTGTTAAGAAAATCTGAACTTATATAATTATGCTATGTAAAACATATCCATCAAATAATACTTACTGATTACTGCCCAACAAGCTCCATAACAGCTTTCTTTAAAGCTTCTTCTTTAGCTGCTGCATCTTCTATGCTGCTGCCCTTAACGCCCATATAGAACTTAATCTTAGGCTCTGTACCAGATGGTCTTGCACAGCACCATGCATTATCTGATAAATCATAATAAAGTACATTAGAGTTAGGAAGTCCTGTGCTATGCTTATCGCCTGTAACCATATTGACACATTCGTCCTTCTTATAATCTCTTGCTTCAAGAACTGTCCAGTTACCAATCTTAGATGGTGTATTATTTCTAAGGTCATCCATCATCTTAGCAATCTTTCCAGCACCCTCAGCACCCTTCATTGTGATAGCAACCTGTCCTTCTTTATAGTAGCCATACTTCTCATAGATGTTAATCATCTGATCCCATAAAGTAAGACCTTTATTCTTATAGTAAGCTGCTGCTTCACAAAGTGCCATAACTGCAACGATAGCATCCTTATCTCTTGCGTGTGTTCCTACAAGACAGCCATAGCTTTCCTCAAAACCAAATTCATATTCATATGTACCCTGCTGTTCAAAGAACTTAATCTGCTCACCGATGAACTTAAAGCCTGTAAGAACTTCAATAAGCTTAAGGTTATATTCCTTAGCAATGCTGTCAGCCATATTAGTTGAAACTATTGTCTTAACAAATGCTCCGTTCTTATGAAGAAGTCCCTTTTCCTGTCTTTGTGAAAGGATATATTCTGCAATAAGCATAGCAGACATATTACCTGTAAATGACTGGTATTCACCTGTCTTAGTATCCTTAGAATATACACCAAGTCTGTCAGCATCCGGATCTGTTGCAAGAACGATATCTGCATCAACTTCCTTAGCAAGCTTTAATGCTAATGTGAATGCCTTAGGATCTTCTGGGTTAGGATATTCAAGCGTTGTAAAATCTGGGTCTGGCTTTTCCTGTTCTGGAACAACATATACGTACTTAAAGCCTAATTCCTTAAGAACTCTTCTTACTGGAATATTACCTGTACCATGGAATGGTGTGTATACAATCTTAATATCATCCGCTACTTTCTTAATGATATCTCCATTAATACTCATCTTCTTTAATGCGGCCATATATCTGTCATCCATATCGTATCCGATCACATTGTAAAGACCGCAAGCCTTAGCTTCATCTTTATCCATAGTCTTAACTGTATTGTAATCTGTTACAGCCTTAACTTCTGATATAATCTGTGAATCCTTAGGTGCTGTAATCTGTGCACCATCTTCCCAGTACACCTTATATCCGTTGTATTCTGGTGGGTTGTGGCTTGCTGTTACTACAATACCAGCTATGCAGTTAAGGTCTCTTAATGCAAATGATAATTCTGGTGTTGGACGAAGTGAAGGGAATATATATGCCTTAATTCCGTTAGCATTAAGACAAAGTGCTGCTTCATCAGCAAATTCAGGTGACATTCTTCTTGAGTCAAATGCAATAGCTACACCTCTGTCTGCTGCACCTTCCTTAATAATAAAGTTAGCAAGTCCCTGTGTTGCCTTTCTTACAGTGTAAATGTTCATTCTATTAGTACCATTGCCAATTACACCTCTTAAGCCTCCTGTTCCGAATTCAAGATCTTTGTAAAATCTGTCTTCAATCTCCTTCTCATCATTAGCGATCGACTTAAGTTCATCTCTTGTTGCTTCATCAAAATACATATTGTCACACCAAGACTTATAAACTTCCATATAACCCATACTCTGTACCTCTTTCCTTGTTATTTAATAATGTCGGGGAAAATGGTATTTTTCCCTGACTGATGTACCTGTCTCTTATACACATCTCCGAGCC
>ERZ1027264.1320-NODE-1320-length-11622-cov-5.927553_pt1 | contig 11622 bp, 5 predicted proteins | sample MGYA00519258_ERZ1027264 | MGnify/ENA primary metagenome ERZ1027264 (study PRJEB26926, sample SAMN06164692) | human gut metagenome | biome: ENVO:00009003; feature: ENVO:2100002; material: ENVO:00002003 | host: Homo sapiens | place: USA | collected 2012 ...
GCGAAGAGCCATCACCACGCGGACCGCGAGCACACAGGTGGCAGCGATATCAGTGAGACCAGCGGCGCCGGCGCCGGAACGTCCGGGAACGTCAGCCGCATCATGGTCGTCAAGGACGCCGTCTCCGAAATGCTGCCCCGCTGCGACACCGTCATGCGCAATGGAACCGCAGAGCCGCCGACCGATCGGCGACTGCATCCGCTGGCACGACCACGAGCGCATCAAACGGTCGCTCGGCTGGATGAGTCCGGTACAATACCGTCAAAGCCAAGGAACGGCTGCGTGATCACCTCCAAAAAACGTCCGCAGCCCCTTATCTACAGCCCTCGCCCCGACATTAAAATTACCCATCATCCCAATATCACCCAGTAATTGCGATAATGCTACCGCCTTTTGTCTTATTAAATGGAAACGAGATTTAAATCTGTCGAACGCTCAATCTGCCTTCGAGCAACAATTTGTGCATGAGGTTCTTCCCATGATCTTTGTTCTCCATAGTAGATCCGTAAGTTGTTAGTAATTGAGAAACTTTATGGCACATACCATCACGAGCTTCGATTTCAGAGATACGCTCCCCGTCGTCTTTTATCCAAGGCCTGTATAGGAAAATAAGTCTTACATTACTTTTGTACAAATCGATTTCGTCAAAAATCGCCTGAAAATACGAATAATCCGACGAAGCAAGTGAATGGCCATAGAATTTAATCAAATCAGTTGAAGTGCCCATCACCGTCCTAGGCGATTCTGGATACACCAGTTTCGATACATCCTCATTGCCAAGCAGAAGAAGTCGATACGTCTTCGTGAATGGTAGAGCATCTGGTTCAGTCATATATTCTTTGCCATCTATTCCAAAAATAATATTTTCGTCCTGCAAACTGCCATGCACATTGACCACAGTAACGGAAAAGTTATCCAAAGAGTTTTCAACAACTCTTTGAAACGGATTTGTATAATTGAAATCTAATATAGAAAATTTGTGATTACTATCTACTTGATAATTTTCTGGTAATATTTCAAATATCCTCTTTAGTAATTTCAGGGCATTTTCTTGATACTCAGAATTGTTCGCAACTTCCTGAGACAAATATTCTGCAAAGTCTCTCTCGAACTCATGAAGCTCTTCCAACATAAGTTCAGCAACCTCAGCAGTAGTCCATATGTTCATGGTATTACCCGTGTGACGACAATCAAAGTATGAACAGTATAAAAATTGCGCGACTCGTATCTCCGTTTTTTCAGAAAGCCATTGTGACACACCGCAATTAGGCTGATGAAGTATCCGTATTTCAGTTGCATCTTCTTCATTGAGAAAATCTGTGACGACTGAATAAGGTGTAGATTCATCTTCGTTTAATTGTGTCATCCAACCTTGAATAGCAGATTCAATATCAGACCAAGAACGATATACGTCTCCAGCTAGAATGACATCCCATGCAGTGATGCCATTCTTACGCAATCGCTGAATAAAAGACTCTCCATTCGTATTTTTAGCAACGGAGGAAAGTTCTATTATTTTCAAACGTGCTTTTTCAAAATCTGCGAAACGCGAATGAAGGCCACACTCAAGATCAAAGCCATTACCCAAAACAATCAGTTGATGCTGAGTCGTTTTAAGCATGTCTGAAATCTGTGATTTCGAAATCAACGACATTGAATCTTCCAGAAATTTAGTACCATAATCTTCTGTTTTCTCCTCACTCGATTGAATCATTCTCGCAATAGACTCCCTGCCAGATGACGAAATCATATCCATTATGGATGGATGATTCTCATTAATCCAAGGAGAAAGCGAATTCCGTAATTTTTCTATGTCAATATGCGGATATAGTTCTTGGATCTTTTCGTTCTGCGTTTTTTATTCCTTACTATTACTTCTCGTCAATTCGCCTATACGTGACCTTGCATTCCTTAACGCGGCGGAGCTGCTGATGGCGCAGCAGCGGGTTAAGCCAATCGCCGTCAACGAATTTCTGGAAGATGTCAAGACCACGACCGGGAAGAATTTCCCAGCCGGTATCCGCGGTAATGGAACGGTCGTGCAAAGTGTCTCTGAATTCGTAGGTGAGGTTCACGCCCAGCTGTGAGAACGTCGATGCCAATTCGTTCAAACCATTTAGCTGCGCTTCCACGAATCCAGGCTCATTATGCCCGGTCACCAGATGAACGGCTACATCCTCATCGGGATTTTTGCATCTCAGCAGCATTTCCAAGAACTCAGCCAGATTACGCAGCTGGTACGGCTTACGCACATACGCATCCTCTACAACGATTTTCTTTGCCCCGGCCAAGTAGGGGCCGAATAATCCGAAATACGTGATTCCACGTTGGTTCTCGACCAGTTCCCGCTGCTTTCCGTCGGCCTTTGCTACAAGACGCTCGACCGGCGTCAACATCACCGCTTCTTGATGCCGCGCTACGGGCAAGGCATCGGCATTCTCAGAGGCACCAGCTTCTCCCTCGTTACCCTCAATTGCCACGGCATCATCGGCAACAGGCGCTTCCGCCTCGCCCTTATCTTCCGAGTTCTCAACTACACGCCCACGCCAATACAACTGCAGGTAGTCAAGCTCCTCCAACGTCTGCACGGCGACTACTTCACCGTCGCTCGCACGCTTGTAGGTAAACTCGACTTCCTCCATGGTGGAGTCGATGCGGCACAGCTGGTCCTTGACGCGCTTGCGGCCCTCGATGGCGCAACGCAGCAACGGTTCCATCTGTTCAGGAGAAGCATTGCCGTCCGGGTAGATGAGTTTCATCAATCCGGAGAACGTCTTTTTGATGCCGTCCTTATCTCGCGTGGACAGTGTGGAAGACAGTTCGAAATACTTTTCGAACCGGTCGCTGTAATCGGCATCGCGCAGGTTGTGCAGAATCTCCGCCAGATAGTCGACCACGAATCCGAATCCGCTGGTGAACATCTCAGAACGGATCTGTTCGAACTCCCAACCCGGCAGGTAGAAGTGGATGCGGTCCAGGAACGCCGGATCATGGTATTGCTTCGGCAGCTCTTCGAACAGGTCAGAGTTTTTCAGCATGTACGGCACGTTATGCGAGGTGTTGCCGACGAACGCCATGCTCGCCTCGCCTTGGAACGTCTCGACGCCACGGGAGAACGACTTGTTGGCCATGTAGTTCTTCATGATGTCCACCAAGTCCCGGCCGGCCTTCTTGGCCTTGCCTGCGAACTCGTCGAACGCCACCGTATCCCAATAGCCCACAAGCCCCAAGTGTCCGTTGGAATTGTTCACGAACAGTTTGGCCACTGTCACTTCCCCGCCGGATATGAGCATGCCGTGCGGTGAGAATTCCGAGTAGATGTGCGATTTGCCAGTGCCTTTCGGCCCAAGTTCGACCAGATTGTAGTTTCGTTCCACAAACGGCACCATGCGTACCAGATGCAGCAGTTTCGCCCGGTCGGAGAATAGATCGGGATTGAACCCAATGGATTGCATCAGCAGATCGATCCATTCGCTATCGGTGAATTGCGAACGTTGCTGCATGTAGTTTTCGCGATCATCACGCGACATCTGCACAGGCTTGAGCTGAAGTAACTGCCATGGCACTTCGCGTGGGTCGCCGGAATATGCGTAGCCGATCTGGCACATGCACCAGATGCCTGTCACCAACAGTTTCGGATAAGCCTTTACAAGGCTTGGATCGACAATGACCTGACTGATGCCGAGATTGGAAAACGTTGCCTCATACAGGTCGGTTTTGTCATTGAGCACCACCTGCACACGGTCGATAATCCTATGGCTCCCTTTCTCGCGGATTTTCGACTGGATAAGATTGGCTTCCTCGCGATGCACATAGTTGTTTGTAAGAATGGCACGCACTCGATCCACACCCGACTCGATACTGGCCTGGTCGGTGTTCGTGGCATATGCGCTGAGCAGGAACTCCAGCACATATGAGGGCACCAGCGCATTGCCCTTGACCTTGTTCACCAGATCCTTGCGGACGGTGACTCCGGGGAACAGGTCGGTGGTCTTGACATCCAACGCGCTCAGGGAATTCCCATCCGCGTTGTGTTCAGGACTTTCAATCCAACCGTTCTGGCTCATACCCTGCTCATTCATTGTGTTACCCCTTACGGTCGCTCTCCTCTGTGCTCATCCAATTCAGTCGAAGAATCCGGCATCGTCGGCCACCACGCCCTGTTTGAAGAAGTATCGTGCCTTCTGGTCAAGCATGACCAGCACATTTGACCCATCTGTCTTCTCACGCAGGCGCAGTTCGATATTCGTTCCATTGAATCGTTCCGCGTCACTGGTCAGCATGAGCGTAGCCGTCACATGGCGTTCGCTTTTCTCCTGCCCGAGCAGATCGAAGGCGACCGGTGTCTCATTGGAGATGAGCACATCATTGCCTGCCGCATCACGCCCCCACAATCCGGCCAATACGGTACGTGCGCGGATTTTTCCTCCAACGGGCTCGTTCTGGAAAAATTCCACAGTCAACTGTCTGCTGGAAAGCCTGTCGGTTCGTTGCAGAATAGTGAATTCCACAGGCCTCACATCGTCGGCCGCGGAACGCCCCTTACTGACATGCAGCACAGGAACGACGATTTCCTGCAATGCTGCTCCTCCATGCACATACTTCACACCGACGCCCTGCATGCGCAAGCGCATGATGGAGTTCGGCACTTGAATGCTTATGCCTTCATTCCGAGCATCGTCCATTCCTATCTGCGCGGCATTGAATGTCACGAACGCACGACCCGGAGCAAGATTGGATCCGATGGAGAATCGCCTCTTTCTCACCCATACCGCATCGCCCTTGGGCTGTTCGCTCAGCCATTCCGTACCGTCCAAATCTCGGTCCTGATAGAGGAATCCGTGATCCGCAGTGATGATCATGTTATGGACGTTGCCGCTGGCAAGTTTTTTGACTACTTCGCCCAGTTCCTTGAACGTCTTCTCGCATGCGTCCACCGTTTCCAATTCGGTTTTCTCCGCATCACCGGTGGCGTCGATATGGTTGTGATACACATACAACACGTTGCAGGATTTATATAGTTCTTTGATTTCGCTGACTTTCAGCTCTGTCAAATCGTCATATCTAATCGCTTTGCCGCCTACGGCCGAAAGAATGGCATCACGCGCTTCGATTCCTTTAGTGCTGCGTCCATCCGCTAGAACATACAAACGGTCTTTGCTGTCGAATTCGAGCGAGCCGTGCGGCAGCAACGCCGCCATGCCAAGTTGTGTATAGGATGGCAGAACGCTGTATTGCATGTTCAGTTTCGTACTGAAACGGCTTTCCCTGTCGATGCGTTCGGACAGTTCCTGCGCAACCTCGTAACGTAGCGCATCGGAAATGATCACGGCGATTTTTCTGCCGGCCTTCAAGGTCGGCGCGATTTCACGTTCATAGAAATTGGTTTGCGCGTCCATGTCTATGAACTTCCATTGGCTAAGCGTATCGACTTGTTTTTGCCATGCCTGGCCCAAATCCTGCTGATATGCCTCGTAGGCGCTTTGCAAATCATCGTCCACGCTCACCGCATCCGGGTTGGCGCGATGCCATGCGAGCACATATCTTCTGTATGCGCCGTCGGCCTTGTATAGCTTTTCAGCATACAGCTTCATCCCCTGCTCCGGCGAGCTGACGGTGCTGACGAGTTCACCGCATTCAGCCAGAACGGCACGGAGCCTGCTTGCTGCGGCAATGCACTCATATTGGTCGGTATATTCTGCATACCAGAGTTTTTGTTTGCGCCCGTTGATGATTCGTTGTACCTGGTCGTCCGTAATGGATTGCGATCCCAATCGTTCGAACAGCTTGTTGACGATCATCTCATCCACGTCGCGGAACAGGTCGCGGTCGGCAAGCTCTTCTACGCTCATGTCGGCGATTCGAGTGGACAGGTGCAGTTCCTCCACGGCATTCTCGGAAAGATTCTGCAGCACCGTGCGCATGTCGATGTTCTTATACCAATCGTCCCAGTCGCGAATAATGTTCGAATAAGCGGAAACGGCGTTCCTACCATCGGAGAATCCATTCCATGCCAGCTGGAACAGCCATAGCACGAAGTCTTTCACTGTCGGCTCGTTGCCGGCATCAGTATCCACATCAAAACGATAAATGCGCCGTGTTCCAGTCCAATGGAACATGCTTAATCCCATGCGTTCGATCGCGGTGATACCGGAATCGTCACCCTGCGAATATTGTGTAAGCAGCTCAGCCCAGATGTCTTGCATGCTGTGCCGATCCTCTTTCAGTTGCAGCAGCGTGGCGATCATCTTCGCTTGGAAATCGGTAGCGTCGTCATGTGCGTTAAGACGTTTCGCGAAGCGCTTGGTGCGTTCTTCGCTGTCAAAGAACTTCGGCGCACGCTTCATCACTTCCAACCACTTGTTTCGGGTGTCGGCGGAGGTTTCCGGCAGTGTTTCCGTGAGCGTCACGACGAGTTTGTCCATGGTGAACGTGGGGCCGTATGCCAGCTCCAAATCCAACAGCCAGTTGTCCTGAACTGCCGGGGCCGGCTCCGTCAGATATACGAGGAATTTTTGATTTGACTGCTCGTGGAACATGCGGTAGCGCACCGTGAACGGAATGTACCGCCTGTCATTCTCATCCCCGATTTCCGGAGTGATGAGTTCAACCTCACGCAGCACCTCATCGGTGGCAGGCTCGCCTACCAATGTTGCTACATCATCCGCGTACTGTTTCTTGTCATCGCGCCAGAATACGATGCGTCCATGTTCACCTGGCTGGCTGAAACGTCTGGCGAGCAGTCTTGTTACTTGGCCATTCTCACTCATGCAGTTCCGTCCTTTTCTTCGCTTCAGCGTATCGAGTGGCGCGGGCAGCACCAATTTTCACTGCACTGCCTTCCTCTACCAGACTCTTCAATATTCGTTGAGCCTGCCTTTCCTGCACGCCCAGTATCCGTATGGCGTCAGAGATAGAAATGCTCGCATTCTTACGCAGCGCATCAAGAATACGCTCTTTCTGGGATGGAACCACTGCAATGGCGGCATTCGGAGCAGCACTCGTTTTTGAAGTTGCTCCCTCCACAATCCCGTCATCAGAAAGCGAATCCCGTCGTAATCCCGTCACAATCCCGTCATCAGAAACTGTCTCCGAGCCATTGCGATAGATATTGATACGCAGATCCGTATCGCCTCCAAGGAATTCCGGTTCCGGCAATCCGGCATCGCGCACCTCCTGCATCACACGCAGGATGCCGCTCCCCCAATGCTCAATGTAACCCATGTACTCAAAGGCAGAGGCCAATGCCTCGTTGCGGATTTTCGAATAGCCCCGCTTCATGCGTTCAATGGTCTGTCCCATCGGCAAGCGCCCGGGCGAAGTGATTTCCAATCGATCATCGTAGATTGCGATCTGAATGCTTGAATGGTCGATATAGCTGCGATGCACTATCGCGTTGACAATCAGCTCTCGAACGGCGTCCGGTGGAATCTCGTACACATCCTGCCGGTACACGCCCTTGAATCGGGCACCCATATGGATGTTGCGCAACACATACTGGTAGGACTCTTCGATAAGCTCCTGCGGAGTGCCAACGAACTCACGTCGATCCACAAACACAGCTTTAGTGGTTCCTTTGAATACGCCGCATTGCACCACGGATCGGACGGCCTCATTGCCTGTCAGAATCGCATAGGCGTTGGTGGGCACCAATCGCCCGTCTTGTTCCGCCAGCACGCCCCATTGCAGCAACTGTTTCTCCGTAACCGTTTTGACTTTTGCAGGGTCTTCGGCATTATCCTTCGCGGTTTTCGTCAGATTTGCGCACAGTGTCTCGATGTCTTCTTCCGTTATGGACAGTCCAAGGCACTGTACTTGGTCGAAGCTCCGGCTGCTGCCTTCGATGGTCAGCTCCCGAATGGTGGGCTGGTCTGCTTGACGCGTGGTGCCAGCTACGCGAACGAACGTTCCTTGCTCCTGGCCGAGCGACTTGATATGGTACGGACGCTGCAAGCCGGGAGCGATCTCGGCTACGATAACCGTCTTGCCGTTCACATCATGCATGGTGATGTCGGGGATGATCATCGGCTCGCAGCTATTGACGATGGCGTCCGAAATGGAGTCCATTACCGTGAACACCTTGTCTTCGGCAATACCAACCACGCGAAGCGTCTGGTCTTCGACGCCGAACACCAAACATCCGCCTTGCCCATTGGCAAACGCCACCGCGGTTTTGGTGTAGTTGATGCTCCTAGAGGGAGGAGTGAGCTTGTACTCCACATTCTTGGATTCGCCATTCAACAAGGTCTCAATGCTCATTAGGCGTTTGCCCTTCTGACTTATTTATACGGTTAATCCAATTCAGTTTTGTCTCTATCCCCATACGCTTCAGCTGTTTTTTAACAGAGCATAACGCAACCTTGCTGAAAAAGGGAAGATCATGACTATGACTATCTTGCTTGGGAACAATGGCGAAAACGACATCATGAATTTGATTCTGATTCAACAGAAAATTCTCAACTGAGGACAGCCCCTCTTGTTTGCCAACCTGCTTGATTTTTTCATTCACTTTTTCCGCATAATCGGCAGCATCCCGCTCCATAGAAGCCGAAACAAGCCCCTGATTAAACAAATGGCTCATTGTTGCCGAACCCGAATATCGCTTTATATGAATTCTTTTCCCATCATCAGCAAGCACATCACAAAATTCAATTCGGCTACGACCACCACCATACGAAATTAATCTTTTATCCATTAAGAGAAAATGATTAGGGAATTTTTGAGCAAGAGCCTTCTCAAGCTTATAGTTATATAGCCCTTCCTTCTCAAGTTTTATCTTTTTCCCGTCAAAATCATCAACAAATTGTTCTCCATCATTTTGAGGATATGGAATGAAATCTATATCCGATTCGTCCGTATCCATAAAATCTTCATTAATTCGATTAAGGTAATCCGAGCGAATCTCATACCAAGCGCCATCAAGCACACAATATGATTCCCCACCGTATGCCAAATCACCAACAAGACACTTATGCGCTTGCCAACCTTGATAAGGCAAGCCATTTTCTTTTGAGATAGCAGTTACTCGTTTATTTTTAAGTTGGTCAATAGAAGTAAGAGGCTTTTTAAAAGAACGAAGTACATCTGCTAAAAGTACATCATCCTGAAGGATAGGCTCATCATTCTCATCGGTTTGAGACCCAATTTGGAAACCTTCGATTCTATCCCAATCAATAATATCAGGAACCGCCATCCACAAATCATGCTGACTGTCATCGTTATAGCTATAGTTTGCGATTTGCCGAATAGATTCGTCCCATAATTTTTGTTCTAGAGCGGGATCTTTTACAGGAGCGATATTGTCAACCCAATCAAAATCTTGCTTGTAAGTTTCTTGACAGAACAATTCATAGAGAGATTTAAGGAATTCTTGCACATTATCTATATCAATTTCTTTTGTAACAGCAAGCGAATCACCGCCAGTCACCGTTCCACACAGCAACTCATCTTCTCCGCATTTAGCCGTTACCTGGCTTAACAAATTCCTTTCAGTATCGATGGCAAAATCATCGATATCTCCTATTCGTGACAACTGTTCACTTGAACGCTTGGCACTACCCGAGACATCAGCGAAATGAATCGCTCTCAATGTATCATTTTTTACAGAATTAAGTACACATTTCAGACCAAAACGTTCCTCTATTGCCGAACGATTGATAAGCGTACGACCATATCCAAAAGTAAGAACAAAGTAACGCCGATTTTCTTCACCAACAGACGAAAAAATTTCATCTGCTTTTGCATCAAACGAATTATTCTCAATGAGAACTGGAATGACAAGAGCCGCTCCAATATTGGCAACTTTAAGGGATTCGCTTTCTACTGCTGAATTAAAAAATGCGTTAGCCCATTCAGGTTCATGCGGTTTTGTGGCACGAACGAACAGCTTGCAACTCTCATGCCCCTTAATTTGCAATTCGATAATAGGATTCCCATTATCTGAAGCAGGAGGGACTATCTCCCCTACTGGGAAATCTTGTTTTATCAGGTAAATGCTGAGCTTATTCTTTGCCATTACTGACTTCCTTGTCTTGTTCCTTCAGCGGATGGACGGGCCAGGTCCAGGTGGAGACTTCTTTGCGCTTTCGCTCGATGGCGGGAATGGCTCGAAGGGCTTTGCCCATGCGCAGGTAGTTCACCAGCACACCGTCGTCCAAATCCATTTCCAGGTTGCGGGTAGCTAATGGGTACAGGGTCTGGTCCTCGTAATCCTTACACTCGAGAACGGCCTTGCGCAGTTTGGCGGCCTGTTTCTGGTTCGCGGCACGATCTGAATGTTCCAAGTTATCGGCGATGTCGGCGATTTTGTTGGCATAGTCACGCAGATAGTTGAGTACCACGTTTGTGGTTTTCGGCGTATACCGATGCAGGTACACCAGCGCCTTGAAGGTTCCCTTGTTGCTGGTTTGACTAGAGTATTGCCAGTAAATCGGTCGATTCGAATACATCTTCACATGATCGTTGTAGAAGTCGTTCACGAAATACTTGCGGATGCTTTTGCCCAGTACCTGTTCGATGCACGCGATGTTCGCAGCCAGATTCTCCTTGCCGAACGCGACTTCAAGGAACCTGCGGAACCGTGTCACAATATCATCCTCAAAGCAATCCGTTTCCGTAACCGGAATGACATTGTCCACATCCGGCTCGAACGATGGGTTCGGAATCTGCACGTGGAAATCATCAAGCGTCTCGCCCTGCGATGCAAGAATTAATCCCGGCTTATCAAGCGAATATCTGCCGAACATACAGCCCACCGCATAGGAAATGAGTTCCTTAACGACATCTTGGGCGAATTTCTCGTCGCGTACTTCCGGAGTGTCCTTCGGATATGCGAACGCGACGTTGCGTTTCAACGACACGCGTTCCAGTGGCACATCGCATGGCACATCACCACGCACGCCATACGCATCCGCAACCATCTCGTTATTACGGATCTCACGCTGGCGCTGTTCCTCGGACACGCGGTGCCAATACTCCCGAAGATGTAATACTGCATCTTCAAGCAAATTTCCTGCTTGGGCACCCTGATCAGGGTCAAGCAACGCAAACCGTTGGAAATCCCATGACGTCTCAAAAGAATCCCAATCCTTTTCACTTGCAGATACAAGCTCCTTCTCACGGTCACGCCAGTTAGCTGAAATACCAAATTTGCATGGAAGCGATCGAATCTGTCCAACTTCAAAATTAAGTGTCGGAGATAATGCCTGCATAATAGTTAAAGCCGTCGTCGAATTAAGAAAACAGTTTAATTCAGACAACAAGGTTGAGTCCGATAAAGCAACGGCAGCGTCGCTATACGCAAATCCATGATTGCGTCTTCGGAAAGAAGGCTGCCCAGAACTGATTTTTGAACATGCTAATGCATTTTTGAATGTTATTTCACGATTTCGTGGAGTCGAGCCCGGAAAATCAAAAAGTTTCTTCCCGTTTTCAGTCCAATCAACAATATATTCATTGTTCCCAGACCAACGGCGGAAGTCGCCGCCTTTATCACATGGAACCCACCTTTGCAGTGGAGTTTCCTGCAAAGAGATTCGGTCAAATTGAATTGTTCTACAGTAGCATTCCCACCAGAATCGCAAAAAACGCGCATTATCACCGGTGGTGACGCCCCTGTCTCTT
>ERZ1027264.1332-NODE-1332-length-11456-cov-18.077186_pt1 | contig 11456 bp, 10 predicted proteins | sample MGYA00519258_ERZ1027264 | MGnify/ENA primary metagenome ERZ1027264 (study PRJEB26926, sample SAMN06164692) | human gut metagenome | biome: ENVO:00009003; feature: ENVO:2100002; material: ENVO:00002003 | host: Homo sapiens | place: USA | collected 2012 ...
AACTCACTAAAAAATGCATGGCAATCTCTGATTTCATTCGCTTGCGGAAATTAGGTTTACCATTCCAGACGTTCCTTCACATTGTTCATCGCCTCTTTCAGGCTGCTGTTCATGACCCGCGCATAATGCTGCGTCATGCGTGTGGAGGCATGTCCGAGCATGACGGACACGTCCTGCAAGGGTACATTGTTGGCGAGCGTGACGGTGGTCCCGAAAGTGTGCCTGGCCGAATGCGGAGTAATTTTTTTCCCAATCCCTATTTCTTCCCGGCATCGCTTGATTAACAGCCTGACGGATTGTGAGGACAACCTGTTTCCTAACCTATTTATGAAAAAACATTTGGAAGGAGCAAACAGACGTTGATATTGCCTGAGTATTTTTAACACCTCCACCGAACAAATCTGTATGACCCGTTCCTTGCTGCCTTTTCCAAAAACTTTAATAGTTGCCTGCTTTAAGTCAACGGCATCACACGACAACTCGCACAATTCGGAAACGCGGATACCAGTAGCAAATAAAAGTTCTACAACCGCAATATCTCTTGTCTGTGCCTTATAGGCATAACCACCCGTATCAGGATTATCCGCCCTTAATTTGTAAAGATATTTAAGTATCTCTTTCACCTCATTGCACGTCATTACCGTTGGAAGAACATAAGGCTCTTTAAAGCGAATACGCAATTTTCTGAAAGGGTTCAGAAAGTCATCGTGCTCAAAATCATAGTAGTTAAACAGAGCCTTCAGGGATGCCAGTTTTCTCTTCACCGTTTTAGGCTTGTAAGTCGATATATGTTGCAGGTACGTTTTCAGCATATCTTTTGACACCTGCTCAAATACAACCGAAGGATACAACTCATGAATATACCTATTAAACATATACAAGTCAGAACGATAAGCATAAATTGTCTTTTCATTCAAGTTCTTTTCATATTGACAATGGAAAAGAAAATCTGAAATAACCTGCTCTACTGCTGTCTTCCGGCAATAACTCATATCCGATTTCATCATAATTTTATGGATTATAGTTTTTCCTGCGAAGAAACTACATTTCAAATTCAATCACCTATAAATCAGAATGTAATATTTACAATGAATAACTGATAACTTAATATTATGGATGATATCCAACAGCAAGTAAATGAAGAGGAAATTGCCACTTTCTATAATAAAGTTGAAGAAATTTGGCCATCTAATGAACCATGGTACAAATATACAAAAGCACAAATAGAGAAATTTGTACATAAAAATGCATTTAAATATCATGATTATGTTTTAAATGCGGGTTCTGGAGGATATGATTATAACTTAAATTGCAAAATGCATCATGTGGATATTGCAGCTGAAAAAATAAATCAGTTACCTCTCTATACTGTTGCAAGTTTAGAGAAACTTCCATTTGCAACAAATACATTTGACGGTATATTGTGTGTAGGTAGTGTCATAAATTATTGTGATGCTGTTGCTGCTATAGTAGAAATGGCTCGGGTTTTGAAACATGGAGGAAGTTTATTGTTGGAATATGAAAATAGTTTTGCTTATGAATACCGGAGTAAACTTTGTTATAAAGCTGATGCTCAAATAATAAAATCCGTATATCAAGGTAAAGAGCAACAACAATGGATTTACTCTTATAAATATATCAATAGAATATTGAAAGAATGTGGTTTAAAAATTATATCTACACGCAAATTTCACATATTTTCTGCTTTAATGCTTGATTTTGGAAAATGTGAAAATGATGCAGCTTGGTATGCAAAATTTGATGTGCTAGGTTCTTATTTACCTTTTATAAATAACCATGGCAGCAATATCATTGTTCATTGCATTAAATTATGATTTAGGCTTTATAAAATAAATGGCACTTAGTGTAGCTATGATAGCGCTAGTTATATTGCCAATTATAGCACCTACATGATTAATGGGAATGTCCAACCACACTAGAATAGTATTATATATCCAAACGATAAGGATTGTGCAAGCTATAAATCCAGGTACTACCAAAAACAAATATTTTTTTTGAGGTCTGGTAATAACTGGTAACGTAGTATTAGGCTGAATATAACCTGATTCATGAAATAGAGGACAATCAACATAAGATATATCACAAAACATTTCATTCATAACATCTTGAATTACAAGCTGATATACACGTTCCACTTTCTTTTTGTATTCTATGTACTCATTATTACTCATAAATGGTTGATACCAAAATAAATAATAATCAAAATAAATGGCCTTAACTAAATCAATATATGTTTCTTTTGATATTTGTGAAATGTTGTCATTCGTTTTGATATATAATAGCGATTCAAAATAACTTTCATGATTGTATAAACCTAACGGAAGTGAATAGTATAAAGCGTTTATTTTGCCATAATTTTCCAAGCAGAACAATCGCTTAAATAATCTGCTTTCCTTATCTATATTCTCTCCTTTATTTCGATTGTTAATTTCTATAATATAATATGCTACATCCGTATTGCTATCATTGATATAATTTTGAAGTAAGCTTATATATGTAAAGAAGACCGCATTCAATCTAAATGACGGTTGTAAAGCTAAATACTCAAATATAATGGTTTTTTGTTTCTTAAGATAAGTAAGCATAGCTAATCCAACAACCATATTATTTAAATAAAGAGAGAATAACATGATTTCAAATGGTAACTCATTCCTGTTTTGTTCAAGCCAATATGTTATTTCATTCGTATTTGTTTTTATATCAGGAGGAGTCGTTTCATTATAGATTTTCAATGCAGAAATATAATCCTCATTCGATGGCTTTGTAATACGCTTAATTGCAAATCTGTGTTCTAACAAATTGGGCATAGACGATAATATTAAGTTATCAGTTATTCATGTTGCAAATTTATATAATTAACACCGCAAAGCAAAAGAATCGGTCTAAATTCAGCACAAATACACCTGTAAAGTGGACTACGGTGTAATAAAACATGAAAAACGAGGATTTCAGAGGAATAATGCAAAGTTTTTAAAATCAAATGCGATACATCATTTTTTCATCAAGAAAGTACCGTGCCTGCGGTTTTCCTCACGAATAATGTGTTCCGTTATTCCTAAAAGAATTCTATGCATTTCGATACTTTTTTTCAGCCAGCTTATACAATTTCTTATTCAAACTACTTTTTGTTGTAAAATTCTTGGCAATCTTAGGTCCTCGGTTTTCATTAAAAACCCTTTCTGCGAAACCTTTTCTCAGCATCTCACATCTGTCCCATTCCCATCCTAAGAATGGTTTAGGACATAATGGTCCTATTTGTGGCCAAAAATCATCTATTCTATCGGCTAAAGTCGCCTCATAAATAGGAAGGAAGGAATGCTGATAATATGCAAAAGAATAATCACTTCTTGGTAGATTATAAGAAAGAACAAACATGAATGTACTGTATTCCAATATCATACCATTATCTAAATCTACACTCAACATGCAATTCCAAACTGCAGGCTCTGACTGTCTGACTATATCTGAAGATGGGTCAAACGTATCCATTACCAATCTGACAATTTCTTTATTCAGGGATAATTTCTCTTTCATCCACACCAGCATCTCTCTATTGTGCGCTTTGCAATATTCTTTCCATATATCTCTTACATAATACCCATAGCTTATCCTATTCAGTATCTCATTAACTATCGACGGTATATGAGTACCAACAAGGTTTATGATGTTTGAATTAACTGTAATGTCTTCCCATAGCAGTGTTGAAAGAAGTAACTCCCAATAATCAAATCTCTCAGGAGTATTATTCACAAACACCTGCAACAATTTTATAAATTTCTCCTTTTCTGCTGTTATCCAAACCTTATGGTTCAACATTCTGCTGTCATTCTTGATCAAAAAGTAATAATAATCCCAATACTTTTCGAATATTAGCCTTGCTTCACCATCATTATATTCTCTGATGGTCTGTAAAAGAGTCTCTTTAGCATAAGGATTATCTGTCTGAGCCTTCAGAATATCATTCATCAAGGGTGCGTACCTATGTACTTCTTCTGAAGTAACAAACCGTCTCACTCTCTCTTCATAGTTAAATATTTCATAATTATAGGATCTCCAAAAGGGATTAACAGCCATTTGGTAAACAAAAAAATCCTCACCAAAGAAGTATTTCGTCACATTCTCTGAAAGAATCACCGTTTTGAATCTCTCCCCATCCTCTGGTTTTGGAAATACTGTTGCCATCATTCTTAAAGAGAGAACGAATTTTTGGACGTTTTCTTTTCCTGGCTGTTTCAATCTATCAAGAAGAGTATAAACCATCACAACTACAGCCAAGGCATCCACCCGCGTTCCAATATCCTCCTTAAACCTATAGATGAGCATAGGAATGTCTATCTGATTATGCAAAACTGAGTCAGTTATCGTTGCAAACCAACTATCTACCTTTATTTTTGCATTGATCTTCCCACTAATGTTAGGAATATTCCTCCTCACCTCAGATGTCATTTGAAAATCAAACACTTCATTATCAAATTTCCTAAGTCTGCCTGTTCCAGAACAAAAAGACATGCCCCTTATCATCGCTTGAGGTATATGATTCATCAGCGAAAGAAGGAACTGTTGCCCTTTCAATGAATCCCCTTGATATGTCAGTACTAGAGGCTCATTACAATCATATAGCTTAGATATCCAAAAATCTAGCGATGGCATTTCAACATATTCATCACTGATTATTTCTCTTTTGGTTACTCCAGTTATTTTAATAGTTTTTGAATACTGTTCATAATCGTCTTTCTTTGGTCGAACAAATAATGAAAGCAGTGAGAGAAAATCAAAAAAAGAAGTTATTTCTGAGAAATTAAAAAGCAAAGAGTGTGTCCATACACAGCCGGGGCGTTTCATTTCAGATGCATACCATGTCTTAGCTACAACATAATATGGACTGTTTGGCAACGGATAGCATGTCAGATAAGAACTATCTTCTTGATCTGGCACATACTCATCCCAATCACTCAGAATTGACATTTTCCGCCTATCTGTCTGACTGAAGGTTTCCACTGATGATGCCAGCAGTTTATGCCCTTCATAATATCCATGAAGTGCTTGCTCTATTTTCATCACTCCGATATTAAAAATTCTAGGGGGGTCGATAAATCGTATATTTTCCTGTCTGTAAAAATATATGCTCGCTGACCTTTCTCAGTCAGAGAACTAAGGTCTTTTCCTGGCTGATCATATTTTGCACCTTGAGCACTTACACCACAAAACATATAAGATTCAAAATTATATCTTACGTAGTTGTAAATAGCAGGGCATATTGTCTTGAAATAATCTTCAATTGAACGATAATTTTCTTTTACATCACATGACGAAACGGCCAATACTATCTTTACATTACCCATAAGTTTTCGCAGATATTTGATAACAAGCAAGTTTTTAGTCACATCTGGCATTGTTAATACATTAAGTTTCAGCTTATCTGCCTCTTTCTTCAATTCTTCCTTATCTCCAGCATTGTTATCATCCTCTTTAACCAATTTCATTGCATGGTCTTTTAGCACAAACCGACTCATATTATTGATAAAAAATAATATTCCTTGCGAACTTTTGCAAAACTCTGCAAACTTCGGATCGAAGTCATCATTGATAATATCATGATAAGTTTCTCCTTTCATATCTGGAATAATCAAGTCAATCACCTGTCCATCTTTCTTTTTCAAAGGCCATTTAATAAACTTGGTTTCTCCATCAGTTGAATGTCCCACGATTTTACATTGCAACCATTTTTTTGTCAATTCGTTTACATAGACCCACTCTGAAGCTTTATCGGCAGGAGTCAGACAAAAATCGCCTTCTTGACTCATCACACCATTTAAAGCTGCTATATAAGTAGACTTACCTGCATCAGGCAGTCCTGCTATTAGTATTTTTTTCTCTAACATATCCTTAATCGCTTAGTTCTTTTTTCACCCAATCCAGTATTTCTATTCTTTCTCTGCGCTTATTTTCTTCATTATGAAGAAAGCTCTTTACTAATTTTTCTACGGATACGAAATTATCTGATACTCCCGTTGAATCTATTTCATATCTATCAAACGTCCTGTCTCCCAGAACTTTTTTGAAAACTTCCTCCGCCTGACTTCTTTTTCCCTCATAATCTGGGTTATCCTTAACCAGATCATGTTTATTGAATACCAATTTAATTTGTCCGTTTTTAGGCAGAAGATTCCCTTTAACTAACTCTTGAAGGAAATTTTGATATGAATATCTCAACATGGCGAAATTATTCATCAATTTTTCACAATCTATAAAGAAAACAATGTGATCAGCTACTTTTAGTATCTGGTTATCATTGATTTCCTCCTCTGTTCCAGCAAACTGTGAGTAGTCCTCGCCCGATCTGTCTGATATAACTACCTTATATTTTCCTGTTTTTTCTGAGTCTAGCAAAAGTACAAGAAGCGGGTCCTCTCCTTTGATGGTTCGCTTGTTTTTTAAATGTGGATCAGTCTTCTTCATGCTCCTCACGAGTAATCTCCTTTCAAAGCCTGAATATGTTTCAGAATCATACATTATGTGTCCACAGTACTGTTCTTTGGAAAAGAAACAATGATAGAGCGAGCTAGTAAATGTCGATTTACCATACTCCTCAAAGCCGACTAACACCACAATAGCTGTCTCACTACCATCTGCTACCTGATTGATGTTGTGTTCGTTCAAGGCATCACAATACAAGGCCGAAGGGTCTTCCGTCGTAATTAACGGTTTCATTTTCATTTGCTCAGTCTGACTTACAGACTTTTCTTTTTCACTCGTTGTTTGTTCTGTGACTGTTGTTTCTATTTTTCCAGAAACAACATCTGTTACTTTTTCAGCCATATTTTTCCTCCTATTCCGCTATATCATCAATTTCTGAACTCATAGCCTCTGCCAGAAATTCATAAAATAGATACACAGTCAATTCATTTACTTTGAATTCCGTAGCATTAGGGAGGTCAATTCCAGCATCGTCATCATTGATCAACCTTAGCAGCACCGATGTTAATCCGTACGATATTTCTTCTCCCTCCATAAACTCTTTAAGTTCCTCTTTTACCATTCCTAATTGAATGGTTTCCTCCCCCCTTTCCCCAAGGAGTTTCTTGATGGTATGTGCCACATCTGTGTCCGCATATCTCCATGGTGTGTTATACACCAACTGCTTAGACAATAGAAATACACCCTTAACCAGATGCTCTGTATCAATTTTTATATCTTTTATAAAATTAGCATATCTGTATAACACCGCATCATAAACGATAGCCTTAATCGTCTCACTATCTACTTCTCCTATTTTTTCAGTGAAACTCTCCTCGTCTGCATCCAATAACTCCGCAAGCACATTATTGTTCTCCTCGCCCTTCCCGAACACCTTCTCGTCTCGCAAATAGTCATAATAGTTACCAAAGATGTCTGCCACAGCTTTCGGGTGTGCCACAAATCCATCACCTTTCACCGCTATCAGAAGGGCATTCTTCAACATAAGTGTATATAAGGCTCTTCTCTTTGTTTCTTCGCATCCGTCTATAACCAGCAATACGATATACTCTGCAAGTACAGGCAATATGGCAACAGGTAGAATATTGTTTGTTTGTTCACTTTCTGTAGCATATTTGTTGAATGCCATTTCAAGTTCTTTGTCATTCTTCCTTGTAAGGAAACTCATGATAAGTTTTTCCACTTTATTTTGCTCTATATTCTCTATCTGAATTCTGCAAAATTTGTCAAGTTTATCTGCCATTTCTTCCGTAAAAGGAATAACTAGTACGTCTTGTGACATTTCTCTCAGTATCTTCTTATCTACCATAATCACTCGTGAATAAAATTATACAATTCCACATATCGATCTTCATCCTTCACACGTCTAAAGAATGTAGAAGCATCGGCTACTGCATCATTTTGAAATTCAAATGCATTATACATTTTGTGAATTATCTCTTCTGACTTGGTACTTTGTAAGAATTCCACCTCTATTTCCTTTTTTGTCACACCCTTCGGTAGTTTTAATGTTTTTTCTATGGATAAAGCATATTGGCTCGAATCATCAACATTTATTTGATAAGAAGGTTCTGGTTGTATGGCATTAAATCTTCCGTCATTCTTACTTGTCCATTCCCATTGATAAGGATTCACCGTGACAATTATAACACCGTGTCCATCTTTAAATTCTATAATATTAAATACTGGTTCGTAACCATCCTCACAATTACTTTCTCCTTTAGGTGGCATTATAGCACCTGAAAATATTTTCAGTGTTCCGTTTTTTTCTATCGATTGGTGATGAACATGTCCGTAAAACTGTATGGGATAAAGTTCATCCATTGCTTTTTCTATGTCCTTTTTGTCTTTAATAAAGTCTAAAGGATGATGCATCACAGACACATTTACAACTCCATTATTTTTTGTCGTATAAAATAGCTCATTAGGTAGTATTTGATTGTGATTTTCATCTTCTTTGTCAGATACATAACATGTATTAATACCATGCAACCTAAGTGTATATTGCCCTACTTTCAAATCATCTGTCCAGTTTAGTCTGTCAAGGTAGGTCCTTGGTTGTCCATTTCTTGTATTAGCCACAGCTTCTGGCACACATCTGTAGTTATTTGCAAAATTATAATAAGCATCGAATGGCATCAGGCATTTGCTATACACATCATTTTCTTCCTTGTATAAGTCAAAGAAATGGTTATCTATTTTTTCTGCATTTAACATACACTCTCGAAACATCCATCTAGTATTCTGATATTTGGCATTTCTATCTTTATCATGATTACCTGGTACCATATATACTTGAGCTGTTTGACACTGGGTTATTTCTAGCAAGTTATTTATGAATACTTTAGCTCGCTGTTCATACTCTTCTGTATTTCCAGAAAAAGCCACATCACCACAAATTAAAATACAGTCAACTTTCGAAGTAGTGCATATCTCTCTCACTTTCTCAAACAGTCTTGCTTTCAATTGGGCATATTCATCCCTTGCGTCGGGTAACCTCCTGAAGTGTATGTCTGATATCTGAAGAAATCTAACCATATTATATGAATTAACTTGTTTATATATCTATCTCTTGAATACCTTATATACATAAGAATAAGACTGATTTTTTAGCTTGTCTGCTGCCTCTGCAACTTTAATATTCTTCTCTGCTCGTTCTATAGCCAACGCAAGTTTTCCGTTAGCACATAAACTTTCCACCCACGCTACATCTTTGAGATACTTTTCACTCTTTAGCAGCTTCTTTAAAGACTTTGTTTTATTTGAAAAGCACGGTTTCAAGTAAGGTGCCAGCACGCTCGCAACTTTTCCATAGTTCTTCAGTAGTTTTGTATCATCCACAAAATGTAATAAGAACCAATACTCAATACTCGGCATACTAGGGCATACCGTAACAGTTCCGTTTGAGATTTCCTCTTTGAATTGTTCCTCAAAAACCTCATGTTTTTTCAGTTTTGCTTCATCACCATATATCGTATCCCAATCAAATACACAAAATATCTTCACATCATTATTGGTACTCAAGATTTCCTTTATCCTTTTTGGAAAAGCTTCTGTATAGTTCGACTCATTACCAAAATATTTTGGTTTGATATTGAATTTATAATTCGTTTTGTCGTTGATATGCATAAAATAATAGCGCTCAGTATTCGTACCGCCACAAATCAAAAAAGGGTACAATTCACCTATATCCCTCGTACCGTCATTTTGCTCTGACATAGGTTCATCTGCGACAACCTTAAAATAAGGTAGCTTTTTTACGCCTTCCGCTATTTCTCTTTCTCCCATAACATCATCATCCCATTGTTGCACCAAAACGTTTATTTCGGTAGGCCTCTCTTATGGACGAAAGGCGATTGATACCTCTGAAGTCAGTTAGTTTATACAACTCCGTAACGCCCGATTTCTTTTTCTCAGTAAACCATACTGAATCTTTTCTAATTAAGTCATCCAGCAAATCCAGCAAGCCGTCATTATGCGTAGTGACAATAAGCTGAGACCTTGAATGCACTTTCAAATATTCAAACAGAATTTTTTCCAATAACATCGGATGCAGCGATGTCTCTAACTCATCTATTGGTAATACTGCTTCACTATTAAGCGCATCATATACAGCAGCCTCAATTCCAAAAGTCCTCATCGTACCGGTCGACTCATACTTCTTGTCCATCTGGTAAATTTCCGTTCCATTATTATTCTCTACTGTATGTTCAAATGTGGTCTGAACCTGTTTTATCGTACGCTCTTTTTTAATACGTTCCATTTCCCTGCTAGAAACCTCATCGGGGTCATCATTATCCTCTGTCAAGAACTTGATAGCTTCATCTGTAAGTTGTTTGCTGATAACATTCGACGAAATATCAGTAACGTTGAAATCCGCTTCATGTAGGAATTTCACTATGTAATCAATCAGTTCTTTGTTTTCTGAAGTTCGCCTCTGAGCGTATGAAGTAAGTCCCATTGTCGGCGATATAACAGGCATCAGTTGATTCCGCATTCGTTCTTTTGCCGCATCAATTATTGGAAGACTCACATTCACCTGATTTCGAGCCACAAAAAAAGATGTGTTTTTTAAACAATTCACACTGATCATCTCTTTTGCTGCAGCACTGATCTTTTCTGCCTTAGGGTTAAATTGAATGTCTGACTGCCCATCCTTCAGCGTCCTTTCAAACAGCATTATAGGTTGGGTGGTCTTATAATATGATAACTTTTCCAAATATACTTGGTACTGGTCCAATTCCAATTGGTAACAATATTTTGTATCTCGTACAAAAAACACCATTTCAAAACATGATGGGACATCAGCCGAAGTCTTGTCTAATTTAAACGGAATAACTCCCGTTCCAGAGTCCAAGTCTTTCGGTTTAAAGGACCAGAAGTACAACAGGAAATCTAAAGCCCTCAGTAAATTAGACTTCCCTGAAGCATTATAGCCGTATATGATAGCAAAACGTAGCAGCCTCGTATTCTCATTGATTGTAACGACTTGAGACTCTTCTGCAAATTTATCGTTAGTAGCCTCGAAGCTGAAACAAACTTCATCTTTAAATGATAGAAAGTTTTTAATCTTTATTTCCTGTATCATATTAGCATTTATTTTATCTCTACAAAAATACAAATAGAATCTTATATACAAGGCTTTTATTCTAAAATTCTGCACGCCTTTTGTTATTTTTATATTTTAATGGTTGCGATTAAGGTTTTTCTCCTCCAGAATAAGATTTTTCCATTAACCAACAATGATTTCTCTTTCTCGTTTGAGAAAAGAAGATACAGGAACAGTGCATTATTCCATTGATTGATAGAACGTAATCGTAGCTATTTAGCGAAAGGGGAAGTTCAACCTTATTTGCCCTTTCACTGAATAGTTACTGTTTGTGGCTATTGTTTATTTGTTGATGACACTACTGTCCCGTAAAAGTGGATAAATAGTTCTTTGAAATTATTGAAATATA
>ERZ1027264.1353-NODE-1353-length-11197-cov-5.433226_pt1 | contig 11197 bp, 6 predicted proteins | sample MGYA00519258_ERZ1027264 | MGnify/ENA primary metagenome ERZ1027264 (study PRJEB26926, sample SAMN06164692) | human gut metagenome | biome: ENVO:00009003; feature: ENVO:2100002; material: ENVO:00002003 | host: Homo sapiens | place: USA | collected 2012 ...
CGAGATGCTCAGGAGTCTCGTGGGCTCGGAGATGTGTATAAGAGACAGACATAATCTTTCATTAAAATAGTGCCCGATTTATATTTCCCAGCAGGAATCACTACACGTCCACCTCCATTAGCAGAGCAATCTGTTATTGCCTGATTAATAGCTTCACTACTAAGAAACGAAGAATCCTTCTTTGATCCATAATCCAATATATTATATTCTCCAACATTACTTCTCTCTTGCGAATAACAAGTTAAAACCAACAAGGGAAACAAATAAACACAAACCGATTTCATAACATTCATTCTTTATCGAAAAAGATAGCACTGCACACTGGATAATCAGGATTTCCATAATGGTCATAAAAGAAACGAGTAATCCGGAATTGAACATTTCCCGACACACCAAATGATAGATAAACTCCCTCTTCAAAATTATTAAGAAGATAAGATGCTAACATTCTTTTTGTATTGACATCTATCACATCAACCACTTCCTGACAATTTTTTTCCTTATAATCTGCAAAATATAACGACACTTTTGTATTTTCCTCCACAGTAACATCGATCAATTGATGAAGAACCGAGGTCCTAACTGCTTCAATCCGTCCTTTTCCTTCTACTTTCTGCAAAGAGACAGGTCGAGTACTATTGTTATCCAACACTTTAAGAGAATCACCTATATAGGACAGCATACAAGTTTTAGGTAATTTTGAAGAATGGCCGAATATATCATATCCCTTTTTCCCATACTTCCTCTTCCAATTGCCATGAGTTTCAACATCTTTACAAATAAACGTCGCTGTTCCCGACGGCGGATTAGAATAAATAGTCGATCTATCTGTCATATCAGTTCCAGCAGGAACTATGATCTGAGCTCTATCTGGTTCTTGCGACAGGTAAATTTGATTTTTATTTATCTTTCTACCTTGTTCCAATAATCTTAGCCCCGTAAAATCCTCATTGAACGTATAAATATCGACCTTTTCTATTCCGGTCCATTCTCTCGGGAAATGCCATATCCCCGTTCTTCCTTTCACCGAATAAGCCATTATTTCGAGATGATTTACCCAAAATACAGGGACAAATACATCATGCCCTTCTTTCATCAAATATCCATCTCTATATAAACGATGAACATTGTCATTATCCCATTTACTAACAACATTATCGGATAAAGTCAATGTTATCCCCAATGTGTCCCTAGTCTCATACTTTAATCTCAACAATCGATTCAGATAAAAATAAACATATGTGTGATGTGAAAGTTCTCTCGCAACCTTGAATGGATCACGCTGAAATTGAGTATCTTCTAGTTGCACACTCGCCCCAAAAACTTGAAATCTTCGTTTTGTTAAATCTATCTGTCCCCCATACAACTCGTCATGAGTACCGTCTCTACCACCACATGCAATATAAGGAGCGACTTCCATTTGATTAATATTCAACGAAGCCCACCAATCCCATGTAACACCCAACGAACACACTCCATAAAGATTGGTATCGGCATATTCACCGATTAACTGAATACCATATTCGGTTTTCAAATACTCCGCAGCCTTCTTTATAGCCGATATCTGATCTTCTTTTGTCACATAATGATATAAACTAGGTGGATACTGTGTCTCATTATCGAAATATAGTACTCCGGTTTCTTTAACCAAAGGAACTTGTTCTATAAAAGCATCGATCCGTTGCTTAGTCACCCCAGCATTCCATTCATTTACCATATTGACGAAATAGCTCTGACGATTCCACCAAACATCGCCTTTCACCAAAGATCCATCGGCATTTCGACATAACAAATCTTTCTTCACATACATATCCCACATAGGCGAATCCATATAAGCGTCAAATGGATTTACATGGAAAGTACAATTTGTATTATATTTCTTCGCTTCATTCATCAGCCATAATAAAGCATCCTTCCCCTTTAATCCGCCAGGCGCGTACAAAGTAGAATCAATTGGCATCCACCATGGATAAGTATGATCATGGCCTCCCTGTTGAAAACCACCCAATATCACAACTTTGGGTAGACCACGAGAAATGCAGTCTATCTGTTGCAAATATTTAGCGACCGCCCCCAAATCCAAATTATGATGATCATTTTCCAAAGCACATCGTAACATGATTTTAAACGTCAAAGTTTGAGATAAATCTCTCTTATATGGATAAAGCGGATACTGGTAATCTAGCCCAATCGGGTACATCGATAAGGGTGATAACAACAGTAAAGACAACAATAATATTTTTACAGATTTCATCTTTTTTATTTTAATAATTAATCATTTATAAAATTGGCATAATTCTACATCTAATTCATTCCCCAAAAACAGGATTATCTACATACGACCTTTTTCCTTAAAACCGACCTATCTGTTACAAGAGATACAATGCAAACTCCATTTTGACTTCCCAATTCGCCTTTATCCAAACAAACCCGCACTCGGTTATCAGAAACGTCAAATACCTTATCATATAATAAATTCCCTGCTATCGAATGTATCTGGATATGTACTTTTGGAGAAGTAAAAACATCAGCCTCGATTGTCAAATCATCTCGAAATACAGAAGGATAACACCTCAGATTATCCTCCTTCCAACGAATATTCTCTTTACCTGATACCCCTTCTTCATCTATAAATACTGCACTACATACCGGATAATCGGGATTTCCGTATCCATCATAAAAGAAACGAGTAAACCGGAACTGTAAATGTCCCTTTACATTATATCTCAGATATATTCCCGACTGAAACGAATTGATTAATTTTGAATGCAATATTCGCTTTGTCACGGCATCGATAACATCAACTACCATTTGGCAATTTCTGTCTTTATAATCGGCAATATACAACGAAAGCATTCTTTTTTCAGCCGTTTGCACATCGATTATCTGATGTAACTTCGATGTCCGTACCGCCTCTATTCTTTTCCCATCTTCCTCAGGAGTCTGTAATGCTATCCGACGAGAACTATTTGTATTATACACATCGAGATTATCACCTATATATCCCAATTGAATACCATCTGACAACACTTTCGACGCTCCGAATACATCATAACCAAGGCTGCCATACTTGTCTTTCCAATCCCCCTGTGTCTCATAATCTTCCCCTAAAAAATCGATCTCTCCAGAAGCCGGATTATCATAAATCGTTCCGTCATGAACATCGGTTCCAGCAGGGACCAATATTTGGGCCACTCCAGCTTCAAGATTCAAATCGATTTGATTATCTGTAATTGCAATATTCGAATCTTTTAATTCAAGGTCATAATAAGAAGAATTAAACTCATATATATCAACAGACTCTATACCTTTCCATTCTCTCGGCAAACTCCACTTACCCCGTCTTCCTTGATATGAATACGCCATAATTTCAAGATGATTTACCCAATATACCGGAATAAACACATCATAATTTTCTTTCATGAGTTTTCTATCCCGATATAGTCTATGAACATTATCACCTTCCCATCTGCTATCCACACTATCCGAGAGAGAAAGAGTCATTTCATATCCATTTGTGCTTAAATTTTGTCTCAATAAACGATTCATATAAAAATAGGGCAAAGTATGATGTGTAAACTCCCTTACCACTTTCGAAACATCTTGTTGAAATTGAATATCCTCTAACTGGATACTCGAACCAAAAACTTGTAATCTCCGTTTACTGATATCATTAGTAGCACCTAATAAATCATCGTGACATATATTACGTCCTCCACAAGCTACATATGCTGGAACCTCCATCTGATCGATATTTAAAGAGGCATTCCAATCCCACGTTACACCTAAACAATCAAACCCATACAAATTCACATCTGCGTACTCTCCTATCAACTGTATATTATACTGTTCCTTTAAATATTCAGCAGCTTTTTTTATTGCAGTTATCTGGTCGGCACGAGTCACCCGATGTTTAGGACTGGCCGGATATTGAGTCAAATTATCGAAATATAAAACTCCGGTTTCTTTAACCAAAGGTAATTCATTTAAAAATGCATCTATACGTTGCTTTGTCACCCCAGCATTCCATTCATTTACCATATTGACAAAATAGCTTTGGCGATCCCACCAAATATCACCCTTTACCAAAGAACCGTCTGTATTTCTGCACAACAAGTCATTTTCTTCATAAAAATTCCATTTTTCTGAATCCATATATGCATCAAACGGGTTCACATGGAAAGTACAAGTCGTATTATATTTTTTAGCCTCTTCCATCAACCATATCAAAGCTTCTTTCCCTTTCCTACGACCCGGAGCTGTAAAACTATCATCTACCGGAGCCCACCACGGATAAGTATGATCATGTCCATTCTGCTGGAAACCTCCTAACACGACGATCTTGGGAATTCCTCTTGTAATACAATCTATTTGCCTTAAATAATTAGCAACCAAAGACATATCCAAATTGGATATTTGATCAGGAAGAGCACAACGTAACATGACTTTAAAAGTCAATGTCTGAGACAAATCTTTCGAATAAGGATATAACGGATAATTGTATGTTAGCCCAGCCGAATTAACTTGTGATAAAAACAACGAAAGCCCGACAAAAAAGCCGACTACAATAAATTTCAATTTATTCATAATTAAACAATTACATAAAATACAAAACCTGTGTCACAGAGACACTTTCACTCAATGACACAGGTTACAAAAACGAACTTATCTCTTAACTATACGCGATGTTACCACAGTCGCCCCATTATGAAGTGATACAAGATAAGTTCCATTTCCCAAATCAGAGAAGTTCAACAAATTATCTCCGATACCTAAATTTATCCTTTTTACCAATGATCCATCAATAGAATAAACACAAAGCGTACTTGTTCCGGCAAAAGGATTCGTTACGACCAACTGTCCAGTAGTCACCGATGGATACACATTCAACTGAGTTTGTTCCACAGCATCGATACCCGACCCGTCTCTATATTCAACAGCTCCTATTGATGGGGATGCTGGGCGCATTCTTCCTGTTTGGTCTTCTGTATTGGAAGAATTCGGAGATCCGTTTCCTACGGCAGGATTATTTTCACCCGTTAATAAATGGACATACTGCCCATCCACTTCTGCAATAGGAGCTAAATAAGTACCAACTGTGAATGGACTATCCAACGGATAGAACCGGCCTTCACCATATCGAGTATCGTCCCAAATACAATAGTTACGCACAAAAGAACCAAAAACAGTACCATAATCAGCATCTTTATCTCCATTTTCCACGTAAATACAATTATCAAAATCTATTGTCGCAGTTCCTCCCGATATATACATGGCATTCTGTCCATCAGCCGAAGAATTACCTACAATCGTACAGTCATAGATACTGATAGATGAAGCCCCTTCCCAACTACCATCAATAATACCGCCATTCGTCGGAGAGGAATTACCACTAATCGTCATATTTTGACACGTATAAGCTGCTCCCTGAAAAGCAATCGCTGTGCCTGTATTATTTACAATGGAAACATTTTTCATTAAACCGCTCGATCCCCAACCTATACCGGCGATAGATTTTCCAGAATTTCCCGTAGCATAGCAATTGGTTACATTTATTTCTTCACCCATTTGAACTTTAAAAATAACTCCATTCTGCCCGGCTGCACTTTTATTATTCGTATATATACAATTACTTATAGCCCCTACGCTTCCATCGAACCAACCTCCGGGATGAGCGTTAATTTCATTGCCGTTAAAAACACAGTCGGTAATTGTAAACGTACCATCTAAACGAACGGCTCCAGCTCCACCTCCTGTATTTTTATCGAATGTACAACCTTCTACTACACAGTTCGATGATTTATTCGAATAAACGCCGACTCCGTCCCAACCATCGTTCTCTATAAAATCACAATTCCTAACAGTCATTTCACTTCCGGCATCTTGTTCTTCTGCATAACATAATATACCAGCCCCATTACTACTACATGAATTTCCTTTAAATGTACTTTCTGTTGCATTGACTATCATACTTCCAAAACATGCTATCGCACCTCCACTACCTCCAAAATTTCCCTCGAAAGTACTATTTTCTACATCTACGTCCCAATTATAGGTGAGGACTCCTCCCCCGTTCTGGCCACTTATATTATTAAAGAACGAGCAACTAGTCAAAGTTAATTTGGGATTTGCTGACTGATCGGGTTTCTGCAACTTAATAGCACCACCCCATTTTGCTTTGAATCCATCAAATACACAATTTATAAGTGTTAATCCACTTCCAGCAGGAGAAGTTGCATCGGGAATCGGAGTACCACCCAAAACAACTATCGCCCCGGCACCGCCAGAAAAATCGCCCATATAATCGTTATCAGGTCCCGACATCCGCCCCGTAGCGTGACGGAAAATAAAGCCATCAACTACGATATCCTGCTCACCCAATAAACCATAAGCAATCGTATAGACCGTATCGGTATCATTAATAGCACCATCTAATATAGTCTCATTTTCTTGTACATTCCGTTCCGCTCCACCGGTAGATGGATAACCACCTAAAACCGTAACACCGCCTGACAACTTAAACCGCTTCTCTATATTGGGTGCGGTAGAATTACCCTTGTAATCTACTGTCGGTTTATAAACTCCGGCTCCGACATGAACCGTCGTCCCGGCAGAAGCATTATAGAGAACTTCTCCCAAGTCGTTTTTTGCATTAGCCCAATCACTACCACTACCATTTCCTGCTCCGGAAACCGTAACATACACGTCTGTCGCAAATACATTCATTGCAACAAGACTCAATGACGAAATCAGTAATTTTACCTTTTTCATGATAAATCTTATTTTTAAGGATTAATATTAAATAATTAAAATCATTCAATTGATTCGGGAAATTATGGCAGACCAACCTCCACCCGGAGCCATCGTTACTTTCAATTTTTTCCCAGACACGATATTTTGTTCCTCTATTTTGTAATCGTTCCCGTTCCTGTCGGCATTTATCCCGTCCTTGAAAATTTCAGCTTTCCACAATCCCTGGCTTAAAAAAGAGAAATCCAAAGATATTTCCCGTTTATCCCAATTCGTGATAGCTCCAACATACCACTTATCGCCTTTCCTTCTCGCAACCGCCGCATATTCACCGACTTTCCCTGCAAGGGAAACGGTTTCATCAAATACCGTAGGAAGTTGTGCTATATAATCGGTTGTCTCCTGTTCTTTTCTATAATTGTTAGGGCTATCGGCCATCATAACCAACGGAGCTTCAAACACTACATACAAAGCAACTTGATGCGCACGTGTACCTTGACTCATAGGTGTTCCCCAAATGCCTTTATAGCTTTCCCTGTTAGCATTGACCATCGCCCCCGGCGTATAATCGACCGGCCCAGCCAGCATCCTCAAATAAGGTATGGTCACATCATTTCGAGGCATATCAGGATAATCCCCTTTCAAATATTCCAGACCATAAACGCCCTCAAAATTGATAACATTCGGGTAAGTCCTCTGTAATCCCGTAGGCTTATAACACCCATGCAAATCAATAAGCAAATGATATTCAGCTGCTTTCTTCGCCAACCGTGTGCAAAAATTCACTACACGTTGGTCGTCCCTATCCATGAAATCCACCTTGAAACCTTTCACTCCAAGGTCGGAATAGTGTTTCAACGCTTCGTCCATCTTTTGGTCCAAAGGCAACCACCCTGCCCACAACAAAATAGAGACATTTTTCCGCTTCGCATATTCAATGATTTCGGGAAGATCGATATCCTCTACGGGAGTCATAATATCGGTACTCATTGCCCACCCTTCATCTAATAACACATATTCTATTTTATTTTCAGAAGCGAAGTCAATAAAATATTTATAAGTTTCAGTGTTTACTCCCGCTCTAAAATCTACGCCATATATGTTCCATGCGCACCAATAATCCCATGCTAGTTTGCCCGGTTTTATCCAAGAAACATCGTCCACTTGACAAGGTGTCGCCAGTTTATACACCATATCGCTGTTCAAAAGGTCTTTATCTTCCTCGGCTATAATCACGGCTCTCCACGGATAGAACCTTTTTCCGGTCGTTTCCGCCAGATAATCGGCTCTTTCCTCGACAAGAGCTTGCAGGTTATTATGACCTCCTTGAACCTCTTTCTTTACAAAAGGAGCAAAATCGCCCGTCAATCGAGTATCTCCCGTCTTCTTCAAAAACATTCCCGGGTAGTCGATCAAATCAGCATCGGTAATCGCCACCTTTATTCCGTTAGGCATCCCCACTAGAATGGGAGCGAAAGCCGGCCAAAAATCAGACATACCTTTCAAATTAATCGTTCGATACTCATTTTCAAAAGACTGAGAATAAACATCTTTCTCATTGGCTCTCACATACCCTACCGTCACATCGTGGTCTTCACCGGCAAAACAAAACTCGGCTTTTTCAGACTGCACAGCTACCGGCTCTTTCGATTTAAAATTTGTCTCCCAACGATAGGCCACACCATCGTCATATGCTCGGAAGTACAAATTATAATTTCGAAATTGCATTTTCAATTCATTATATCGGTCTATCACCTCTCTCTTTTTATAAATAACAGCATCGATAATCTCATCGACCTTTTCGACAGAAAACTTTTTCAATCTAGGATTACGGCCTATCGCCTCTCCATTCCGAAAGGTCATCGAAATTTCAGACGGAGCTATAATTTCGGTATCGGCAAAACAGGCACTCCACGCAATCACGGAGTCGATGCTCACCGTAACCGATATTTTACCATTCGGCGAATCCACAAACAACTCTTTCGCCCCCACGCACATGGGGAAAAATGCCAGCATGGCAAGTCCTATCGATAATACTTTTTTCATAATTATTCCTTATAATTGATTTTCCACTCCGACGGTTCCCCACTTAGACGGTTTCGAGCCCATCACAAACTCCAATGTCCCGCCATTGGCAATATCGGTATGTTTGAACGAGCATGCGTCCAACGGCTCCCCGTTCAGTTTAACAGACTGAACATAGATATTCTTATCACTGGCTTTCTTCGCTTTGATCAATAAATCTCTCCCATTTTCCAAATGAATAACAGCCTCCTCGAATATGGGACTAGATATCAAATATAAATTCTGTCCGGTATTGGGATAAAAGCCAAGAGCATGAAAGACATACCACGACGACATAGAACCCGAATCGTCATTGCCGGGGATTCCTTCTTTCGTCGTATTGTAACGCTCCTTCAACGTTTTCCGCACGACCTCGGCCGTTTTATCGGGACGCCCCACGTAATTATATAGAGTAGGCGTCAAAAATCCCGGTTCGTTCGAGATTTGGAACAGCCCCATATACCACCGTTGATCCCATTTCTCATGAGAAAAATAAGTATCCAACCTCCGGGTGAACGGCTCTTTCCCTCCACATTTCTCGATGAGAGCATTCACATCATGCGGGACATAAAAAGACAGCTCCCACGAGAACGACTCGTACACGAAATCGGGCCATGTTCCACCTTGAAAAACCGAATAATCATTTTCGCTCCACCAAGAGCCGTCGCTATAACGAGGCCACACAAAGCCCTTAAAGCCCAAACTTTCCACATCGGGGTTCCACAAATTTTGCCAATTTCGGGAACGTTCCATATACTTTTGGGCAATCTCTTTTTCTTTCAGTCCACGAGCCAATGTAGCAATGGCATAGTCACAATTGGCATACTCCATGGTACGAGTCCCCGCGCGCTCGAATTTTGTCGATACAAAACCCTTCTCATTATAATCACTGATACCGCCGCGTCCTTCCTTTCGCTCGTCATCACCGGGAGACACTTCGGCGTTCTTTATCATCGCCTCCAATGCCAATTCGTAATCGATACCTTTCAATCCTTTGACATAAGCATCGGCAAAAAGTATATCGACATTCGATCCACCTTGCACCCGGCCATTGTCGTCTCCACTCCGTGCATCGGGAGCATATCCTTCGTACCAATATATATCCAGCAAAGAACGCAACATATCTACCTGTTTAGAAGGCGTCAACAATGTGAATAAAGGGTGTGTCGCTCTAAATGTATCCCAAATACAATAGTAATCATCGTAATACGGTTCGTCCGATATCCATTTCGAATTTTCTCCGGTCTTGTCTACTGGCTGCAAATAGCTATGATACAAAGCTGTATAGAAAATCTTTTTCTGCTCGTCACTACCTTTAACCTCTATTTTGTTCAATATCTCGTTCCAACGACTCACACAGGCGGCTCTCACCTCGTCGAAATTCCACGAATTCATTTCTGACAAATTCATTCGCGCTTTCCCGGTACTTAAATAAGAGATGCCCACTTTGACCGTAACTTTCTGCTTATCAGAAGTGCGATAGGAAAAATAAGCACCTGTCGGTTCACTGGTATCATATTGTTCTCTTTTCCCAGGTTCAACTCGATGGCTCTTCCATGTACCACAATCATCGGACGGAGTATCAAACACAGCGTAGAAATAAACCGTGTACGGCTCACCTATATTCCAACCTCCTCTAACCCGAGTATATCCCTCAATCTCTTTGTCCGAAATAATCCTTACTTCTGAGCCTACTAAATATTGTCTTTCATGAGAAGACAAGAAACTCCCCAAATCAATAATTATTTTTGAATCATCACTCGCTGGAAAAGTATACTCATGCATTGCACTACGCTGCAAAGCCGTCAATCTAGCCGATGTGCCATATCTTTTCAAATCCACCTCATACAGCCCCAACGCCACATGTTCATTATTTCGAGGAGATGAATAATCTTGCATATCAAGATTCCCGGTAATCGGGGCAAACAGTACATTTCCATACTTACAACCTCCTCCGGTCCCGCTCACATGGACATTACTGAACCCATGTATATTCCCATCGCGATCCCAACCCGCATTCCAATCTTTTCCACCACAGTCAGGACCCACCTTTACCATACCAAAAGGTACACAAGGCCCCGGAAATACATTTCCGCCGCCATCGACCCCGATAAACGGATCGACATACTGCGAAAGATCAGACATCGCATTTCCCTTGAACGATGTAATAGCAACAGACAATGCTGTTACAATTGCTATATTAAAATATTTGTTCATAAAAATTTTGAATTTATTCGATTTCCATTAACGGCTCCGCCTCCAAATTAGGATTTAACTCGATTTCTCTGCTTGGAATAGGCCAAACATACTGATCGGAAGTAAATAACGTGCGTTGTCTCACTTTCACATGGCCTTTCCATCTGTCTCTTATACACATCTCCGA
>ERZ1027264.1360-NODE-1360-length-11140-cov-4.613261_pt1 | contig 11140 bp, 6 predicted proteins | sample MGYA00519258_ERZ1027264 | MGnify/ENA primary metagenome ERZ1027264 (study PRJEB26926, sample SAMN06164692) | human gut metagenome | biome: ENVO:00009003; feature: ENVO:2100002; material: ENVO:00002003 | host: Homo sapiens | place: USA | collected 2012 ...
TGCTCAGGAGTCTCGTGGGCTCGGAGATGTGTATAAGAGACAGCTGTATCACGGCAAGGCCGCGGTCGTCGGCTCCGTGCCGTGCGGTTACGTGTACGTCGATGGCGATTCCGTCGGCGAGCTGACCGATGACGAGCTGGAAAAGCGCCGCATTCTCGGCACCGAGGGCTTCGTATCCGCGTTCGTGGTGGTCGACACCGACAACCACGAGGTCGTCACCGGCCCGAAGATCTACCTGAACGCCGTGGCCGAGGACGAAAGCGAGTTCGACAAGGTGCGTCACCAGATCGTCGAACAGCTCAACGACCAGATGATGCAGGGCACGCGTGACACCTACAAGCTGCAGCAGACCATGCGCCGCACGCTCGGCAGCTGGGTTGCGCGCCAGCTGCACCGCAAGCCGATGATCGTGCCCGTCGTGGCCGACATCGCCCAGGACGTCGAAACCGTAGAAACCAAGTAGTCCGGATTATCCAGGGACGACCGTAAGGAGTAATTGAAGTCATGCCCGGTTCTAATCTCACTCGTATTGAAGCCGAAGAACGTAAGGCCGTTATCGAAGCGCCGATTCACTATCACGTCGACCTTGACCTGACGGTCGGCGCGAAGAACTTCGGTTCCAAGTCGCTCATCTGCTTCAACGCGAAGCCTGGTTCGTCGACCTTCCTCGACCTGATTGCCGACGAAGTGACATCCATCGACCTCAACGGCAAGTCCCTGGACCCAGCCGTGGCCTTCCAGGACAACCGCATCGAACTGACCGACCTCAAGGAGAAGAACGAGGTCACCGTCGAAGCCAAGTGCCGTTACTCCAACACCGGCGAGGGCCTGCACCGCTCGGTCGACCCGTCCGATGGCAACATCTACCTGTACTCCCAGTTCGAGGTGCCGGACGCGCGCCGCGTCTACGCCGTGTTCGACCAGCCTGACCTGAAGGCCACCTTCGATTTCAAGGTGCTCGCTCCCGCCAGCTGGATCGTCACCTCCAACATGCCGGTTGCCACCATCGAGGACGATCCGCGCGAAACCCTCGACGGCACCCTCGGCGACAAGCCGAACGAAAGCACCCGTCTGTGGGACTTCGAGCCGACCCCGGTGATGAGCTCCTACCTGACCGCCATCTGCGCCGGCCCGTACGCCGAATGGCACACCGAATACCTGAACGAAGACGGTCGCACCGTGCCGATGGCCCAGTACTGCCGACAGTCGTTGGCCAAGGCCTTCGCGAAGGACGTCGACTACCTGTTCGACATCACCAAGAAGGGCTTCGCGTTCTACGCCAAGACCTGGGGCGTGCCCTACCCGTACGCCAAGTTCGACCAGATCTACGTTCCCGAATACAACGCGGGCGCTATGGAGAACATCGGCATGGTCACCATCCGTGACTCCTACGTGTTCGAATCCAAGGTGACCGACGCGCTGGCCGAGCGCCGCGTGGTGACCGTGCTGCACGAGCTGGCCCACATGTGGTTCGGCGACTACGTGACCATGAAGTGGTGGAACGACCTGTGGCTCAACGAGTCCTTCGCCGAATTCACCTCCACGCTGGCCACTGCTGAAGCCACCGAATGGCACGACGCCTGGGCCACCTTCTGCTCCGGTGAGAAGAGCTGGGCGTTGCGCCAGGATCAGCTGCCCACCACGCACCCAATCGTCGCCCCGATCAACGACCTCAACGACACCTACGTCAACTTCGACGGCATCACCTACGCCAAGGGCGCCTCCGTGCTGAAGCAGCTGGCATTCTACGTGGGCCGCACGCAGTTCTTCGAAGGTATCCACAACTACCTGAACCGCCACGCCTACTCCAACGCCACCCTGGCCGACCTGCTGAGCGAACTGGAGAAGACCTCCGGCCGCGATCTCAAGGCCTGGAGCGCCAAGTGGCTGGAGGAATCCGGCATCAACACGATCGCCACCGGCCTGACCGTAAACGCGGACGGCACCATCGCCGAACTGAAGCTCACCCAGAGCGCGCCGGCCGAACACCCGGTGCTGCGTCCGCATCGCCTGGCCGTCGGCTTCTACAATGAAGACGCCGCAACCGGCAAGATCGTGCGCACCGAGCAGTTCGAACTCGACGTGGATGGCGAAACCACCATCGTCGAGGCCGCGGCAGGCAAGCCGCGCCCGGCATTCGTGCTGGTCAACGACGATGACCTGACCTACACCAAGATTCGTTTCGACGCCGAATCCCAGGCATTCGCCGAAGCCAACCTGCATCGTTTCGACGATGCCCTGGCCCGCGCCGTGACCTGGCTCGCCTTCTGGGATATGACCCGTGACGGCGAATTCCCGGCCGAACGCTTCGTGGACATGACCCTGCGTCTTCTGGCCACGGAAACCGAATCCACCACCTTCCGTTACGCGCTGGCCTGCATGGGCACCACCGCCCACCACTACGTGGCGCCAGCCCGCCGCGACGATGTGCTGCGCCACGTGGCCGCCGAGCTGTGGACCCTGGCCAACGCCGCCGAAGCCGGCTCGGACACCCAGTTCCAGCTCGCCACCGCCTACCTGGGCTATGGCGAGGAGGGCGATGCCGCATTCGCCGCCAACGCACACGGTCTGCTGGACGGCACCGTGCGTCTTGACGGCCTCGAAATCGACAACAACTTCACGTGGACCATCGTCCAAGCGCTCACCTCCGTCAACGAGATGACCAACGACGACGTGGACGCGCAGCTCGCCAAGAAGGAGACCACGGAAAACCGCGAGTTCGCCTACGGCGCCCGCGCCTCCATGGCCACGACGCAAGCCAAGGAATGGGCTTGGGATCAGGCACTCCACAACGACGAGCTGACCAACTCCCAGCTCGAAGCCGTGGCCCGTGGCTTCTCCGCCACCCCGCGCCCCGATCTGGCCGAGCCGTTCGCCGCCAAGTACTTCGAGACCGTTGACTGGGTCTGGGCCAACAAGACCTATCACATGGCCGAGGCTTTGCTCAACGGCCTGTACCCGGGTTACGCCGATCCCGCCACGCTGGTCAAGCTCGGTGACGCCTGGCTGGACGAGCACATTGCCGCCGACAACGCCCTGAAGCGTCTGATCGTCGAAAACGTGGCATCCTCCCACCGCACCCTCAAGGTTCGCGAATACAACGAAGCGCTCTGATTTCCTTCTGGCTCCCCTCGGGTGCGAGGGGAGTTGTCGCCTCAGGCGACTGGGGGAATCGCTTCCGCGAGGAGCTACGTCCACATTCCAACATAAAACCCGCAACCAATCCTCAACAGCGTATTCTCGCTCAAGGCCGGCAATGTGCCGGTCGATGAGCGACAAGGATACGGGGAATGATTGCGGGCTTTTCCATAACTTCATTACTACTGATTCTGTTGGCCGGAATCGGCGCAGGATTCGTGGGCTATGCGGTAGGCGCATCGTCACTGGTCTCATACCCGGCCTTGCTCGCGTTCGGCATTCCGCCTGTATTGGCAAACGCTTCTAACACCGTTGGCGTGGTCGGCACGGGCATCGGTGGCGTGATGGGCGCGCGCAAAGAACTCAAAGGCCAAGCGGTACGCTCCATTACGTATGTGGTCATTGGCGCGTTCGGCGGGGTGGCCGGTGCGTTTCTGTTGCTCAAACTCGACCCGAGTGTCTTTGAATTCGCCGCACCAGTGCTGATTTTGCTGAGCTCGCTGATCATCGCCATCAATCCGCGCGGCCGCATGCAGGCCAAGCAGGCCGCCGCGGATGCCACCGCGCAACTCAAGCACATCGAAGCCACTGAAGCCACCGATGCCACTGATGCCGCCAAGCGCGCAACCACCCCTACCGCACCTCACCGCCCGCCGGAACAACTCGTGCAGCCCATGAGTCAGGATTCCTGGTGGGTATGGCTGGGCGTAGCGGCGGTCGCCATCTACTCCGGCTACTTCGGCGCGGGCGCCGGTACCTTGGCTCTCGCCGTGCTTGATGCCGCCAAAATCGGCCCATTCCACAAGATCAATGCATTGAAAACCCTGATCGGCACAGGCGCGAACATCAGCGCCTCAGTGGTATTCATCATCCAAGGCGCGGTCGATTGGCCGGCCGCCATCATGCTGTGCATCGGATGCTTCATCGGCGGGTACATCGCCCCGTCCATCACCCGCAAGATTCCCGCAAACATCATGCGCGCCGCCGCCGTAATCGCCGGCATCATTCTTACCATCGATCTGGGGCTCAAAACCTATTGATTCGTGCCTTACACTGATGCAGTGAAGCATACAGCATGGCCGTCAACCGCAGCGTGGTCGCAGACCCCGATAAGGTGGCCAATGTCTGGCATTTGGCGACTGCGGAACCTGAGCGCCTAGAAACCAGCGCGGCAGGCGAAGCGGTGAACGACTTCCTCGATCCGCCAGACACGTCGCAGATTCACGGCATTGCGTGTCATGCTGATTGGCGGTTCGCGGCGCGAGCAGGTGCTGTTCGCCGGCGTTATGAAGGAGCTACTCGCGCCCATCAACAATCCGCGATATGTCATCATCGGTAAGGAATGGGGCGTGCGCGCTTACTGCGTGAGCTTCCCCTGCCCGTCCGTATTTGCCCGCCGCCAGCAGGACGCCGAGATACTGAGCCGGCAGTTGGACCGCTGCCTGACGCATTGCACCATGGTATACGCCCGCACTGAGGAAGGTCGGCATACGCTACTTCGCTGCCAAACGCGTTCTTTCCTCAACCGCGACGAGCAACTGCCGCACATACTGACCACAACATCGGAGTAATAGATCGTTGCATTCATGGCCGAGACCACCCCGGTAGAGGAGATGCCGTTGGGCATGTTCATCGCATGGCTCAGCGTGTTCCTCGCCGTCGTTCTGTTTGGTGTTGCTTTGCCGGTTATCGATGTACGCTGGGTAGTTCCGTTCGTCGTATTTGCCGCTGTATTGTTTACAGGCGCGTTTGCCGGCCCGTTCTTACTAGTGCGATGGCTTCGTTCCCGTGCCGGAGTGCATCGGTCCGCCCGGCATGCCCGCTAACGAATGTATCTCATCATTCATCCGCCGAACAAGATGAATATGCGGGTTTGTGGGTGATGCCATTGCGGCTGTTGAATGCTGATTTCCGGTTCTGGAGCAGATTCCGTGGCGGTTTTTTGCCGAGTCGGGTCCTAGGGTGGAGCACAACGACTACGATGGTGCGGGTAACGCGATACAAGGAGTGGAACTTCATATGCCGAAGATGTTTGGAACCGATGGTGTTCGAGGACTGGCCAATAGGGATTTGACCGCACGTCTGGCGTTGGATTTGGGCGATGCCGCCGTGCGTGTGCTCGGCGACGCCGGCACCCAAGACGATCAGCCTGAGGGGCGCCGCCGCGCGCTCGTGGGTCGTGACACCCGTGTGTCCGGCGATTTTCTGGCTTCCGCCCTGTCTGCGGGCATGGCCGCCGGCGGATTCGACGTGATCGACGCAGGCATCATCCCGACCCCGGGCATCGCGTTCCTGACCAGCGTGCTCAACGTTGAGATGGGTGCCGTGATTTCCGCCTCCCACAACCCGATGCCCGACAACGGCATCAAGTTCTTCGCACGCGGCGGCTTCAAGCTGCCCGACCAGAAGGAAGACGACATCGAGGCCGTGCTCGGCCAGGACTGGGACCGCCCGACCGGTGCCGGCGTGGGCCGCGTGAGCCACGACCAGACCACCGCCACCAACCTGTACATCGATCATCTGGTGGCCACCATCGCTCCGCTGAACGATGACAAAACCCAGCCCAAGCCGCTCAAGGGACTGAAGATCGTGGCCGACTGCGCCAACGGCGCCACCTCCGTGGTGGCTCCCGAAGCCCTGCGCCGTGCCGGTGCGGATGTAATCGTGATCAACGCCTCGCCGGACGGCTACAACATCAACAAGAACGCCGGTTCCACCCACCCCGAGCAGCTGCAGGCCATGGTCAAGGCCACCGATGCCGTGATGGGCGTGGCCTTCGACGGCGACGCCGACCGTTGTCTCGCCGTGGACGAAGACGGCAACATGATCAACGGCGACCAGATCATGGGCATTCTGGCCCGCGCCAAGCAGCGCGAAGGCAAGCTCAACCACGACACCCTCGTGGTCACCGTGATGAGCAACCTCGGTCTGAAGCTCGCCCTGAAAGATATGGGCATCAAGACCGTGGAAACCGCCGTGGGCGATCGTTACGTGCTTGAGGAAATGCTCAAGGGCGATTACTCGCTCGGCGGTGAGCAGTCCGGCCACGTGATCAACCGCGAATTCGCCACCACCGGCGACGGCACCCTGACCGCACTGACCCTGTGCAACGAGGTCGTCAAGTCCGGCAAGAGCCTGAAGGAGCTCGCCGCCGACTTCCCGCAGCTGCCGCAGACCCTCATCAACGTGCCGAACGTGGACAAGAAGGCCGCCTCCACCAACAAGCGCATCCAGGATGCCGTGGCCCGCGAGGAGGAACTGCTGGGAGACACCGGCCGTGTGCTGCTGCGCCCCTCCGGCACCGAACCGCTCGTGCGCGTGATGGCCGAGGCCGCCACCCAAGCCTACGCCGACGAAGTCTGCACCCGCCTCGCCAAGATCGTCGCCGAAGAACTCGCGCTGTAGCACCCTTCCCTAAGGAAAAAACAATGTTTGGAAAGAACGCCAAAGTCGACCTCGAACTCAACCGTGATGTCGAACAACTCATCAAAACCGGCGGCAAGGAGAAGCTTCTGCCCATCGTGCAGGCCGGCGAACCGGTGTTGCGCCAACGGACAGTGGCCTATAATGGCCAGCTTTCCAAGCGTACGCTCGCCAAACTCATCGATACGATGCACACCACCATGCTGGAGGCACCCGGCGTGGGGCTCGCCGCCACCCAGATCGGCTTGGGGCTCGCGCTCGCCGTGGTCGAAGACCACGTGCGCGACGACGAGGATGATCCGCGCGAAATCGCGGAATTCCCCTTCCACGTGATCATCAACCCGAGCTACAAACCCACCAGCGACAAAACCGCCTCGTTCTACGAGGGCTGCCTGAGCTTCGACGGATACCAAGCTGTGCGCAAGCGTTGGCTCGACATCACCGCCGAATGGGATGATGAAGACGGCAAACACCACAGCGAGCCGCTGCACGGCTGGCCCGCACGCATCTTCCAGCACGAAACCGATCATTTGAGCGGCGAGCTGTATATCGATCGCGCCGAAATCCGTTCGCTGACCACCAACGAGAACCTCGAGGACTACTGGTGCGAAGACCCGGTGCCCACCGAGGCCGCTGAAGAGCTCGGTTTCGCACTATGACCGACCGTGCATGGTTCGACGCCGCCAAGGGAGACATTCCCCAATGGGCGGCGTCCATGCCCAAGGACGCCGATGGCACCACCATCGACTGGGACTGGGTGCGTTCTCTGGACCTGGCGCATGGCGTCGGCACAATACCGGAATCCACCCCACAGTCCATCCACGACGCATTGAAGGTCGACTATGCCACACGCGAGCGTCTGGAATCGATCATCGCCCAATGCAACAGCGCATTCATGACCGATTTCGACCGGTTCATCGGCTCCTATCGTCTGCCTCGCGCGCTCGCCTACGCCAATCGTCGGCTCAACGACAACATCAACACGCTGTTGCATCTGGGCGAACAGCAACACCTATGGGCGGTCAGTCGCGAACGGCGGGGGAGGGCCACCATTGCCGTGCTCAAGCCGTACTCCGGCAGCGGCCCGTCGAACGATGACCAAGGCATGCTGGATCTGAGCGGCGAAACCGGTGGCGCATCTGCCGGAAACACTGCCGCCGAAAACAGCGATGTCAAGTTCCCCACAACAGTCGCCTTGGACGATATCCAAGATCGTACGGCGGCGATTCTTGACGCACGCGCCGAACGGCGTAAGGCCCAGCGCTTCCAGAAGCGTGCGGGCGATGCGGCGATGGCCCGCGCCAATCTCTCCGGCGCGACTTCGCCGGGTGGTGCCGCTCTGCCGGGTGGTGCCGCCGCGTCTGGCAACGCTACCGGACACCATCCCAAGCCCGACTGGCGCGACGCCTACCTGCCCGGCCGCGACGTGGATGCGGTGATGGGCATCGACATCGAAACCACCGGCATCGATCCGGCGCGTGACTACATCATCGACGTCGGCTTCGAATTCATGAACATGGCCAGTCCGCGCCCGGCCGGCGAACCCGAGACATACGCCTATGAGCAGGGCTATTACGCCGCCGGCGACGCTTACGGCCAGTCCCGTCTCGCTTTTGGCGTGCCGCCGGAAAACGCGGCGCTCGGCAACGTCCTCATCGCCAAACTCACCGGCATCGATGTACGCGGCCGCAGCAGCGAGGCCGGGTACCGACTCTTCGACGAATGGCCCCAAGCCCAGGCCGGCCTGCTCGCGCGGCTTACCCAGCAGCCGTACGTGGCGCATAACGCCACCTTCGAACATAGCTGGTTCATGCTGAACGTCGCCGGATACGCGGAAAGCTACCGCGCCGGGCGCATCACCATCATCGATACCCTGCCGATGAGCCGGCAGTGGGACCCCGGCGCGGTACCCACCAACGAGCATCCTTACGGAGACAACACGCTCGACGCCTACGCCAAACGTCAGGGCGCGCTTGATTCCGCCCACAACGAACGCCACCTGGGCCTTGAGGATTCGCACATCATGCTGGTGGCCATGAAACACCATCTGGCGGCGCTGAAAGCGCAAGGGAAAGGGCCGTGGGGGCCCACCGGCAGGGCGGGCGTCGGCGGCAAGTCCTGCGGTCGTAAGCGGTGAGTACACTATTGGTCTCGTGAGTAACTATCAGGACAGCCGACAGCAGCGTGAGAACCGCCGCCGCACCATCGTGCGTGTGGTGTGCGTCGTCATAGCTGTGGCCATGCTCGGCTCCCTGGTCATCCCGGCGATTTACGCGGGGCTTTGACGTTGCCTTCGCATATTCGTGCCCGCAGTTGAACACGTCTGATGCGAGGGATTCGTGAGGTCGCCCGGCCGGCTATCGGCAAGGCAGGCCCGGAACCTTCTGGCAGCATGGATTGCAGGCGGATGCGCGTGTGGCGCGGCAATGCCCGCCAACGCCAGAGGAATGTGCGAAGGCTGTCAACAAGGACGTGACTTCCCAAAGAATCTCAAAGAATCAACAGTAAGGTAAACCACGATGGCAGAATTTGACTTTACCCAGGCGATCGGCGAAGCCCGCGCCAAATACGAATCCATCGCCAAGGCGCTGGACGTCGACCGGCTCAAGGCCGATATCAAGGATCTCGAAACGCAGGCCGCGGCCCCGGGCCTGTGGGATGATCCGGAAAACGCCCAGAAGATCACCAGCCGGCTGTCCGCCGCGGAATCGCAGCTGAAGCGTCTGAACTCCGCCTCCCAGCGCATCGACGATGTGGAAACGCTCGTTGAACTCGGCCGCGAGGAAGGCGACCAGGACTCTCTGGACGAGGCGCAAGGCGAAATCGGCGAGATTCAGAAGGATCTCGACCAGATGGAGATTCAGACCCTGCTCGATGGCGAATACGACGAACGTTCCGCCGTGGTGACCATCCGCTCCGGTGCCGGCGGCGTCGACGCGGCCGATTTCGCACAGATGCTGTTGCGCATGTACCTGCGCTACTGCGAGCGTAACGGCTTCAAGGCCAAGGTCATGGACACCTCCTACGCCGAAGAGGCGGGCATCAAGTCCGCCACCTTCCAGGTGGATGCCCCCTATGCTTACGGCCGACTGTCCGTGGAGGGCGGCACCCACCGTCTGGTGCGCATCTCCCCGTTCGACAACCAGGGCCGCCGCCAGACCAGCTTCGCCGCCGTGGAAGTGGTGCCGCTGGTCGAGGCCACCGACCATATCGACATTCCGGATACGGACATCCGCGTGGACACCTACTGTTCCTCCGGCCCCGGCGGCCAGGGCGTGAACACCACGTACTCGGCCGTGCGCATCACCCACCTTCCCACCGGCATCGTGGTGACCATGCAGGATGAGCGTTCGCAGATTCAGAACCGTGCCTCCGCCATGGCCGTGCTCCAGTCCCGACTGCTCGTGCTGCGCCACGAGGAGGAGGCCAAGAAGAAGAAGGAGCTCGCCGGCGACATCAAGGCCAGCTGGGGCGATCAGATGCGCTCCTACGTGCTGCACCCCTACCAGATGGTCAAGGACCTGCGCACCGGCTACGAAACCAGCCAGACTCAAGCCGTGTTCGACGGCGACATCAACGCGTTCATCGAGGCCGGCATCCGCTGGCGCCATGAACAGCGCCGCGCCGCCGAAACCGAGGAGTAAACAGCATTATGGCACTGATCTCACTGGACAATGTGTCCAAGATCTATCCCAAAGGCACCCGACCGGCGCTTGACGACATCAACCTCGATATCGAACGCGGTGATTTCGTGTTCCTTGTGGGTGCGTCCGGCTCCGGCAAGACCACGCTCTTGAGCCTGCTGTTGCGCGAGGAGGAGGCCACCAGCGGCGAGATTCGCGTGGCCGGCAACGATCTGCGGCGCATCACCAACCGTCAAGTGCCGCAGTACCGCCGTTCGCTGGGCTTCGTGTTCCAGGATTACAAGCTGCTCAATAACAAAACCGTATGGGAGAACGTGGCGTTCGCCCTTGAGGTGATCGGCACGCGGCGGTCCACCATCAAATCGTTGGTGCCCAAGGTGCTGAATACCGTGGGACTCACCGGCAAGGAAAAGAACTATCCGCATGAGCTCTCCGGTGGCGAGCAGCAGCGTGTGGCCATCGCCCGCGCCTACGTGAATCACCCGCAGATTCTGCTGGCCGACGAGCCCACCGGCAACCTCGACCCGACCACTTCGCTGGGCATCATGGAAGTGCTGGACGCCATCAACCGCACCGGCACCACCATCGTCATGGCCACGCATAACGAAGAGATCGTCAACTCGATGCGCAAGCGCGTGGTCGAACTGCACAACGGCAAGATCATGCGTGACGAGGCTCATGGCTCCTACGATTCCGCCCTGTTCTTCCCGGATGCCGAAGTCGAAGCCAAGTCCGACACCGCCCATCATGTGCTGGCGGCGGCGACCAAGGCTATCGAGGGCAGTGACGAGCCGTCTGAAGGCATCGCCCGTTTGGCCAATTCCGTGCATTCCGGCCGCACCGGCCGCTATGGCGAGACGTTTGCGCCGCTGGAAGACACGCTGACCCTGTCTCTTATACACATCTCCGAGCCCACGAGACTCCTGAGCATCTCG
>ERZ1027264.1377-NODE-1377-length-10982-cov-3.923950_pt1 | contig 10982 bp, 10 predicted proteins | sample MGYA00519258_ERZ1027264 | MGnify/ENA primary metagenome ERZ1027264 (study PRJEB26926, sample SAMN06164692) | human gut metagenome | biome: ENVO:00009003; feature: ENVO:2100002; material: ENVO:00002003 | host: Homo sapiens | place: USA | collected 2012 ...
CGAGATGCTCAGGAGTCTCGTGGGCTCGGAGATGTGTATAAGAGACAGCCACATGATAGTTTTTCACGTCTATGCCTCCTACTTTGACAACGCCCTCCTGAACATCGTAAAGCCGCGGTATCAGCTGAACAAGACTGGACTTGGCCGAGCCTGTGGCTCCGATGATGCCTACCGTCTGGCCGCTCTCGATATGCAGGTTGATGTCGTTGAGAACGTCCTTGTTGTTGCTCTTTCCGTATCTGAAATGCACTCCCTCAAAGTCCACAGAACCGTCGGCTACTTCAAACACAGGATTTTCAGGGTCATGGAGAGTGCTCTCCTCGTTCAATATTTCAGCGATACGTTCTCCTGAAGCCCTGGCCATGGTAAACATTACGAATATCATGGAAATCATCATCAAGCTGACCAGTATCTGCATTGCATAAGTGATAAGGCTTATCAGCTCGCCTGTGGAAAGGCCCAGAGCGGCATTGTTGCCGCTGGCTACTATGGCTCTCGCTCCAAGCCATGCTATGAGCAGCATTGAAGCATACATGCACAGCTGCATGAGAGGCATGTTGAAGGCCATAGTCTTTTCTGCCTTGGAAAAGTCTTTGTAAAGCTCTCCTGAAGTTTTCTGGAATTTTTCAATCTCATGCTCCTGACGGTTGAAAGATTTGACTACTCTGATGCCGTAAAGGTTTTCCTGTACAACGTTGTTGAGTTTATCATAAATTTTAAATACCCTGTTGAAAATAGGATATACTATTTTCATAAGGATAAACAGGCCGATTCCAAGAACCGGCAGTATTCCCACATATACAAGAGAAAGCTCCGCGTCTATGCGGAAAGCCGCTATCAAGGCGAATATCAGCATTCCCGGCGCTCTGGTCGCAATTCTTGTGCACATCTGAAACGCCATCTGCACATTGGAAACATCCGTGGTGAGACGCGTTACTATGCTGGCTGTGGAGAACTTGTCGATATTGGCAAATGAAAATTCCTGAACATGGTCATACATTGCCCCTCTCAGATTCCTGGCAAATCCTGCCGACGCCACTGAGGCTGTTCTTCCGGCCGCCACACCGAAGGCCAAAGCTAATATGGCGAATATCAGAAGTTCTATTCCGTATTTGACGATGTCAGGCATGGAACCGCCGTCTATGCCCTGGTCTATGAGTTCCGCCATGACGAGAGGAATCATAATTTCCAGTACTACTTCCAGGAGTACCAGTATGGGCGTTATTATGGCGACCTTTTTATACTCTTTTACATACTTTAATAATGTCTTGATCATTTCTGCACATTCCCCCTTTTTCTAGTCTACCTCTTCATGTTTTCTTTCATACGCCGCAGATAATCATGGAGTCTGTCAAGCTCATCTTCGGAAAATCCGTCGGTCAGCTTATCCTCCATCTGCTTCCTGCTGTCCGAAAGTGCTTCAAGCATCATTTCGCCCTCTTTGGTGATGACAAGTTTTTTCAGCCTCGCGTCTCCGTCCACTCCCCCCCTCCTTATGAGACCTTTTGTCTCCATAAGCGAAAGAACTTTTGACGCAGTAGAACGTGTTATGTTGAAATATTCCTCCAGATCTCTCTGGAAAACGTCGTTTTGCTTGTTTTCATACAAATAGACGAGTATATATCCGTTGGCCGCCGATATTCTCATCAGTTCGCTTGAAAGCTCGTTCTGCAGGTTTCTCTTGATCAAATGATTGAGAGAAGCGAGCTGCTGTCCTATGTCTTTATTTTTCATCTCATCACCTTCGTTTAAAATTTGTCATATATCGAACTATTCGATATAGAACTATTTGACGTAAAACTGTTTGACATAAAACATATTATAAAATTGAAAACCCTCTCAGTCAAGAGGGTTTTGTGTTGTTTTTATGAAAGTTTTTCTGTGCTTAAGCATCTGAGAGCGTTTATTATGGCTATCATGGAAACGCCCACGTCGGCGAACACGGCCGCCCACATGCCTACAAGGCCCAGCGCGCTCAGAACCAGCACAGCTGCTTTTACTCCCAGGGCAAAGATTATATTTTCCTTGACTATGGTCATAGTCTTTTTCGATATGCTCATCATCTGTGCCAGCTTGGACGGCTGGTCGTTCATTATCACCATGTCGGCGGCTTCTATGGCGGCATCTGAGCCCAGGGCTCCCATCGCCACGCCCACGTCTGCTCTGGCCAGAACCGGAGCGTCGTTGATACCGTCGCCGACAAAGACCAGTTTGCCTTTTGATGATTTGCTTTTGATGAGTTCCTCTACTATATCGACTTTATCAGCCGGCAAGAGACCTGCGTAAACCTTGTCTATGCCCAACTCCGCGGCTACTTTTTCTCCTATTTCTTTGCTGTCGCCGGTGAGCATCACCGTCTTGACTCCTGCCGCTCTGAGCTTTGACACGGCGTCGGCTGAATCTTCCTTTATCCTGTCGGCAAGAAGTATACAGCCGCCGTACACTCCGTCTACGGCCACCATGACCTGGGTTCCGTTCTTATATTCTTTAAATTCCCCTTTGAAGCTTGTTTCGTCGGCCATGAGCTTTCTGTTTCCCGCGGCGATCCTGTGGCCTTTGACCGTCGCCACTACTCCTTTTCCGGCGATCTCAGAAACATCGTCCACCTGACTCTGGTCGATTTCCCGGCCGTAAGCATTTCGCAGAGACTGTGAAATAGGATGATTTGAATAGTTCTCTGCCATAGCCGCATATTCCAGCAGCTGTTCTCTGTTAAATCCCTCTTCGGCGGCTATATCTTCCACGCTGAACTTTCCCTCGGTAAGAGTGCCTGTCTTATCCATCACTACGTATTCGGCATGGGACATGGCTTCCAGATAGTTACTGCCTTTCACCAAAACGCCGGCTTTAGACGCTCCTCCTATGCCTCCGAAAAAGCTGAGCGGTACTGAAATTACCAGCGCGCAAGGGCAGGATACGACTAGGAAGTTTAACGGCCTCTTTATCCACTCGCTCCACACCAGGCCGTCCACAAGCAGCGGCGGCAAAATCGCCAGCAGCACGGCCGCTCCTACCACCAGCGGCGTATAAACAGCCGCGAAACGACTTATAAAGCTTTCCATCTTTGACTTTTTATTGGCCGCGTTTTCTACCAGATCTAAAATCTTGCTCACTGTGGATTCACCGAAAAGCTTGGTGACTTCAACTGTGAGAACACCTCTCATGTTGACGCAGCCGCTTAAGATTTCGTCTCCCTCTTCTATATCCCTCGGCAGAGATTCTCCGGTAAGCGCCGCGGTGTTGAGCGATGATTTTCCCTCTCTTACTATGCCGTCAAGCGGCACTTTTTCTCCCGGTCTTACCAGTATCAGGTCTCCCGGCTTTACCTTAGCCGGATCGACTTCTTTGATTCCGTCAGCCGTCTTCAAATTGGCTACATCCGGTTTTATGTCCATGAGCTGGGTGATTGATTTTCTCGACTTGCCAACGGCATAGTCCTCAAACAGCTCTCCAATCTGATAAAACAGCATTACAGCCACTGCTTCAGGATATTCTCCTATCAGAAAGGCTCCGATGGAGGCCACTGACATCAGAAAGTTTTCGTCCAGCATCTGGCCTCTGAATATTCCTCTCACAGCCTTCCATATAACTTTGTATCCTATGATGGCGTAGGCTGCCAGGAAAACGCCCAGCTTCAGAAGCTCCGGTTTTTCCGGAACGAATATGGCCGCTGCGAAAAATACGGCCCCGATTATTATCCTGATCAAACGCTTTTTCATTTTATGCTACCTTGTTACCCCTTTCTTGCTTTTTCACTCCGGCAGTCAAACTCACTGGGTTTCGCGCGCCGGGGATTTAGAGTTCCTTTATCTCGACGTCAGGCTCCACTTTTTTCACGATCTTCTTAGCCTTTTTAACTATTTCATCCAGCCTGCTGTCGTCTGCTTCAAAAGTAAGCTTTGTGGTCAGGAAATTGACGCTGGCCTCTGTCACTCCGTCTATATCGGAAACTCCTCTTTCTATCTTTGCAGCGCAGTTAGCGCAGCACAGTCCCTCGAGTAAATAAGTTTTTTTCATTTAATTACCTCCTGTATAATCGGTTCCGCCTGTAAATTGGCCGGCTTTATCCTCCAGTCAAGCAGAACAATTGAGTATTTATTCAACTGTTCATATTATAGTTGAACATACGCTCAATTGTCAATAGGTTTTAAAAAATTTTTTTATTTTTTACTCGGAAAATGCGGCGCACTGAAAAGGGACTCCCTTTCAGGAAGTCCCGTGCGGCTTATTGTATTCTATATTCTAATATCTTTTCTATCTCAGAAGTTCCTTTATCCTCTCGATATTCTCAATGCCTGCCTCATATCCCTTGCTGTAAGCATAATCCATTTCATGCATGTTATAGAGCGTCATATCTTCTATCTTAGGACATATTATCAGGTCTGGAGCCTGCTTTCTTATTCTCTCTTCCGCTCCGTCGCTGCTCATGATTTCATACATCTGCCAGAGAACGCCTACGAAATTTCTGAAATTTTTCTTTTTAGTGCTCACATATCCGGTGTCCACTGCGATCACCACTTCGGGCTCAAATCTCCTTATTGGGTCTATGGGTAGCCTGGAAAGAAGCCCTCCGTCCACATACTGCACTCCGTCTATGACTTCCGGCTTGAATATGGCCGGTATGCAGCAGGAGGCCATCACAGCAGAAACCGCTTCCGTATCGCCGTCAAAGACCTTAAGTTCTCCCTTTTCCAGTTCAGTCGCCACACAGCAAAAAGGAAGGTCAAGTTCAGAGATGGTTTTTTTGCCCAGATACCTTTCAAGCCTCCTGTGTATCCTTTTGGTGGAAAAGATACCAGCTCCGAGCAGATTGGGGAAAGAAGCCAGGATATTATAGACTTTCAGCTTTCTCAGTTCACCGAAAATATATTCAGGTTCCATGCCGGCGGCTATGGCCGCTCCTATGAGCGCGCCCGAAGAGGCTCCTGCAACACAGTCCGGTTTCATTCCGTTTTCATAAAGCGCTTTCAAAAATCCAACCTGTGCCACGCCTCTCATTCCGCCTGCACCCAGCACTATCCCAAGTTTTTTCATCTTCCGGGGAAAATCCTCCTGTCTCCGACTCGCGCCGTTCCAAAATTTCTGCCGGCTTTCGCGAATATAAAATTCTGCCGGCCTGCGCAAATCCTTTTTCTTCACTGTTCTTCCTGTTTAACGCCGCTGTGACTCCTTCAAAAATGCGACACATTATATATTAAATCCAAGCGGCGTTTCAGTCAATGCGAAAATCAGCAAAGTTTTTTCCGGTCTGTTTTCAGCAAACGACAGCCGCGGAGCCGCGCATGATAAAAGCTGAGAGCCGTGTAAAATAAACGCATGGTATGTACAAGACAAATGCGAAGGCCGTGAACTCCGCACAAGCCTCCGCATCATATACATACAAGCCTGCCTACCTGGCAATCCTTCCCCGCAGCAGGCGGCAGGGCATGCGACAAAATATTTTAAAGCTTTAGAACACCATTTCCACCGGCCGCCGCACTTTCAATATTATGTCGACCACTGGGCGTAAAGCGTCAGGTCTTTGTCCAGAGTAGTGCTTGAACCCGGTGCATAAGAAGTGCCTGTTCCGGCGGCCTCTGTGTTCCAGCTTGTTATGGTCTTTCCTGCGTTGGTGATTCCTGTCTGATCCTGCGTCTTTATGATATATTGGCTGTTAGCCGGAATATCAGGGTCGTTGTATTCGCCGGTGCCGCCGTTGGCCTCATAACTTACGTCGAAGGTAATAGGGTCCCACTGTGCATAAAGGGTCACGTCTCCTTTTATATCTATAGTAGAACCGGCGGCATAAGATATGCCGCTGCCGTCAGGCTCAGTATTCCAGCCAGTAAAGGTATATCCTGGTCTAATCACATTTACTTCGCCGTTTGATTTGATAGTATACCTGGTTCCCAGAGCCAGATTGCTGTCTGTGGCTCCTCCTGTTCCTCCGTTTGGATCATAGGTCACGCTGAAAGTCGTGGGCGACGGCGTTGTCGTCGTTCCTCCGCAGCAGCATACTACGTATGCCGGGCAGCAGCACGGCCTGCAGGTCATAGGCTGGCTCTGGCTCTGCTGGCACTGGCAGGAAGACGGCTGACGCCGGTTTTGCCGGCATTGACAGGAAGACGGCTGGCATGAGCCGCATCCGCCGGCGGATGTGCCCCCGATCTGTCTGTTGTTTCCCTGCATTGAATTACTTACATTGAATCTATACATAAACAAAATCCTTTCTAAAAATATTTAACACTATCATATTATTATTTTCCTCCTCTGTTTGTTCTGTTTCGATCTTTTGAAATTCTTTTCTCTCAGGAAAACGAGTAATGGCCGCCGTGGCAGAATACATGCAACGAGTCATAACAAAAATAACAAGTAAGAATACGCACAGCGAGTAAACGCGCATGTAAAAAAAGGCCCGGTGTTTTCCGAGCCTTTAAAAGTTTAGTTAAATTTATTTGAATAGGTCTCTCATGTTTCCAATGGCTGCGGCCATGGTCCGCGCATTAAACACATTGACATTTCCCGCATGCAGATGCCGCAAGATGCAATGTGCTTTTTGTAAATCGCCAGCCGCGCTGTTATTTCCAACCGCCCATGCGTATATGTCCGTCCGGCGATGTGTCATATTGTTCTAAAATCAACTCGTCTTCTTTTGGATGTCCGATACCTATGAAACACGGTGTCACCCAGCCCTTGGGCACGCCGAGTTTTTCAAGTACGATATCGTGCTCCTTGTTCAGAGGGATTCGCAAGGAATAACCAAGGCCCTCATTGACGGCTGAAAGCATGATGTTTCGGCGACGCACCATGCGGTAGTCAGCGGATTCAGCTTGCTGACCCACTCGGCATTAAGTCTGGTACATTTGAAAAGCGGCACGATCACATACGGACACTCCACCAGCATGGTATACTGCCTCGGCATGGCGTATGCGTACATTTTCTGAGCCAAATTCAGATTTCTGTTTTCGTATCTGCTCTGCTGATGTCAAATTTGTCAGCTATATATTTGGCATAACTGAAAGCCCTTTCTTTATCTTCTTTCTCATGCAGAACTATGAACTGCCAGTTCCTGTAATGGTCCCAGGAAGGGGCTTTCATTCCGGCTCCGATTATTTTCTTCACCGTTTCAAAGTCGACTTCTTCGTCTGTCCACTCTCTGCAGGTTCTTCTTTTGTCGATAACTTCATTGAATTCCATTCATACATTCCCCCTATTCCTCCCCCGCGCAGCTTACCGGGCTTACCATTTGTTCCAGTGGACTTTCTTCTCCACAGTCGCTTCGACTTGCGACGGCAGCAGAGCGTCTTTGCTTGCGTATCCGAGGATCACCAAAGCCGGCAGATAATATCCGTCCAGCACTTTCATGAACTCCCTGATCTGCTGAGATTCTTTCTTCACCGGTATGTGAACGACAGAGCCTAACCCCTCGGCAGTAGCGGCGAGAAGCATGTTTTCCACCAATGCCCATGACGCGCCGTAGTCCATAAGTCCGTATTCGTTTTTTTGATTATCAAAGGAATATTTTTGTTTGAAATAAGGCAGTATCACGCAGGCGGATTCTTCAACTATGCTGCGCTGGCGCGGATATGCTATTTTGAACATTTCCTGCTGCGGAGTCTTTGGCTCCTGAATTCGGCATGGATAAGGACGAATGAACTTCGCCAGTTCTCTGATGGTATCTTTTTCGGTCAGCGTCAGCAGTTCCCATCTCCTCTGATGGTTTGATGAGGGAGCTTTCAGTTCGGCGTCCAGTATACGTTCCAGCGTTTCCCTTGAAATCTCTCTATCTTCAAATTGTCTGATGCTTCTCCTCTTGTTGATCACTTCATAGAATTCCATTTTACTCCTTCGCTTCCTGATTGACCAGTTTGGCCAGATTCTTTGTAAATGTCCTCGACAGTTCGATAAGCTGTTTCTGCTCCTCTGCCGTAAACATGGACATCGCCGTATCTTCCGCCCATGTGATATGGCGAACAACCTTTTCGCAATACTCAGCTCCCACCTCCGTCATGCGGACGATCTTATTTTTCTTGTTCTGAGGCGCTTCTGTAACCGTGACATAATTATGGGCTAAAAGATTTTTAATGATCAGATTCACCGTCTGCTTCGATTGAAAGGTCCTCTTGCATATTTCTGCCTGCGTCATTCCTTCTTTCGCATAAAAGAGAACATTTACCACCAGCAGAGTTTTCATCATCATACCGTTGCGCTTGGCGTATTCGTCGTATAAAGCAAATTGTTCATCTCTGAACTTACAGTACAAGTACGCGTTTTTCCTGTCTTCCTTGGTCATGGTTCACCATCCTTGGTTTATCTATGCATAGTCAATTTGTTTTTAGTCAATTTATTGACTATATTATAGCTCTGATATTTTACGTTTGCAAGAAAATTTTGAAAATAAAGGCTCACTTTGGTTTCGCGTTTCCGGCTGCCAGCTCTTAATATCTGTATAATAGGAACAGAAAAGCAGCTTGTAGCAGATTGAAATAATATTGAAATGTTTATTGCCCTGCGTTATACTTTCCCTAAAAATAACAAACGAGAATTTGGAGAAACTTATGATAAAAAAAATGATAATGGCATTATGTATATTTATTTGTGTGTTTACTTTAGTTGCGTGTTCTGGACAACAAACAAACGAACCACTTACGTTAGGTGTCAATGCGATAATAATAGAAATTGATAAAGAAAATAAAATCATAACCACAAAAGATAGCGGAGAAGAAGGTGTTTTAGGGGATGATTGTCTTATTGATTGTTCCCAAATTCCTATGATTTATTGTAATTATGATACACAAGATGTTGTAGATATAACACTTGATGATTTACAGGTGGGGGACGAAATCATTTTGACTATTCGGAGTTCGGAAATAGAAAATCTTCAAAAGGAAGATGACAATAAAGCAAAAATAGCAGTTGAACAATTACAATTAGGTACACAGAGAATTAAATAATTTCCCGTTTATCGAGCGGTGCACAGTAAAAAAACCACACACAGCGAACAGGCGAAAAATCGCCTGTTCTTTTTATGCCGGAAAGGAGTGCATCTGACCTTGCTCCGGGAACTCAAATGGTAACTTAAAGAAAACAAATAAAACTCCCTGCAAAACATATCACATTCACATGGAGTTTTATTCTTTGCGTAAATTTATTCTGTTTCTGCTTGCATTTCTGCTCGCACCCTGCCACAGCACCGCTTCAGTTTTGCTGTCACATTATCGCTCCCTTACTGCGTCCACTGGGCATATAAAGTCACGTCGCTGGTCACATCGATGGTGGAACCTGCCTGATACGTCGTCCCTCCGCCTCCGGCCTCGGTATTCCAGCCCGTAAAAGTAAATCCTGCTCTGCTCACGCTGGCCGCAGTATCGGATTTCACCGAATACTGCGTTCCCGATGCTATTCCGCTGTCCGTGGTTCCGCCTGTTCCTCCGTTCGGGTCATAAGTGACGCTGAAAGTCTGTGTCGTCGTCCACTGAGCATATAAAGTAATGTCCCTGTCGACCGTTATTTTTTCACCCGGCTGATATTCAGTTCCTCCGCCTCCGGCCTCTGTGTTCCAGCCGCTAAAAGTATACCCCGGCCTCGTTATCCCTGTCTCCGCGAGACTCTTAACGGTGTACTCAGTTCCTGCTTCTATACCCGTATCCTGATAGGAGCCTTCCCCTCCGTTGGCGTCGTAAGTCACCGTAAATCCGGCCGATGCTCCCATCCGAAATATCCTGCACCACCTTACGCTGCAGCAGCATGGCTGACAGGTTCCGCAAGTGTTATTTCTGCATCTACTCATAAATGAAAATCCTTTCTTGAACAAATTCAGTAAATTAGTCAAATTATACTGATACGTTATTATATTATTAAATTCGCCCCTGCTTTGTTCAAGATGAGTATGCAAAGCATCTCCGCTTAGGCAGTTTATGCAGAAAGTTCTTTATACCTAAGTCACCTGTTTTATGCTTAAATCACCTGCGCTCTGTTATGTTTCTTTCTATGCGATCTTTTCTTTCCATATATATGAACATGGAAAGGCACAATATGATCTGTACGGCGCTTGAGGCCGGAGTAGCGAGACCTATCTGAAACAGCGTCGCCCCGGAAATTCTGCTTATCAGATACGCTGTAGGTATCCTTACAAAGAAAGCTCCGGTCAGACCCTGCAGCATGACGAACAAGGTCTTTTCACAGCCGTTATAATAGCCCATGAAGCAGAACAGAAACGGCGTAAGCAGGCAGTCTATCGCATAAGCTTTCAGATAACTCTGCGATGCCGCTATGATGCCGACGTCCTTGGAAAATATCCATGACAACAGATCTCCGTGGAAGAAAGTTATGTAGGACATTACAAGTCCGGCAGCAAAGGCAGTCATAATGCCATATTTCAGCGCTTTCTTGGCCCTTTCCGGATTGCATGCGCCCATATTCTGAGCTACAAAGGCCGACATTGACTGCATATACGCTGATGGAACCAGCATTATAAATACGCACACCTTTTCTGCCACTCCCACGCCAGCTGAAGCTGTAACGCCGAAAGAGTTGACGATAGTCTGTATCACAAGGAACGAGATACCTACCAAAAGTTCCTGCAAAGCTACTGGTATCCCTAGTTTCAGCTCAGTCCCTATAATCTTTTTATTGAATTTTATATAGTCCTTTGAAAACTCGAAAGGCAGATTTTTTCTCTTTGTAATTACGATAAAGGATATGACAACGCTTACCGCCTGAGCGGCTACAGTAGCTAATGCCGCGCCTGCCGCTCCCATATTGAAAACCGCCACCAACAGCAGGTCTCCTGCTATGTTGACGACGCAGGCTATGGCTACTGTCATCAGCGGCGTTCTCGAATCTCCTATTCCCCTGAATATGGCTCCCAGCACGTTATATGCGACGATGAAAACGGATCCGGCGCCGCATATAAGGATATAAGATGATGTCTGAGAAACAGCTTCTGCAGGCGCGTTCAGTATCCCCGTCAGAAATCCGCTGCCTGCGGTCGTAATTACGGT
>ERZ1027264.1390-NODE-1390-length-10877-cov-7.160044_pt1 | contig 10877 bp, 8 predicted proteins | sample MGYA00519258_ERZ1027264 | MGnify/ENA primary metagenome ERZ1027264 (study PRJEB26926, sample SAMN06164692) | human gut metagenome | biome: ENVO:00009003; feature: ENVO:2100002; material: ENVO:00002003 | host: Homo sapiens | place: USA | collected 2012 ...
GTCTCGTGGGCTCGGAGATGTGTATAAGAGACAGATATAACACTGTTATGAATATTTTTTTGGAGGAAAAAGTGACAAAACCAATCGAAGGAGTTTCAGAGAGAATTCTCGTCTGTGCCAGAGAAGAATTCCTGGAGAAGGGCTATTCCGAAGCGTCGCTTCGTACGATCGCAGCCAAGGCAGACACTACTACCGGATCCATCTATTCCCGGTTCGGGGACAAGGAAGGATTGTTTTGTGCGATTGTGGAACCGGCGGCGGAAGGGCTGACGCAGATATTCCTTAAGACCCAGGAGGCGTTTCATGCCAGAGAGGCAGAGGAACAGCCGAAGGTAATGGAGGATTATGTGGTAGGCGGTATGGATGAAATGCTTGACTATGTCTATGATCGGTTCGATGATTTCCGGTTACTGCTGGATGCCTCTTACGGTACCAAGTATCAGGATTTCGTGGAACATCTGGTGGACATTGAGACGGAGTATACCTACAAGTATATGGAAGCCACACAATTCCTACAGGAAGGCAGCATGATCACCGAGGAGTTCCTACATATCATGTCGAGAGCCATGTTTGACAGTATGTTCGAAGTCGTCAGACACCGCATGGACAGGGATACTGCCAGAAAATATCTGCATATGCTGGAGAAGTATCACTACGGCGGATGGGGAGCCATCATCAAGCTGGGGTGAAGCATAAGATAAGACTGCTATGGAAGATTACGGTAGCAGTCTATCTTAAAAACCGACGGTTAGTTGAAACTAATTACCAATAAGCGGTGTTAGATAGGAAAGACAATAGAGCCTCAAATGTCCGGAAAAGAGAAATGATGAAAAGCAGGGCAAAATGAAAAGAAATTCTAGAAATTAAAGAGTTACATTAAATCCAAAAAATTAATTTAAATCAAAGGGAAAGAGGGAAAGATCACATGAAAAAAGAAAGCTCTATGCAGAAGCTGTTCGCTCATGCGGGCAACTACAAGTACCTGACCATTGCGTCATGGATTCTGTCCGCGGTCAGTGCACTGATTGCATTACTGCCGTTTTATGATATCTGGCGGATCATGCAGGAGGTTGTACTGGCAGCGCCGGATTACAGCAAGGCGCAGAATCTGTCGGGGCTTGGATGGAGTGCCGTGGGATTTGCACTGCTTTCCATGATCATTTATATCTGCGCACTGTTGTGCTCCCACATTGCAGCCTTTCACGTGCAGGCGAATATGCGAAGCACACTGATGCGTCATATTCTGACGCTGCCCATGGGATTCATGGACAGTGAGGGCAGCGGTAAGATCCGTAAGATCGTCAACGAATCCACCGCAGCCACCGAGACTTATCTGGCACACCAGATGCCGGATAAGGCAGGGGCAATGGCAACGCCTGTGGGATTGTTGGTATTGCTGGTGGCATTTGACTGGAAACTGGGGCTGTTAAGTCTCGTGCCCGTCGTCCTTGCGTTCCTCATTATGGGTGCCATGACCGGACAGCGCATGAAAGATAAAATGACAGAATACCAGAATGCGTTAGAGGAGATGTCCAGTGAAGCAGTGGAATATGTCCGCGGTATTCCGGTAGTGAAGACCTTCGGACAGTCGGTATTTTCTTTCAAGCGTTTCCAGACCTCTATTAAAAAATATGAAAAATGGACCATCGCTTATACCAAAGAACTGATGTGGCCCATGGTAGGCTTTACCACACTGATCAATGCGATCTTCGCCGTTCTGATCGGTGCCGCATATTGGTTCGGTGGAGCAGGCGGGGATCCTGAGGTGCTGATCAACCTTCTGTTCTACATCATTATCACTCCGGTACTGACCGTTACATTAGGCAAGATCATGTACGGCGGAGAGAATCAGATGATCGTGGAGGATGCTCTGAAAAGAACTGATGGTATCTTAAGCCGTAATCCTCTGCCGGAAGCAGAAAAAGAGCAGAACATCAAGGATCATTCCATTGCGTTACAAAATGTATCCTTCCGCTATGAAAATGCGGGAAGAGATGCTCTGCATCAGATCAATCTCGATATCAAAGAAGGAGAGCATGTGGCATTTGTCGGTCCCTCCGGCGGCGGTAAGACCACGCTGGCAAGTCTCATTGCCCGTTTCTATGATACCACAGAAGGTAAGGTATGCATCGGCGGCGTGGATGTGAAGGATATTCCTTCCGCACAGTTGATGAATATGGTGTCCTTCGTATTTCAGGACAGCAAATTGCTTAAGATGTCCATTTACGATAATGTCCGCATGGGCAAAAAGGATGCCACCAGAGAAGAAGTCATGGAAGCTCTGAAAAATGCCCAGTGTGAGGACATTATTGCAAAGCTGCCGGACGGTGTGGATACCGTCATCGGAAGCCAGGGTACTTATGTATCCGGAGGTGAGGCACAGCGCCTGTCCGTTGCGAGAGCGATGTTAAAAAATGCACCGATCCTGATCCTGGATGAAGCTACCGCTTTTGCTGATCCGGATAATGAGGCGAAGGTACGGCAGGCATTTACGAAGCTTTCCGCAGGCAAGACCGTGATCATGATCGCACACAGATTGTCCTCGGTTGTGGATGCCGACCGCATCTGTGTGTTGAAGGATGGCGGAATTGTGGAACAGGGAAACCATGAAATATTGCTGGGACAAAACGGACTGTATGCCCATATGTGGGAAGAGTACAATAAATCCGTCAGCTGGAAAGTAGGAAAGGGGGAGAAATAGAATGAGTAGCTTACAGGCAAAATTGCAGCATAAATACGCGCTTTCCGAAAAAGGTGCGAAGGATATGATAAAGGCATTTGTATCCGTAACATGTTCCGATCTGGTGTTGATGTTCCCGGTATGGATGCTGTATTTTCTGGTAAGAGATTATTTACAGGGCACCATGGCAGGCAGAGGTGTTTTCTACATTGTGGGCTGCGTACTCTGTCTTCTTCTGATCGCGCTGACAACGTTGGTGCAGTATCGTGCCACGTTCCTGGCAACTTATGTGGAGAGCGGTGTGCGCAGAATTGCTCTGGCAGAGCAGCTGCGTAAGATCCCGTTATCCTTCTTCGGAAAAAAAGATCTGTCCGATCTGACAAGTACCATTATGGCGGACTGTGCCACCATGGAGACTGCATCCTCCCATTTCATTCCGGAACTGGTTGGTTCCTGTATCTCCACCACACTGATCGCTGTGGGTACCTTTTTCATGAACTGGAGAATGGCAATCGCAGCACTGTGGGTACTGCCTGTGTCTTTCCTCATTGTGGGATGTTCCGGCAGGGTACAGAAGAGCTTAAGTAAGAAGCAGATGAAATTAAAAATGGACTGTGCTGACGGCATTCAGGAATGCCTGGAGACCGTACGTGACCTTCGGGCCAACAATGCCCAGGCTGAGTACATGGAAGGCTTAGAGGGCAAGATCCGTGCCGTGGAAAAACATGCACTGGTGACGGAGCTTGGTACGGCAGTCTTTGTAGGCGGTGCCCAGATGATCTTAAAGCTTGGCATCGCTACCGTGGCATTGACCGGCGGTGTGTTGTTAGTAAAGGGAGAGATCGACATCCTGACCTTCTTCGTATTCCTCCTGTTGGTATCCAGAATGTATGATCCCCTGCAGGTGGCACTGCAGAATCTGGCAGCTATTATCAGTACCAGTGTGCAGTGTGACCGTCTCGACGAGATCCTGTCCCATGAGATCCAGACCGGTGCCAGCACCATGGATCCTAAGGGGTATGACATCGAATTTTCCCATGTGGGATTCTCCTATGACAGTCAGGATACCGTACTTCGCGATGTCACTTTCACGGCAAAACAAGGCGAAGTGACCGCATTGATCGGACCTTCCGGCGGCGGTAAGACCACCGTGTCCAGACTGGCTTCCCGGTTCTGGGATATCCATAAAGGTAAGATCACCGTGGGTGGCATGGACATCTCCACCATCGATCCGGAGACACTGATGTCTCTGTACGCTATCGTATTCCAGGATGTGACACTGTTCAATAATACGGTGATGGAAAATATCCGTATCGGCAGGCAGAATGCTACGGATGAAGAAGTGCTGGCTGCGGCAAAACTGGCGCATTGCGATGAGTTCGCGGAGAAACTTCCGAACGGCTGGCAGACCATGATCGGTGAGAACGGTTCGGAACTGTCCGGCGGTGAGAGACAGCGGATCTCCATTGCCAGAGCCTTTTTAAAGGATGCTCCCATCATCCTCATGGATGAGGCAACCGCTTCTCTGGATGTAGATAACGAGACACTGATTCAGGAATCCCTTTCCAGGCTGATCCGCAATAAGACCGTTATGATCATTGCGCACCGCATGCGTACCGTGGCGGACGCAGACAAGATTGTTGTATTGAAGGATGGCGTGGTGGCAGAGCAGGGAACGCCTGCCGAACTGGAAGCAAAAGACGGCATTTACCGGCATATGAAAGCCACTCAGATGGAGGCTGCCGGCTGGACATTATAATCAAACAGCCTTTTTAAAAGGAGCGGTCCGCTTGTTTACAGGCGGATCGCTTTTAGCATATTGCGTAATTCCTGCGAACGACATATAATACAATCCAACGGCAGAAAATTATCCAATGGAGAGGAACACAGAGGAATACCATGCAGATAACAGCAATGAAAAAAGACGATTTTTACAGACAGATGTTCAAACTGACCATCCCGATCATTATACAGAATCTGCTCAGTGCAGCAGTGAATTCCGCGGATGTTATTATGCTAAACTATGTGGGACAGTCCGCAATATCCGCAGTATCCCTGGCGTCAAATTTTTCGAATGTCCTGTTTATGGTATATTACGGACTGGGGACGGGAGCCACTCTCTTGTGCGCCCAATATTATGGAAAGGGGAACCTGGAAGCAATTCATACTGTAGAAGGAATCACACTTCGTTTCTCTATGGCAATTTCAGGTATAGTTGCGCTGATTGCATTTTTCCTCCCTCAGAAGATGATGCTTCTCTTTACTCCTGATCAGGAGCTGATCACTATCGGCGCCTCTTATCTGCGGATCATGGGCATCACATACCTGTGCTGGGGCATCACGGAAGTATATCTAGCCATTTTGCGAAGCGTAGGTCGTGTGACGGTCAGTATGGCGTTGAATATGCTGGCTTTCGTATTGAATGTCATTCTGAATGCCACATTTATCTTCGGACTGTTCGGCATGCCAAAGCTGGGAGCTACCGGTGTCGCCATTGCCACAGCCCTGTCCCGACTGGTGGAACTGGTGGCATGCGTCATTGTATCTTCCTTGAGCAAAAATGTAAAACTGCATCCGAAGTACCTGTTTGTTCACAGTAAGGTGCTGACACAAGATTTCATGCGTCTGTCTCTGCCAGCACTTTGCAATGATGTGTCCTGGAGTGTGGCGTTTTCCATGTATTCCGTGATCCTGGGGCATCTGGGAACAGATGCGGTGGCTGCTAATTCACTGGTCGTCGTAGTGCGCAATATCGGTACGGTGTTCTGTTTTGCCATTGCCAGTGCAGGTAGCATATTGCTGGGAAATATTATGGGACAAGGCGATCTGGAGAAGTCAAAGAGTTACGCTTCCCGGATGTTGAAGATGACGGTAATCGCCGGAGCTATAGGCGGCCTGATCGTACTGGCAATTACACCCTTTGTGTTACGGTTTGCTACATTGAATGACACTGCCATGCATTATCTGAAATATATGCTGCTCATTAATACTTATTATATTATGGGCGCTGCCGTGAATACGGCGCTGATCGCCGGAGTATTCCGTGCCGGCGGAGATACGAAGTTCGGACTGATCTGCGATACGATCGATATGTGGTGTTATGCGATCCCTCTGGGATTCTTCGCCGCATTTGTACTGAAACTTCCGGTACTGTGGGTCTATTTCCTGTTATGTACCGATGAATTTGTCAAGTGGCCCTGGGTCATTAAGCATTACCGAGAGGGTAAATGGGCGAAGAATATTACCAGAGAAGAAGTATGATTCTAAGTTAAATTACATGGCCTTTTCCTGTTCTTCCTGAATCTCTGGGAAGACAGATAACATGGGCTTTACGTCTTCTTTTTTAATGATACGTGCCACGTAATTTTTCGTGATCTTCATTACTACGGGAGACAGGGCTATGACACCGATCAGGTTGGGAATCGCCATCAATCCGTTGAAGGTGTCGGACAGATCCCAGGCCAGACCAAGGTTCATGGTGCAGCCGATGAAGATCATCAGTACGAACACTACCTTGTAGACAATGGTGGATTTCGTACCGAATAAATATTCACAGGCCTTGGATCCGTAGTGGCTCCAGCCCAGTACGGTAGAGAATGCAAACAGCAGGATCGCAATGGCGATGAAGGCAGGGCCGAAGCTGCCGAATACGGTAGCAAAAGCCTGACCTACCAGAGCGGAACCGGACACATCCACCAATACGGCACCGGTGTCCAGATCGATCAGGCCGGAGGACAGAACTGCGAAAGCCGTCAGTGTACATACGACCATAGTGTCAGCGAATACCTCGAAGATGCCCCACATACCCTGACGCACGGGTTCTTTTACATTGGAACTGGAATGTACCATAACGGAGGAACCAAGGCCGGCTTCGTTGGAGAACACGCCGCGCTTCATGCCCCAGGTCAGAGCCAGCTTCACACCGGAACCTACGATACCGCCGCCCACGGCGCGCAGACCGAATGCTCCTTTGAAAATAGCGGTAAATACGGCACCCACGTGACCGATATTTGCAAAGAAGATCACCAGTGCACCGATGACATAAGCGATGGCCATAAAGGGAACCAGCTTCTCGGTGACGGCAGCGATGCGCTTTAACCCACCGACAATGACCAGTGCACCGATGATCACCAGTACGATGCCGGTTACCGTAGCGGGAATGGAGAAGGCGGAAGTCATGTTGGCTGCAATGGAATTGACCTGACTCATGTTGCCGATACCGAAGGAAGCCAGCAGGCAGAAAGCAGAGAACAGCACAGCCAGTACGGCACCGATCTGTTTGCAGCCCTTATAGGAGCCGAGACCGTCCTTCAGATAGTACATGGCACCTCCGCTCCATTCCCCTTTGAAGTTCTTGCGGCGGTAATAGATGCCCAGTACATTTTCTGAGTAGTTGGTCATCATGCCGAAGAAAGCTACAATCCACATCCAGAAGATGGCGCCGGGACCACCGGCTACCAGAGCACTTGCCACGCCGACGATATTACCGGTACCGATGGTGGCAGCCAGTGCGGTTCACAGCGACTGGAACTGGGAGATGGACTGATCATCAGCATCCGTGTGCTTTGTTACGTGTTGGTCGTGAAAGATGCCGCCTACTGTATTTTTGAACCAGTGTCCGATGTGGGACAACTGGAAAAATTTCGTCAGGATCGTCATCAGGATACCGGTGCCCACCAACAGCACCAACATGGGAACACCCCATACGAAACCATTGATGGCATTGTTCACATTGGCTATGAGCTCTACCATATACATTCTCCTCCTTTGTTTTCAGGTAAAAGAAAAAGCGCAGACACCCGAAGATGTCCACGCTGACATAGTTACCTGATCTGTATTTCGTTTCTGATTTTTTCCCAGTATAACATATAGGAAAAGATGCCGCAAGAGAAAATTTTTCTCAAAACCCCTATTGACCTAAAGTTAGCTTTAGGTATTATGATAAAATCATCCCGTAAGAAATGTCTCTAACGTGGAAAATCAAGCATATCGAAAGCTACGGCGCCAACAGCGGCTTCCCTGTATACGGCGGAAAACTGTAAGGCGAACCGTCAGTGTGACGAAAACAGGAAATGCGAGCGATTACGAAAAGTAATGGCTCGCATTTTTAGCTTTGTATTTCGAATTCATGCGGATGGAGTCCAATTCCGCCTTACTGAACCGGCGGATCCCGGACTGCTTCTCCAGATTCGGGAAAAAGCCCTCTTTATCATAATATCTTAAAGAGGAAATCGGTAAATTTGTCATTGCGGAAACTTGTCCGATACTGTACGTATATAATCCTCCTTGTTTTTGCGAAGCAAAAATCCGAGCTTCATGTCGAGGAGAGGATTTCGTCTCCCTGCATAAAATTATCTAAAGCTGACTTTAGGTATTACTACTGTTATTATAAAGTGGCAATATGCAAAAAACAAGAGTTTTGTACTATAAAGTTTCCCCCGGGCTGTGTCGATACTATTTATATAGGAAAATACATACACCATGGATGGATAAATAGCTACGGATGGCTGCCTCATGTGAGGCGACCATCCGTTTTTGTGTGAAGCGAGAACATCGCATGCCTGCATGAAGATTTGACGGGCATTGCGACAGGGCAGCAATCACTGCTCAGAGAGGGAGAGTACTATGGCAATAACAGGAATCGGCTACGGAAGGACATTTGTGTATGAGGCACAGAAGCGAGTAAATGCAGGGGATGTACAGAGTGCGCAGGGAAGTGCGACGGAGACAGCAGAATCCCGTTTCGCGGAGAGCATTGAGGAATTGGCAAAAGAAGACAACACCGTGAAGACTCCGGTGACCCGCGGCGTACAGCTGGCCCGCCATATCGAGGGAAAGGACAAGGTGCCCTATGGAGAAATGGCTGAGGACGGCGTCATTGAATACAACGGGGTGACCTTCGTCTGTGATTATGAGCACAACCGCCTGACACTGGGGGATACCACCAATAAAGAGGATTGCATTAATATTCCGTTGTCCGGCGGCGGAAGCCTGCTGGTGAACCGGGACAACATTGATGCCCTGTCCAAGGCCATCGGCATGTTCAGGCCGGAGGATGTGAAACGGATCCTGGAGGCGCTGGCAAAGGATAACAAGATCCAGCAGATGAAGAAAGAACTGGATGACATGGAGAACGGCGATGATGTGGATAACAGTGAGGAAGCATCGGAGACCGCCGACACGGACAAGGCAGCGGGAACGGATCCTTCCGGGACGGCCGGAGAGCCGGGAAAAGAGGATTTAAGTCTCATGGCACAGATCAAAGAGAAGATGCAGGAGATCTGCGACAAGCTTCAGAACGGAGACACGGATACCAAGTTCCAGATCGGCAATCAAGAATTTACGATCAAGGAGTGGGATCATTTCTTAGAGAAATTCGACAGTGTGCAGGATGCCATCCGGGCGGCACTGGAGGAAAAAATCGAAAAGGAAAAGGTAGAACGGCTAGAAGAGAAACTGACAGGTATGTCGGAGACAGCAGAAGAGCCGGATGAGGTGGATAGTATCCTGGCCCAGAGTGTGAAAACCACAGAAGAGGGCAGTGACCCTAAGACCTGGTATATCACCTGCTTTAGCGAAGATGGCATCTGGTGTAAGAAATTCACCGAAGGACAGGAAGGAGAGGATCTGTGGCGTATGGAATTTACGGATCCTTCCCAGTACCAGAAGGTGTTAAATTATTTACAGAGCTTCGCAGAGGGGGAAGAAGTTCCGCATGCAGAGGAAGAGGACTTCTGGAGAAGATTCCTTGAGGAAGACGCACGGTAGATCTGGCGTCAATCAGGATTTTTCCGATATTCCCGAGGAGACTTTCCGTAAACTTTTTTGAACAGGTCCTTAAAATAGTTGCTGTCGTTGAAGCCGTATTCCAGAGCAATATCCGTGATGGAACTGTTGGTGGTAAGAAGCGCCGTCTGGGCGTGTTTGAGCCGTACATAGTTTAAATATTCCTTGAAGCCCATACCGGTGATCAGCTTGAATTTTTTGCTGAAATAGGTGGGGCTTAGGGAAGCCACGGAGGAGACCTCTTCCAGTGTCAGTGGCTTGCGGAAATTGTTGTAAATGTATTTCGTGGCAAGCAGGATGTCCGCATCCCGGGAGTTCAGCAGATCCGGCTCCTTCTCATTCATGACGGAATACCGCATCAGCATGAGCAGAAGCTCTTCCAGATAGCATCGCTCAAAATGCTCAGAGTATTCATCGAACCGGGAATTCTCAGTGAGCATCCGGGTTAGCAGAGAGTGCAGATATTCCCGGTATACCGTAGGAACGCTGCCCATGAAGGAATGCAGCTGCAGCCCCTGCCCGGATATGGAAGTGAGGCTGTCGGCAGACCGGTCCGATAAATGCAGATATTCTTCTTTGAAATAGATCATCACGATCTCGCAGATCTCTCCGGCGGAATACAGAGAGTGATGCAGTTCCCCCGGAGCAATGAAGACCAGATCTCCGGCCTCCAACTGGTAGACCGTATCTTTTAGCAGGAAGCGGCAGCTTCCGGACCAGAGATAGAAAATTTCATAAAAGCTGTGATAATGATCGGGCTGCAGGGGGGAAAAATCGCCTCTGCGGCCCTTTTCCACGATAATCCGGTCAATATCTTTTCTGCCCCGTCTGCCTTTTTTCGTTGTGATATCCATAGCGTTCCCTCATTTCCGGTGTATCCCAGTGCTGCAGTCAGAATACCACAAAAAAACAGTATTTTCAACCAAAACAAGCTATAAAAACAGCAGTAAATATAAATTAATTACGCTATTATAATAACTGAAAAAGGAACCCGCCTCTTTCAAAAATACTTTTCTCTCTATCTCCCTCGGTACACTCCCCTCTCGCCGAGGGGAATTTTTTGCGCAAAAATCACGGAAAACAGGCAGTCTCGTTACAATGGATTGCGCATTTCCCAAAGGATTGTTACCATAAGGGTACAGATCGGCCGGCATACGGTGCTAAAGCAAAGGTGCTAAAGCAAAGGTGCTAAAGCACCTGAGAGTTTGCAGAGTACAGAAAGGTATAGGGATTAGTATGGATAAAAAGAAAACTGGCAATCTGATCCGGGAAGCCAGACAATGCAAAAATTATACCCAGAGTGAACTGGGAAGGATGTTAGGGGTGACCAACAAAGCGGTATCCCGGTGGGAGAATGGAGTTTCCCATAGTTAAAGATACCACACCAAACATAACAACACCACGCTTATAC
>ERZ1027264.1394-NODE-1394-length-10822-cov-4.097427_pt1 | contig 10822 bp, 8 predicted proteins | sample MGYA00519258_ERZ1027264 | MGnify/ENA primary metagenome ERZ1027264 (study PRJEB26926, sample SAMN06164692) | human gut metagenome | biome: ENVO:00009003; feature: ENVO:2100002; material: ENVO:00002003 | host: Homo sapiens | place: USA | collected 2012 ...
AGATGCTCAGGAGTCTCGTGGGCTCGGAGATGTGTATAAGAGACAGCTGTTATTTCTTGTAGAAATGGAAATCGCAGCAATCACCGCCGGTCCCCAATGTCTGGGTGCGGCGGAAACCGACTTTTTTCAGGTCACCGAAGGCGTAATTGTCACATTCGCAGAAAAAACGGCAGACTTCCGAACAGCCGCATGATACGCAGGTATCATGCCAGAGACACTGGTGGATGGTCAGGTCAAATTCCTCCGGCTGTTCCTCAAAGGTGCTGACCCAGGCGTCGCTGGAGGAGGTTGTTTTCCGGAAGGCCCAGCGAAATACCGAGAAGAAACGGGGAACCCATTCCAGGCCGGTGTACCGGTCATGGGAGGCGGGCCCCTGTACCTCCCGCACATATTTTTCCATGAGCTTTTCAGCATCCAGCCCCCGGCGCTTCAATACAGTGTAGACTGCGACCCGCGGCAGGATCGTACTTTGCATAAGGGCGCGCCGGGAGGGGGAGGTCTCCTGAGAGCCGGCTAAAAACGATGCGGCTTGTTCCCGGCTTTCCGCCATGACCGCCGTTCCCTCTTTTTCCCCCAGGACCCGGAGAAAGAAACGGTCCAGCATTTGGTCCCCCCTGACAGGGGTAACAACTGCTTCCGGGGATACCCCGACAGGTTATCATGTTTATGATGCCTGCCGGGGTTCTTCTGTTTTCTGGGTATGTGGGTTTTCCGTGTCCTGCTGTTGGTTGTCCACGCAGCCGATGCCGTTGTAGTAGATCTCCATGGTCTGCGGTGCATGCTTAGACCATTTCACCTCTTTTTCGTGTACCACGATTTTCTCGATAAACAGACGCAGCAGTTCCGGCGTCAGTTCTGTAATGTCCGTATACCGCTTTGCCTTGTCGAGGAAGCTGTCCGCCCCGCTCACCGTTTCCCGCAGGCGTTGAATATTCGCCTCTTTTTGCGGGATACCTGCGGCGATCCGATTTTGCTCCTCCGTATAGCTGCCGGAAAGCATCTGGAACTGCTCCGTGGTGATGCGGCCAAGCACGCTGTCCTCATACAGCTTCTTGAAGATGGCGTCCAATTCCATTTTCCGCTTTCGCATGGCAGTTAGTTCTTTTTCCTGCCCGCGAATTTCCCGCCGAATCTCGGCGGACTGCCTGCTGCCGATATAGGTGGCAAATTCCTCCGGATGTTCCCGCGCTATGGCCGTTACTCTCCGCAGGTCCTCCAGCACCACCTCATCCAGAACGCACTCCCGAATGTAGTGGCCTGTGCAGGCTTCGCCATCTTTTTTATAGGTGCGGCAGGTGAAGTGGTTGTAGCTGGCAGACATGGTATGTGCCCGGTGCAACACCATATTGAAGCCGCAGTCGGCGCAGAACACAAGCCCGGAATACTTGTTCTGTTCTTCCATCTTCGTGAGGCGGCGTCTGTTCTTCCTCACCCGTTGCACAATGTCCCAGACCTCCCGGGTAATGAGCGCGGGATGGGTATTCTCAAACACCAGACATTCCTCTCTGGGATGTTCCACCCTCCGTTTGTCCTTGTAGGACTTGGTGCTGTATTTCATGTTGACGGTGTTGCCCAGATAGATTTCGTTCTCCAGCATATCGGCTACGGTATCCCCAGACCAGTGATATGGGCGCTGGGTATCCAATCCCGTATGAGTCATACTGTACTTGGTATAGGCGTACATGGTGGGTGTCAGCACCTGTTCTTTTTTCAGGATTCTGGCGATCTGGCTGGGGCCGTTGCCACTGGCGCACATGGCGAAGATCCTGCGGACGATGGCCGCCGCTTCTTCATCTACCGCCAACTTCTTTGTATTCTGGTCCTTGATGTAACCGTAGGGCGCTCTGGTTCCCAGCCGTTCTCCGCGTTCCGCCTTGGCTTTCAGCACCGCCCGGATTTTCCGGCTGGTGTCCCGAATAAACCACTCGTTGAACAAATTTTTGAACGGCATGAGGTCGTTGCTCTCGCTGCTGTCAGTGTCCAGATTGTCATTGATGGCGATGTAGCGAACGCCGAACATGGGGAAGCGTTCCTCAATGTAGAGGCCGGTATGGAGTTGATTTCTGCCGAGGCGGCTGAGATCCTTGGTGATAATGATCCCGATTTCACCGTTCTCCATATCGGAAATCATCTGCTGGAACGCGGGCCTTTGGAAATTGCCGCCGGAGAAACCATCATCCACATAGAAGCAGGGATTAGGGAAATGGTGGTCTTCGGCAAACTTTTGCAGGATATTTTTCTGATTCTGAATGCTGTTGGAATCGCCCTCCAGACCGTCATCCTGGCTAAGACGGCAGTACAGTGCGGTTCTCTTCAGGTTTGACATCGTCTCTTGCCCTCCTTTGGGTCAAACCGTTCAGAGCATTGCGACACCACAATACCCTGAACGGTCTGAAATGTCCAGCCCTTTAGGCACACAGCTTTCCCTGCTGAAACTCCAGTTCCGCCAATGCTTTCAGCTTGTCCTCCGGGGTTTCAGTTTCCTGTTTCGGAAACACAGAAACCACCCGGATCACCCGTCCGCAGGAGATCTGAAAGCGTTCCGTGCGGATAAACTCATCCTTATGCGATTCACTTGTGATAGGCTGCACCTCTTTCTTTTTATTCGAGGGGAAACCGGCGGCGTTTCCCGCCCCACATGGGCGCTCTCACCCATCGGCGGGCAAGGATGCCAGTCGGGGTGGAAGGAGGCCACACGGGGCGGCACAGGGCCAACGGCGTGCAGTCACCCTCTGACCGCTTTCGGCAATATTGCCAAAAGCGGTTCTCGTATTCTGCGCAGTTCCCCTCACTATCCCTCCCGAAAAAACAGCGTGGTGAATAACCAGAAATCAAAAAATTTTAGAAAAATTTTGATGGTGCAGGGTGTTTCGTTGACCCCCTGCCGCCGAAATTGAGGGTGTCTGACAGACACCCTCATCATAGAAAGTCCATGCAAAAAATCGGCGGACAGACCCTTGCAAAGTCTCTCCGCTGATGGTAACATGCCACAAATTACAGAGGGAGGCATGGAACATGATGCATGCTTTTTTGATGATGGCAATGACACTGCTGGGCGGGATCGTCCGTCTGGCACAGGCTCTGCGGCTGTCTGTGCCGCTGCTGTACGGCGCACTGGTGATCACGGTGTTTCGCCCGTGGTATCTGACGCACACTGCATTGGCAGATGGCATTTTCTTTGTACTGGTGGGCCTCGTGGCACTGTCCTGGATGGTGTCCCTGATCCGTGTGGTGAGAGAAATGGTAGTGTGACGATAAGGTTTGGCAAGATTGCCAAACCTTACTTTCTGACAACCTTGTTAAAAAGCAACATCGGGTTCGGTGAATTCACCGAACCCGTTTTTTCATATAAACCGCTTTTGACAAGATTGTCGGAAGAAGCATTGAGTTTGGTGAGGAAGGGTTGACAATATTGTCACACCTTCCTCGCTTCATGCTGCCTCCATTTTCATGAGTGTCCCTTTCAAGGCCGGGTTCGGCAACCTTGCCAAACCCGATTTTACATACTTACATTCCGGCAATTCTGCCGAAAAGTTTCCGCCTGCAGGCGGCATTGGGGACTGGGGCAAGCCCCGCAAGCGCGTTTGTCATACAAACGCTATGCTTGCGCCAACGCCGCCACAGGCGGCGTTGGCTTCATACCTGCCAATCCGTGCTGTTGACCAAAGTCGGTATCCAAAGGCCAGAAAGAATCCGTAAAGACTTGAATCTCTGCTCTAACAGAGTTAATATCACACCCACCTGAGAAGTGCCCGAATTGATGCGTTGTGCTTTCTCTTGCACAGGGTATCTTCCAACCGGTAAAATGAAACACATCATACTTCATTATAAGGAGAACTGCCATGGAACAACACTATCTTACCGGCGAACAGATCGCCGCCTTCGCTTCCTACCTTGTTCGGGCGGAACGAACCCCTGCGACCATTGAAAAATACCTCCGAAGCGTGCGGGCTTTCTTCCTGTACCTGGATGGGCGGCCTGTTACCAAAGACGCTGTCGTAGCTTGGAAAGAACATCTGCAAAGCGTGGGTGGCTATTCCCCCTCCACCGTCAACGCATCCATGGCTGCCATCAATGATCTATTTACTTTTCTCAGCTGGCCGGATTGCCGCATCCATTATCTGAAGGTTCAGCATCGTCTGTTCCGGGACGCCGGACAGGAATTGGGCCGTGAGGACTATGAGCGTCTCATCACGGCAGCCCGCGAGTCAGGACGGGAGCGGATTGCGCTGGTCATGGAAACAATCTGCGCCACCGGCATCCGAGTCAGCGAGGTGCGCTATATCACCGTGGAGGCGGCACAGAAAGGCCGTACCACCATCTCTCTGAAGGGAAAGATCCGCACCATCCTGCTGCCGGGAAAGCTGTGCAGGAGGCTGCTGAAATACGCGAAAAAGCAAAAAATTACCTCTGGTGAGATTTTCCTCACCAAAGGCGGAAAGCCCATGGGGCGATGCCAGATCTGGGCGGAGATGAAGCGGCTCTGCCAAAAAGCCGATGTGGAGCCCTCCAAGGTATTTCCCCATAATCTCCGGCATCTGTTTGCCACGATTTATTACCGGGTCTACAAGGACATTGCAAAGCTGGCGGACATCTTGGGCCATTCCAGCATTGAAACCACCCGCATCTACCTGATGACCACAGGACAGGAACACCGGCGTCAGTTGGAACGGCTGCAGCTGGTGCTCTGAAACGGAATCTATATTCCGTTGTGCAATTTTGAAATAGATATGGAAAACCCATTCCTACATTCCGTATTCTACTCCCCCAAAATCCAATGTGCAAGGATTTTGTCGAAAAAATGGAAATGTCAAGAAATGTGCAGTCGGGAAATACCCAAAATCTGAAAAGCATGGTAATACAGCGCAGTTTTCCGAAGTGGAGCGTAGCGGAACGCAGGAAAACTGCGGCGGCATCGGATCAGGCTGCCGTCTGCGCCTGCGCCCACTCCCGGTACTTCGCAGGCGGCAGTCCCAGCGGGTTGCGCGTATAGATCCTAACGCGGTTGTAGTAGATAAAAACATAGCGGAAAATGATCGTTTTGACCTGTTCTCTCGGTAGCTTGTATGCCGCAATCTGGTAGATCTTCTCTTTTTTGAGCGTGGCGAAAAAGCTCTCCATCCGTGCGTTGTCGAAGCAATGTCCGGTGCCGCTGAGGCTTTGTATCATGCCGCAGCGAGACAGCTCGGAACGAAAGGCTAAGCTGGTGTATTGACTGCCGCGATCCGAGTGGAACACCGCTCCGCTCAGACTCGGATAGAGCCGCTCCAACTGCCGTACCGTATCAATGCACAGCTCCTTCTTCATATTGTCCCGCATCTCGAGCGCGACGATTTCGCCGCTGAAGCAGTCCATGACCGGAGACACATACAGCTTGCCGTCCGCACACTGTACCTCGGTAATATCTGTGAGAAACTTCTCCGAAGGGCGCTGGGCACTGAAGTCCCGTTTCAGAATGTTTTCCTGCTCCTGCGCTTCTGTCGTGGCTTTCGTGACTCCATGCGGAATGCGTCTTTTATGGAGCCAGCCATTCTCTTTCATCACGCGATACACTGTCCTCCGGCTGACGTCAACGCCGTCCTGCTCAAGCGCAAGGCAGACGCGATCCACGCCGTAGTTTCGGTTATCCGGATGCTCTTCGAGAATCTTTTTGACCTTTCCCGCAAGAAGCTGACGGCTGCTGTGCCTGCCCCTGTTTCGAAGCCAGCGGTAATAACCGGATTCGCTCAGGCGCAGGACGCGGCACATCTCCTTTGCCGTGTAGACGCCCTTGCGTTCGACTACGAACAGGTATCGTTCACACGCTTTTACTTCTTGCGGTCTTGCGCGAAAAAACCGAGTGCGTCCTTGAGAATATTGTTCGCGGTCCGCAGCTCGGCATTTTCTCGCTCAAGCTCACGGATGCGGATCGTCTGCTCCTCCGCACTCAGCGTCTTCGCGGGCGGCGCGTTTCGGCGTATGCTACGCCAGTCCGCCAGCGTGTAGTACGCAACACCGAGCTGCTGCGCGGCTTTCTTCACGCCGATCTCGTCTGACAGCTTCAGCGCTTCTTCCTTGAATTCTTTGCTGTAATGCTTCATTGCGATTCCCTCCATCTCTGTTCTTTCAGTTTAACAGATTTTTGGGGATTTTGCGACTGTACTTACAGGGTACTACTCCAAAACAGGTAAAATAAGCACAAAGAAATGAGCCATGAAGAGGGAATCTGCATGGCTCCTGGAAGAAGCGCCCATTTCTCTTTTTGCAAAGGAGAAATGGGCGCTTGTTTTTTGTTTCAGCCTGCCGAAAGCCCGGTCAGGCTGTTCATGGTTCACATACGGAATATAGATTCCGTTGTATAAAGAGGAAGTTCCATGAAGCGAAGTGTTTTGCCCTGTTGGAAGTTAAGTATCCTGTATAAGCCGACTTTTCAGCGGTTAGCTGCGGCGATCGTCTCTGTATGCTTTTTTGCAGCAGCTGTGTCTGTACCCGCAGTGGCCATTGAGGCGCAGGGGTATACAGACGTGAACCCGGAAAGTATCTGGTATGAGGATATCATGGAGGCCACGGAAGAGGGCATCGTGTCCGGGATCGGAAACGGGCAGTTCGCGCCGGACCGCCCTGTGACCATGCTGGAATTTGCCACGATGCTGGGACGTTATCTGAATCGCTTTGAGGGACTGGATACTTACTGGCTGGAAAGTCCTTTGCTGATGATCAACGCCTATCTGGACGCCAATAACGGTCATGCTGCGGGAGACAGCCTGACAAGAAGAGATGCTGTCTGCCTTGTGTTTGCCGCCTCCGCCGCGACGCCGTGGCCGCAGGAAGAGGAACGCTTTCACGATCTGGACAGTCTGTCTGCGGAAGATCGGAATCAGATCGAATGTGCCGCCGCGCTGGGTCTGATCCCGGATGACGGCACAGGCTTGTTCCACCCGGAACAGTCTGTGACAAGGGCTGAGGCCGTCAGCATGATCCTCTCCCTCCACCATGTGCCGGAGGATACCGAAAGCGCGCTGCGGCCAGCATCTCTGTCCGGTTTCCGCCTTACATATGAAAATGAGGACGCTGTTCGCCGTTCCTTCCGTTCCCGTGTCTACCTCGCGGCGATGCCAGAGGCCGTTCTGGAGGAATTTGCGGAGCGAGACTGGGAACTGCGCTTTATGACCTGCGGTCTGGAAACGCTGAACACGTCCTATGCCGGCGGGCTGGGTGTTACGATCCCATCCGGGAAAACTATCTGCGTGGATGTGAATGCCAGCGCTTTCCTGCGGGATAACACCACCGTTCTCCATGAGATGGGACATTTTGAAGAGCAATATGCGTCGGCACAGGAAGAAGCCGCCATAACGAACGCGTTCCAGAAAGAGCAGGTTCTGATGGCCGCATTTCTGCACAGGGATTACTGTCGAAAGAATGTGGAGGAGTACTTTGCTGAAGTGTTCCGCGCCTATCTGTTGGGGAAGGATTTTTCCGGAACGGAGCCGCTGACGTGGTCCGCAATGGAAATGCTGTCCCGGACATGGGAGGCGGACACATGAGCGAAAGCCTGTATGATTTCTGCCAGCAGTATGACCGGCAGTATTTACTGGAGGAATGGGACGATGAGAAAAATCTCCCTCTGACGCCGGATGGAGTAACCCACGGCAGTCATACCACGGCCTGGTGGCGGTGCGGACGCGACCATTCCTGGCAGGCAGCGATCTACAGCCGCACGATGGGCAGCGGGTGTCCTTATTGCTCCGGGAAGAAGGTGCAGCTGGGATTCAATGATCTGGCAAGCCAGTTCCCGGATATAGCCGCCCAATGGGATGTGGAGAAAAACGCCCCCACCCGTCCCTGTGATGTGGCGTCAGGCAGTCACCGGGCAGTTTGGTGGCGGTGTGAGAAGGGACACAGCTGGCACGCCATCATCCGATCCCGCGTGGCAGGCTGCGGCTGTCCGGTATGCGCCGGAAGGTTGGTGGTTCCGGGAGAAAATGATCTGGCCAGTCTGTACCCGGAACTGATGCAGGAGTGGGATACGGAAAAGAACGGGCCGTTGAATCCGGAACAGATTTTGCCCGGTACAGCACGGAAGGTCTGGTGGCGATGCGCCCTGGGCCATTCGTGGCGTGCGCCGGTTATGCTCAGGACCGTGCAGAAGACCGGCTGTCCAATCTGCGCGGGAAAGGTCGTGATTCCGGGAGAGAACGATCTGGCCAGCCAATACCCGGAGGTGGCACAGGAGTGGGATACGGAAAAGAACGGTACTCTGACGCCGCAGCAGGTGACGGCATCCAGCAATCGTAAGGCATGGTGGCGGTGCCGGTTAGGACACAGCTATGTGGCGGTGATTGCGTCCCGCACCGGAAGAGGTACCGGCTGTCCCTACTGCATGAATCGGAAGGTGCTGTGTGGCTTCAATGATCTGGCAACGCTGGAGCCGGAGGTGGCGAGGGAATGGCACCCAACTCTCAACGGCGCTCTGACGCCGGATAAGGTGACTGCGGGCAGCCACCGGCGAGTCTGGTGGCAGTGCGCCAACGGCCACGTCTGGAAAGCCCTTATTTATTCCAGAGCCGGGGTGCAGAAGTGCGGCTGCCCGGTATGTGCAGGAAAGGTTCGCCAGCCTCGGAGAGCAGATAACGGAAGGGGTCTTGCTGTATGAATCGGTATGCGGCTGCGCTTTTGGAGAAAGCGAGAGACCTATTACCGGCAAGCAGGACTGCCGGCGAACGCTGTGTCCTTTGCGGGCATACAACTGGGATTCACGCAGAATCGCCGGTTGACCGACGGGATTACTACGTGGAGGGGGCCGGACAGCTTTGTCGGGAATGCTGGCAGGAGCTGTATGGCAGCAGCTAAATCAATGCCTGCTGTAAGGCGGGTTTTAAAATAGATGCTCCAGCGGTGAGTGTGCGGCAAGGAAGAAAAGCCAAGCCGGACATTCATGATTCCAGCCTGCGGAGGCAGGCAGAAACAATATGGATTAAGGAGGAATAAAAATTGAAACGGCGAATATTGGCGAGCTTACTAACGCTTGTCATGATGCTCAGCTTGCTGCCAACAGCGTTGGCTGCGGAAGAAAACGGAACAGCCCCCGTTCCTGTAACATCAGGAAAAGTTTGCTCGGGGATAGACTGGGCCTATGATAAGGACAGCAAAACGCTGACTGTCAGCGGCTCAGGTTCGATCACCCTGGAAGATACGAGCGGCAACACACACCCGTGGGATGCGTTCAAGACAGAAATCGAACATCTGATCATTGGCGATGGTATTACCGGCACAGGCTCAATCAAAGTCTTTGCGGAGTTGAGCGCATTGCAGACCATTCAATTTCCAAGTACGTTGACAACGCTTGCCACCGGAACCTTTGCAACGGACACGGCATTGTCATCTGTGGTGCTGCCAGATACCATTAAGAGCATCGGCAATGTAGTGTTCAGCATGTGTACGGGGCTGACGTCGCTGACGATTCAAAACAGAACAATGACAGTCTCTGCAGAAGAGTACTGGTCTTCGGATAACCGTAAAGCACCGGACGGGCTGACTGTTTATGGATACAAGTGGAAGTCTAATGAGTCAAAAGATGTTACAAATCTGACGGATTTCTATCGGTATGTCCAGTGGCAGAACGAAAACAACGGTGGTTCGATCCAGTTTGTTGCTTTGGATGACACGGAAGCTGCCAAGGGCGGCCTGATCAAAAACGCTGAAGGATCCGACAGCCAGATCTATTGGGCATTTAATGAGGACACCAAGACATTGACCGTCTCCGGAACCGGTGACATCAACTGGGATGGCAGCCCCACTTGTTACAAGGGTGGCGAAAATCCGCCTTGGAATAAATATAAGTCCCAGATTGAGAGCCTTGTGATCGACGAAGGCATCACCGGGACATCCCAAATCAAGATTTTTGCGGGCCTTACAAACCTGAAAAGCATTCAATTCCCCTCGACATTCACAAAACTGTACAGCGGAGCCTTCGCCTCGTGTGGGGGTCTGGAATCCGTCACCCTTCCGGAACAGCTCGTCTCCATGGGCGATGTCGTATTCAGCAACTGCACCAATCTGAAAACGCTCGTTGTGAAGAACCGTGCACTTAAGACACCGACATCCGGCCACTGGTCGACTAATTTGGGTAACAGTAGTCAGGAAATATATAAGCTGCCGAACGATTTAACCGTCTATGGTTATCGTTATACGGATGACAACAAAGACAAAGAGACCACCCTCTATCAGTACGTTCAGTGGCAGAACACCGGGCGTCCGAAGGGCGATACGCAGAAAATCAACTTTGTCGCGTTTGACGATGACACATCGGCAAGCAGCGGCCTCATTGTTGGCAGCAACAATATTCTCTGGGTTTTTGACAAGAATACGAAAACGCTTACTGTCAGCGGCGAAGGTAACATTACATGGGATGCCAAGCTGTATAAGGCCGGGGATAATCCTCCTTGGGCAACGTTTATTCCGCAGATCGAGAAGTTGGTGATCGGCGAGGGTATTACGGGCTCGTCGGAGACGAAGCTCTTTGCGAACCTGACATGCCTGAAGCAGATCAGCTTCCCCTCGACCTTTACAAGCATGGGCGACGGTACCTTTGCGACGGCTTCGGCTCTGGAAAATGTGGTGATCCCTGCAACTGTTACCAAAATGGGGCCGGTTGTGTTCAGCGCCTGCGACAACCTGAAATCGCTGACCGTTCTGAACCGCACCATGCAGATCATAAATGCAGAAAGCGATTGGACAACGGCAGGTCGCCCTGCGCCCCAGAATCTGACGGTTTATGGTTACAAATGGAAGTCTGATGACAAAAAGTCTGATGAAAACCTGACCGATATTTACAAGTACGTCC
>ERZ1027264.1400-NODE-1400-length-10771-cov-4.290127_pt1 | contig 10771 bp, 21 predicted proteins | sample MGYA00519258_ERZ1027264 | MGnify/ENA primary metagenome ERZ1027264 (study PRJEB26926, sample SAMN06164692) | human gut metagenome | biome: ENVO:00009003; feature: ENVO:2100002; material: ENVO:00002003 | host: Homo sapiens | place: USA | collected 2012 ...
ATCTACACCTATTAAGTCGTCGGCAGCGTCAGATGTGTATAAGAGACAGGGCAAACACCACACTCTCGTAATCTGGCCTCAAATGGGCCATGCAAGCAGATGAGTATTCGCAGAATCTCGCACCCTCGTCCCGGAAGACGCATCCCCTGCACGGGATCTTGTTCTGACCGTTGTAATACGGCCTGTACTTTTCCACGATAATTTTCATGTCTCCTACCAACACGATCAAACCGGTAGGGGTGTTTCTCAATCTCTCTGTTATTTCCATGTTACTCTATATCTGTTTTCTTTACCCTGTAATGTGTCCCATTGATCTCTTTAACGGCAAAGTCAGAGAACGTTGCCTCTCCCTTGGACACCATCTTGCATACGTCGTTGTAAGAGTATAGCTTGGCTCTCTTGTCAAACTTGATGATATCCGCTATGTTAAGCTCCTTGTAGTTGAAATTGTCAATAAGATGGTTGATAGCGTCATTAAGCCGTTTTGTGGTGAACTTATTCGCCCTTACCCTTTCCGCTAACAAATTGAAGAACGGATCTCCCATTTTCGGGAATGCGGTCATCAATCTGCTGATAGATACGGCTATTTCTCGTGGATCAGCTAAATCCCCGGTATAGAGACTTACGCTACACTCACCGTTTGGATTCCTCGAAATCGGCTCTGGCGATTCCCTCTGCGATATTTCGAAGGAACTCGTTTGGATCACGGTTGCATTGTTGAGTATTTGCCCTATTTTTGTTGTCATAATTACCTGATATTACTTTCTCGAAATTAGTTGGCTTGATAAGCCAGTCAAAAGAGGCTCGCCAGCCATTTTTATTCTGGCCTTTGAGAAAATCGCTGTTTAAAGCCATTTGTATCATCCTCGCGAAGGTTTCTTCCCCGTATGTCTTGATACGTGCGTTTATCATCCCTTTTCGCTTGTCTGACAGAGGCATCCGTATATTCCCGAACGCTCCTTGCGTTTTTTCATTGAAAAATTTGACAAGTTCCGCGTAATCAATCCGTCCATCGTGCGGCTGTGAAGTCGCACATACAGGAGATTCGTTAGAATCTTCTGTTATATTTTCCTCTTCCTTTTCCTCTTCCTTTATAGGCACTGATTGTTCAGTGAACGTTCTGTGATTAATCAGTGATTGTTCAGTGAATTTTGATAAGATATTGTCTAACTTGTTTTTAGGTATGTTCAAATCGTCAACATTCGGTCGGTTTATCACTTGATGCCGAGCGAATTTAGGCAGATATATGAAATTCTCATTATTATAAGAGAACTGACATATAAATCCATTTGTCGCAAGCTCTGATAACCATTTCTCAAACTGTTGAACCTGAATTTGGTCATACGGGAATATCTTAGACTTTAACCATATCGTGTCACCGATCACAACGCCGACATCATCGGAGAAAGTCCATAATCCTATGTATAGGAGTCTGGAGTCTCTGCTGATCTTACCTATTTTGGAATCGTCCCAGAATTTAGGCTTAATTGTCCTTATCCGTGCCATGCTTATTTCTTTTTAGGTGTGTCATTTTTATGTAGTTTTATTTTTTAGACAATACAATATACTCCCCGGCCTAGACCGGGGCTTTTAAAATCTTAATACGTGAGTAGGGTAGGGCTATTTGATAGTCCTCTTGATCTCGTCCATCAACCTCTCTGTTATCCTCTTGTCGTGCCACTCATGCCATTCAGTGAATAGCCCCTTGGCGGCGATGAAGAAGAAGCATGAGTTCTTTAGCTCCGTCTCTTGCGAGGACGTGATGCGAGACCATCTGAGCTGTTCTTTCACGTGCTCCAATTCCTTGGAAAGTTGGTCGTTTTCCTTGGATAGGCGGTTGATCTTGATAGTTTGTTGACGTGCTGTTGGAGTACTCATAGCGCACCTCCTTTCTCCAATCCTGCGATAAATAAAGCGGATGAGCAACGCCTTGGAATATGCTTTAGCGTCTTCTATGGTTTCACACTTGCACACCTCACAGGGTAATGCGTTGTAGATACGGGCTAATGTAGCCCATGAGATAAGTTTACTATTATTCGACTTAACTCCGATACTTTCTGTTCTTGGCATTTCAGGACAAGTATTTGAGTAAATAATAAGAAAGGCTGTCGCCTCCCGTTCCGCCAAGAACAGTACACACAGCGTGAGCAGTGGGTATCCAAAGGGAGTGACAGCCTTATATCTTTATGATATACGCTTTCAAATGAGCATAAAAATATACCCATTTACTCATGCTAATATGTCATGTTCTTGGCGTGAACACCGCAAAGATACAACTCAAATTCAAAATGCCAAACAAAAAGCGGGCAAAAATTAATTTGTCCGCTCTCTATGATTATGTATACCTTATGATTACTCTTGTGGTATGTCTTTGTGTTCCGCTAAGTACATGTCACGCAAAGGTATGCTTAGGACGAAACATATATCCGGAAGAGATATGTCATATTTGGTGTCATCCCCCTTGTCATTCTTCAATATGTAAGTCGGTGAGTTGTACACGAAGTTTTTCATCCCGTTGAATATATCATCACCGGTTATAGCGTAGCAAACCATGCTTGCATAGTTCTCTACGTCAAAAGCGGTCTTTGGCTCTTGCTGATCAATCTTAGAGAAAAGGAGATCTTTGTTTTGTCTCAAGAATTCCTCACCCTTGATATCCTTGAATAGCCTTTCACCGTTCGCGTTTAATTTCCTTGGACTGTTTTTCATAGAGAATACATCTGAAGCGTTCTTATGTTTCATTATCAAGATTGATTTTATAGCCACTATATCATCCTTTATGGCTGTTAAATCTCTCTTTATCTCAGATATGTCATTATCGTGCAACTCGCATTTAGCATTACAAGTGCGATTGTCTATATCTTGCAATGCCTTATTAAGCTCCCCTAATCTAAATGCCTTTTGAAGCATAAACCAGACACCTCCAAGAATGGCTACTATACATGTTGTTACCGCTCCTACAAGTTCCATTGTTATCATGTGAAATATTAGTCACTTAATCTAGTATAATCTTTGCAACGCAAAAAAAATCCACTGTTCAGCTATGGCCGTTATCCGATCGTGGCGTTACCATACCACTACCATGCTCAACAATGGACAGTATTTTTGAAAAAAAATGCCCAAGGGTTGACACATCCATTATTCAATAGCGGCATTTGCAAGGACGCTTTCGGATGTGCGTAGCCATGAGCCTAATTATGATGCAAATGTAAAGCATATAAGACGAAACGCAAAGAATATAATCAATTTTATTTCATCGCATGTTATAAAACAGATCTTGTTCACATTCTAAATTCGATTCCATATTAAGCTATAACGGTGTCGGTCGAGAAGGGTCGATAACCTCATTGTTTCGTTTTTGCTCTTTCCATTCCCTGAACTCTTTTAGTTCAAGAATGGAGTGGAAACCTCCTAGAACGAATGAATATACCATTGGGAGTTCTTGTATCGTATATCCTCCAGCCTTGCTTAAAAGAGACATCCTCAGTTTGATGTCTCTTTTTTCTCTTAGATAGTTTAAGATTTCTATTATCATGATTTAATCATTTTGGTCGCTCTTTTTTTAATGTAAAACAAATTGAAGTTTTTTAGAACCACGGGATATATCCCGGTGGCGTGTTGTCCTTGTCCTTGAATCTTTTTAGATGCTCTTCCACGTTCAAACCCTCCCTTACGAGGATGATCGTGTTCTTGTCAACCCTTACGGGTATCCTCTTGAATTTAGGCTCCGGGAGTATATCCCCATTTGCCTTCGTGTTCGCTTTGATCGTTCTCATATAAGTTATCGTTTATAGTTGTCACAATACCGGAAGGAGTTCGCTACCCTCCCGGTGTTCAATATCTCGCACCATACGGCCAGACCCTTGTGAGGCTTGCCGTGCACGCAATCGGCGCATCTGATACGCTCGGGTTGCTTGGTAGGTTTCTTAGCCATTCAAGTAGTCTTTTATAAGCGTGATGAAATCGTCCAGCGATCGGCATATCTCATATCTGTACCCTTGAGCCTCTACCGCCTTCTGGAATGCCTTCTGGCTGTCCTGTTGCCGGCCTTTTCTTGTCTTCATTTCCACGTACAGACCGTGATGGACGTTATTCGGGACTGACAGGAACAGATCGGCGACCCCGGCCAATGCCCCTTCCGCTTTCAGTATAGCCCCGGTTACCGTGTCCCTCCGTCCTCCGTTCGGGACGCTAAAGAAGCATCCTGCGTATCTCGGGTATTGGAGACGGAAGTATCTGACGCAAGCTTGCTGGGTCTGTGATTCGATGTTCCTCATTTGTACTTGTCGTCCATCAAGATTAATACAATAAAAATTATCGCTAGGATAGCGAATATGAACGTTATCACCCCGAAGGATAATAACAGGCTTTGAAAAATGTCACTCATAATCGTAATTGTCAAAATCGTCCGGATCGTAATCCGGAATGTCGTTACCGAAATCCATGTTGTTATTTGTTGTTGGTGGGAGGTGACGGAGTCGAACCGCCCTTAATCGTATTGATTGGGTGCGCACCTCTAATCACTTACCGATGTGATAACCTCCCGAGCTCCCCGCAATCCTCACGGACGGCGGGGATAATCATTAACTAACCCAAATCAAATACTATGGAAAACTCACTCTAATATTAATTAGCTTCTTGATTTAACGCCTCATTGTATAAAGGCATGATTAATCCGATACTGCTTACGTCTTCTACCATGCTGTCAAAAATGATGGCATCGTTAACGCCCTTGAAAGTAGCCGTGCATCGATCGCATTCATATAAAGCTTTCCTCATTATGTCGAATAAGCCCATGTTAAAGGATATTTGAGGAAGCGGAACGCTGGGTTTTGCCAGATGATTTTGTATCACTTTCTCTGCGTCTGGATATTTTAAGTTCTCATCCGCGAAATAGAAGAACGCCTTGTCATTCTTCTTATGGCACTCTATTCCGTCATCAGAGATAAGGATGTCATCATATTTCAACATGTCCTTAAAAAATAGACTATGCAGCAATTTGCCGTCTAACGCCTGTATCATGGCTTCGTCAAGGTTTGAGCATTCGGATATCCTGTTTTTAACGATAATATATCCGTCACTGGCGTAGGCCCAATCTCCCTTGAAATATACGCATTCCATAGCGGGACGGTTATCGTCCTTTGCGCAAGCCAAAAACATTTGTACGTTCTTGTCAAAGTTGTAAGAACCTTCTTTTCTCTTTCCCATATCATTAATATTTAATATTATATTTTCTTCTTTCGTATTGTGGGACATACCCTTTGCAAGGAGTATTCCCGTCAAGTAAGGCCGATTCCGGCCTCACAGTTTCCCCTTCTTTTTTAGACGGGTCTGTCCAATGCCTCTGCCGTTGATGACAGAGGCAATGCTTTTTAGAGCAAGCCTCATTGAGGCAGTATTTAAAATCTCTCATTATCGTATCTCTTATAGGTTTCCAGCTTCTTGACCTCCTTTTTAAGGAGTCTGGCCGCATCCTTGTATCTGACGCTGCCATAAGAAGCGGTAATAATAATGTTGGTATGCCTCACGATCTTGTCGATCAGGTAATTTGGAGGCCTGTCGCTTTTTCTCATGACTAAAAATTCGAAAGGTTTCTCATGAAATCGTATTCTGATATACCCCGAAGGAATATCGAGAAAAGCACGTCCTTCACACGCTCGTAGAGATCCATGAACTCGGCCTCGTCCATCTTGTCGAAGGCTATCGACTTCGGGATCTCTATCCATTCCTTACGTGATATGCTATAGGCCGTATCGCAATGCCCGGCGGCGATCTCTACGGTCTTCCGGAAGCACTCCACGCTCTCCTTGAAATGCGCCGTGGTCTTCTCGTTCTGGTAAGACCATGCGCAATTTATCAAGGCGAAATACTTCTTTAGGAAGTCGTAGTTCCGTGCCAGCGTTATCTTGGCCTTGTAGATCTTACCTAGCTTGAGTTTTTTCTTCTCGTCATAGTCGGAATCATAGCATGGCCTCAATCCGCTGGCGGTGTTGAGCAAGTATAGTTCCATGATTAAAAGGGGAGATCCGAATCATCGACCGATGGGGCGTTGTTGATATCCTCCGGCGAGGGGATGTTGCTCTTGAACGTGGATTCCATCAAGTCACCTATGCCATAATAAACGCCTTCCTTTCGCTCCTCTTTCCTTGGGGCGCAAGACACATAATGCGTATAGGTGCGGTTGTCGAACGTGACAGGCTCTTTTTTCTCCCCGATCGAGATATTGAGGAAGATCTTCTCTCCCTTGGCCGTCATTACTTTTTTCATCAACTCCTTCGGTATGTCGCTCAAGCATATTGAGCCGTATAAATTTGCCATATTTATTGTTTATTAAAAGTTATAGAGTAACTGGTTTTTGCCATCCGTATCGCCGGATGGATCGTGTATATCTCCCCGGTCTCGTCATCAACGACCGTGGTATTGTCCGGTACCGTCTTCAGGAACGCCTCCCGTTCTTTTATCTTGGCATCGAGAATCGTCCTTTCCTCGATCAGCCTAGCGTAGACCGGGTCATTGCAATTGGAGTGGTCGTAGGATACGCCTACCTCTTTTATCTTGACCGTGGCCCCGTTCCAAGAGCGCTCCTTCCCGTATTTCTCGATCTCGGAAAGGACAGCGTCTTTCATTCGGTCATCGTCCAGCGTCCTCTTGATGGTCTCTTGCATCGCCTTTAACTTGACGACGTGTGATACGGGATCTACCTCACCTTCCAGTACCGGGTTCAAAAGGTCTATGGATAAAGCCTCGATCTCGCTTTTCGTTAGCGGGGTCTTGCCGCTTAGCTCTAGTTCTTTGCTCATGACAGGTTATTGTTTATTTTATAGTTGTTGTATATCTCTACGAAAGAATCCATCTCTACCTTTCCTATAATGTAAGCATTGCTGATAACGCTTTCTACGGAGAATGGTTGGTTGGACTCCTTGGCTATCTTCTCTTTATTGTATAGCCACTCCGATATGGATTTCATTGCGATCTCATTGTTTAGATGATCTCTCGTAAGCTCTTTCTTTACTTTGGAGTTTGCCGTTTTTTTAGGCAGCTCCTTAGGCTGCTCCTTTTGGGCGGTATTACTGCTCGCTATGTTAGCGTCCTCGTCATCGTCAGCCACGATGCCTAGGATGGCGCAAAAGGCGTATCTCTTGGCGTACGTGATGGCCGATCCTATGGATTGAGCGTCCGCCGTATTGGATGGCATCCTTACCTTGGACGATATCCATTGACCGGAGGAATGAAGCAGTATGGTCCGGATAGAGTAATCATCCTCTATTAGCTGACATACTGAAAGTTCATTGTCGGCTAATGGCTGTTTCGCCGCCCTTTTGCATTCGGATAGGTCCGCATACTTAAACTTGTATTCTCCTCCCGTTTTAGTCCTTACCTTGACCTCGGAATTGAGGCTTGGTTGCTCTAGCGATCCTTGGAACTTGGCCAACGCTGTCGCTAATTTGTCAATCTCTTCTGATTTCTCCATGTTATCGTGTATTTAAATTCGTCAGCCTCCGGGAGTCGAACCCGGACTAAGACCATCGGCCGCCCTTCCCTCACTACCGTGTCCCTTTCCACCGGGCCAATGATATCGTCATGGCCTACCACTTGTCTAGGATATCGGTTGCCGGTCTGGGTCGGGGTTGCACCTCGTAAGGGCGGGATGTTACCAATTATATGAATCACATAGGAACCTAAGCTCTTCCATGCTCTCCTCATATTCCTCGTTGTCTTCCTCCCCGTCGTACTCGTAATCTCCGTCGGGGTCTTTGATGTAGATGTCTCTCATGAGCTCCATCGATAAGCAAGGAATTTATTCGATCTCGATAATCTTGAATTTTCCTTTCTTTATATATATCTTATGATTGTAGTAGTCTTTGACTATTCCATGATCGGAAACTGAGTTTATGTTCTTTGTGCAATCCTCAACATATGAGTTATCGTAAGCCTCGACCGTGGCAGAGCCGTAAGCCTTGACCGTGGCAGAGCCGCAAGCAAATGATTTAGCATTAGAGGTGTGTTCTTTTCTTGTGTAAATGCCAGCTTCGGTTAATTCCTCCTCAGTAAAGTTTTTTTCTAGGTAATTTGCGTCAATCATCTTGGACGTACTCAAGACCCAATACCAATTATCGGTTATCGCTTTCAGCAAGTCTTGTTTGCTTTTGGCGTTTAATCCCATCCTGTATCCATCTTGGCAAGCGTGATGTTTTTTAGCCCGTTCAAGCAGATCTTCTTTTAATTCTTCGAATGTCTTCATTTTTTATCGTTTATTAGTTTAATGATATCTTTTCTTATCTCTATCAATTCTTCCTTGCTAAGAGAATTTAGCTCGTCTAGGATATCGTCCTTCTTGGATCGGTTAGGCCTTGAAGGGGCTTGCACCACGTATATCACCCCGAAATCATTTTTCTGACTCATAAGTCATTATAACTATTTGGTGTACCACAATAAAGATTGATATGATCGCTAGGATCAAGAGGTGAATATTGAGAGGTTTTTCGTACCACTCAAATATTGACACTATTGATATCAGCCCTAATATGGTAGCTGCGATCATCCTTAGCGAGAAGATGATAATGCTCTTTATGGCCCGGAATATCTTCCAGAACCATGCTTGTTTTCTCTTTATCATATGTTGTTGATTTAAATTTCTTGATGTGAAAAGGCCTCATATCCTCACGGACGGAGACCTGCGTTGCACTTTAGTGAAATAATTGATTGAATAGCATCCGCTAGGGATGAAGCGTGCTCCCTGCCGGGCTTGAACCGGCGACCCTAACATTATGAGTGTTGCGCTCTAACCAACTGAGCTAAGGGAGCGTTTGCCGGGGAATCCCACCCCGGCACAGTTTAAGTAAAAACTAATATTCCTTCCTGCCTCACGGCGGTATATTAAGGTCTTGGTTGTGAAGTGTATAATAATTAGCAATGTGATTTAAGCGTGGTAGCCGGGGAACTCGAACCCCCTGTAACCCTGAATAATAATATAACTGGATAACCGGATTCTCACCGGACGCAAGCCTTTGTCTTACGGATATTGATATAATATGAATTTATTATGGTTCGCTACCTTCCCTAGGTAATTCCTAGGGTGGAATCCTTCTTTCTTTCATAAGATTAAATTTGGTTTATCAGTTATTCTTTCGTCTTCCGAAGTTTTCTTTAAGCAGTTTCTCCACCTTTGACTTTGAGGTATCATCAATATTCGTTTTTTCTTTTTTAGAAGGATAAAAAAGAAATATAAATGCTATAACTAATAGCATGATATGAAATAGACAGTACAACCACAATGGCGAGGTTATTACCCACCAACTGCAATTGATATAATTTAAAACCTTTAAGATGCTAGCCACTAACATGGCCAGCAATGTAAATGATATAAATATGTATCTCATACTAATGTTGTTTATAGATTTGATCCCCCACAACCTCCAACGGTTTCGAACCCGAATGATAACGGGTGGGAGAATTTTTATTATAAGTAGATTCTTCCGGCTTATGCGTCACAGGTGCGATAAGACCATAAGCCGGAAGACTTGTTAATGTGGTCTCGTCTTTTTGGAAAAGAACCTTTCCTGAGCGAGCTTTACGTCCACTAGGATATATTTGCCATTTTGTTTTATGGCATCCCCGAAAATCCCCTTCTTCTTGTATCTCGCTATGGTGGATGTACTTACTTGGAGCAATTTCGCCAAGGAATCTAGTCCCCTCACGTACTTCCGGGATGGATCTTCTTCTTTTTGGGTGGCTAGCCTTGATATGATCAAGTCCGCTAGTTGTCCGGCTGTCACTTGGGTTGCCGGTAATTCCGCTATATTCTCCATATTATTATTGTTATAATGTTATATTCCTCCCTCTACAGCCTCTAAAAGCCCTAGAGGATATCTCTATTCTAGCTATGCACCGGCACCTTTGCCTTGCCCTTCTCATTTCCAGATGAGAATCCACGCAAAGGATAAGTAGCAAGACGCACGCCACGGCCGAATGAACCATCTGTTGTATATTTACGTTAGCCTTTATATCGCACAGTCTCTCGCATAGCTTTATGGCCAATTCCCTTCCGTTCCTTACGCCAAGTATCTCGAAAGCCGTCCTTAGCTGGTTTATGATAGTATGCAACGACCTGTGTTTTTTCTCGGCTATCTCCTTTTTCTCGAATCCCACGGCGTAATACTGGGCCGTGTAATCACATTCCTCGGTTAACTCGGTGAATACCCTTTCCATGATCTGTCATGTTAAGCGTCTGACATAAACGATCCCTTCCTCCTTGTTTGATACGGAAGACCATTTTCTCCCCTCTCTATAATACTTAGCGTTTAACAGAGACACGTTATTTCTAACCGTCTCCAACACTTCTATAGGGAATGATAGTTTCTCAGATACTTTCATTTCTCTGATCTTTCTTTTGCTTTCCACTTTTTTCTGCATGATTTACATTTCCTTTTTATTTATAATAGCTCCCCTACAACCTCCAACGGTTTCGAACCCGAATCATAGACGGGTAGGGGAGTGTATCTTATGCGTTAGATAGACAGTTTGACACCGATACGGAAATATCCGTACTTCACTGACACGACGTAATATCTAACCTTTGTATATACATTATTAAATATGTAGACTCCAACATCGGAACCGATTAAACTACATCGGGAGCGGGGATCATCATCCCTTCCGGTATCTTCGCCTATCATAACCTTACCCGCCATACCTATATCTCTTGCGTATATCCTCTTATGGGGCTGTCTCTTATACACATCTCCGAGCCCACGAGACTCCTGAGCATCTC
>ERZ1027264.1402-NODE-1402-length-10762-cov-5.433922_pt1 | contig 10762 bp, 9 predicted proteins | sample MGYA00519258_ERZ1027264 | MGnify/ENA primary metagenome ERZ1027264 (study PRJEB26926, sample SAMN06164692) | human gut metagenome | biome: ENVO:00009003; feature: ENVO:2100002; material: ENVO:00002003 | host: Homo sapiens | place: USA | collected 2012 ...
CGAGATGCTCAGGAGTCTCGTGGGCTCGGAGATGTGTATAAGAGACAGCGGGAAAAATCATTGTAATATGGGGCGATCGCCTGCAAAGCCATTGCGGTGATGTCGATATCGCTTTCACCTTTTGACAGCGAAAAGCCACCATCGGTATTCTGCGAAGAAACTATCTCGTCAAGTATACGCTCTCTGTCAAACTCTGCGCCCTCCGGGGTCTTGTAGCCCATTGTATCAAGGGTCAAAAGTGCAAATATCCAGCCGTTAAGACCCTGTTTGCCTACGGAATTATTTTCATCTCTACCGTAAACACCGCCTTTTACAAGGTCTATGCCCCCAAGGTCGGCAGGGTCGCCTCCCATTGCGGAGGCTGTTATAGCGCACCTCTGCCACTCGGTAGCGTTGTCGGTATCTGAAAGAGCTTTCACACGCTGAGAAAGCGCAGTGAGATAAGCCTCATAGTCCTCCTCAAAACCAAAGCGTGAAATGCCTATGGCAAGCCAATCGGAGCTTCCTATGCCTGCGTTTTGCAGAAAATTTCCCGAAAAAATGCTCTCGTCCTGAGAAATGCCCATTTTGTCACGCTGCCACTGACAGACCTTTTCTGCGCTTTCAGTTATCCTATCGCTTTTATCTGCATTCACCGCAGGAACATTTGTCAGAAGCATTACTGCCCCTGCAAACACCGCCACTAATCTGCCAAGAAAACCTCTCGTTTTCAACAATATCCTCCTACCATGTTTTGTCATAGCTATCCTGCGAACCTGTTATATCTCTTCCGTAGGCAACTGTGAACGCAAGCCTAACAGTGTCGCCGTCGGTGAAGTTCACCTTGCCCATGCCGTATGCAGGCATATTGCCGTTTACAGTGTACACCCAGCCTGAGCCGTAGGTGTAGTCGAATTCTCCAAGGCTGTCGGCATACTGTGTGCCACTGTCTGCAATGCCATCATTTTTTATAAGCTCCGCAAGCTCGCTGTTTACCGCTCCACCTGAAAACGCACCGCTTTTGTGTATTCGGCTTAGATATCTCTGATCGCCCTTGCCTGTAAAGTCGCCTGTGAATCCGTTTTGCTGAAGAAAACGCTCTATAACGTCAACGCCTGTGTCCCCCTCGTATATTGCCACCTCTGAGCCTGCGGCAAGCTGTCCAAGCCCTATGGTATCGGCGTCAAAGCTCATTGTTATAACGCCTGTCTGCTCGCCCTTTTGTGCGCTGACAGAATTTATGGTATAGGCATGATCCGCATATCTGCCCTCTGGGTCATACACCCTTATTTCAAGAAGATTTGCCCCGCCTGAAAGCTGGAGATAATAGGCTGAGTTCCTGTCCTGTGCGATACACTCAACAGAAAGCCCATTTAGCCAGACCTCGGTCTTGTCGGCATATATCCTTCCGCCCTGATAGTCCTGTGCGTTAAATCTGAGGGTGAAGCCCGAGCCTTTCACTGTCTGTCCGTTGGTGACGTTTATATACGTTATCTCAGGTCTTGTGGTATCGTCAGCAATGGGTACATAGGTGACAGTGAAATATCTGTCTATCTTTTTGTCACCGTCTTTTGCATAAAGCCTTATACGGTTATCACCGCTTTGGAGGGTGCAGGTATAATTATCTCTGCCCGAAAGCTTTTTGCCGTTTAGAATAACGCTTAGCTTTGCACTGCCGCTTTGACCTTTCATTCTCGCATAGAAGCTAAAATCGGCGTCATTTACAGTGCGGTCATAAAGGTCGGTATCGATGGAAAACTCCGCAGGAGTGTATTTTATCTTAAAGCTTTTTTCAGCCTTTGAGCCGTCCTTTTCCGCAGAGAGAGTTATGGTATTCTCGCCCTCAGAAAGCTGTGCGGTAAAAGTTTCACCACCGGAAAGCTTTTCACCGTTGACTTTAACCGTCAAAGGTATTTTATCACTGCCGTAAAAAGCTGCGGCTGAAAATGTTATGCTTTCTGTGTCAGTATCCTTATCAGCAAGGTCGGTGTCAAAGGTTATCTCCTTTTTGTCAAAATAAACTGTATAGTCCTTATAAGCCCTTTTCACCTGACCGCTTTTGTCGGTATAAGTGCAGGCAACACGGATAGTGTTTTTTCCTGCGTGAAGTGAAACGCTGCCCGAAAACTGATTTACAACGCTGTCGTTCACAGTGACCTGAACTTTTTGCACTGCGAGAGCCTTGTTTTTATGTGTTATTGTGAACTTATACAGGGCTTTTTTTACACGCTCGCCCTCTTTTATAGAGGTGGTGAAATATTCTGTGTCGGTGTTCTTTGTGACAGTTTCGGTCTTGCTGTCAGGCTTTTTCTTTACCTCGTCAGACTTATTTTCGCCTTGGGCATTTATGGTAATATTCGTGTTCCCGCCATTTACTGTCGGGGAATTTCCGTCGCTTTTGTCAGCCTGCGGAGAGCTTTCTGTTGTATCTGTATTGCTGTCGCTACTATCAGTGTTATCACTGTCATCTGCCTGTGAGCTGTCCATATCTGAGCTTTCGTCCTTTGGCTGAGAGCTTGTTTCATAGCCCTCTCCGCCCTGTCCGTCCTCCTCCGCAAGGCTTTCAGACAGTGCTGAAAACGGATTTTCAGGGGTCTTATAACTGCTCATATTATAAAAACGCATACACAAAAAAGCCGCTGCGATAAAAAACGCCGCTGCTGACAGCATTATTATTTGCCTGTTTTTTTGTGTATGCTTTTTCATAATATTCTCACTTTTCATATCACAGAAAATGCCCGCCCCCTGAAAATAGAGGGCGAGTATCCTGCAAAATAACTTATATCATTGTCTTAATTTTTTACTTTCTCTTTCTTGAAACTGTAAGAGCTCCGCTGATAAGAAGTGCAAGACCTGCTACGCAAACGCCTGCTGTCGCACCTGTGTTAGGGTTAGCCGCACCTGCGTTATTTGCTGTCTTTGATGAGCTGTCAGCCGCCTTTGATGTGTCAGCACTGCTTACTGACTCTGCGGCTGATGAAGTGGCAGAAGATGTATCCTCAGAGTTTGCAGAAGATACTGTGCTTTCGGAAGATACGTCAGATGAGCTTACAGAGCTTTCTGCTTCTGATGAAGAGCTTGGTGTCTTGAGTTCTTCAAGCTTTTCCTCTGCGGCCGTAAGAGCGTCAACATTGCCTACATATTCCTTAAGGTCGCCAAGAGCGTCATAAGCGACTCTTGCTGCCTTGATGTCATTCTCGCTGTCAAGTGTTATCTCGCCAAGGTCACTGATAAGCTTCTCAACAGCCTTTACGCTGTCATAATCCTCTGCTGCAAGAACTGTTACGTTGATAGTTGTTTCAACAGGTGAAACGGCAACGCCTGTTGTGTTTGCAGCACCCTCTTTTGTCTTATCTCTGTACATACCATACTTGTATGTAACAGTAACGAAATCATCGTCTGCTGTAAGAGCAGTATCGTCGATAGTCACATAATCTGTAACGTCTTTCTTCACGCCGTTTTTGAGAACTGCGTAAACCTTCAAGTCGGAAGCGTCATAAGCTTCGCCCTCTTTGCATACTGTCTTAGCATTCTCGGTCACAAGCTTTTCCACCTCTGAGCCGACAGCCATTATGTAGCCTGAATCGTTCTTGAAGTAGATAGTGCCGTTTTCGTCTGCAACAAGGTCAGCTATAGCATACTGTGCCTGAGCGCCCGTTGGTGTGAAAAGTGACGGTGCTGTTTTCTTTCCGTTTACTATCTGAGCGTCAAGAACTTCTGTTACGCCCTTTTTATCCTTTACATAGCGGATAGCGCCTGCTGATGCGTTCTCTGAGAAGTAAACATAGTTATAGCCGTTCTCATTCACAACGCCAAGACCTGATGTCTGTGGATAGCCCTTTGTTTCTGCCTTGTATGCTATCTTAAAGCTGTCAAGGTCGATAACTGCAATAACACTGCCCTTATAATCGCCCCAGCCTGAGCCGTTTACGCCAACATAAGCTCTTCCGTTAAGAACTGTAGGAGTTGATGTGCTTGCGCCACCAAGTGCAATGCTGTCAAGCTTTGTGAAATTGCCCTCATCGTCTATTGTTGCCTTATAGAAATATCCGCCGTTAGATGTGAAATAATAAGCGTCTGTATCCTTATCGTAAGAAATAGTGCTTCTTACTCCTCCGCCTACTGTATACTCAGTATCTATAACGCTTCCTGAGTTTTTGTCAAGAGTAACTATTCTTGCAGGGTCGGTAGTGTTTGCCTTTGCATTTTCCATGCCGAGAACGACAAAATCGTCAGTTGCATATGCGCCTGCCCAATAGAAGCCGCTTTTGTTTGTGAATATCCACTTTGGTGACTTCTCTTCATCTGTTGTGTCAGGATCGTCGTCCTTAACGTCTATGCAAACATACTGATCGTTTTTTCCTGAACCATAGTTGCAGAAGCCTGTGTAGATACAGCCGTCATTATAGTAGATAGGGCTTACAGACTGACCGCCCACGCTATCCTTGTATACCCACAGCGACTCGAGGGTGTCAGCGTCAAATGCCTGAATTCCGCCGTTAAAGGCTGAGAATATCATGCCGTCTGCATAAGTAACAGGCTGGATGGCGTAGCTGTTTGTGCCTGCTCGCTGTCCAACTACTGAATCCACAACGCCCGTTTCCTTGTTCATTCTCATGAGCTTGTCGCCAGATGTATAAACGATATTATCTCCAACGATAGCCACAGGCGACGGACCATCGTTCCAGCTTTTTCCTACCTTAGTTGCCCAGTTAAGCACTGCGTTATCCGCACTGTCAGGGAGGACTGATGTTGTTACGTTGTTGTTTGTTCCGTCTGAAACAAATGCGCTTACACACACGCTCAGACTAAGAGCAGTCGCAAGAGCGAAGCTGGCTGTTCTCAAAATTTTCTTCTTCATTCTTTTCTGTCCTTTCGTTGATACACACTGTTCCGCCGTCAATGCACTTTTTATGAACACCCCGACCACAGCAAAAAAAATGCCTTTCCGCCGAAACGAAAAAGCATTCTATCCGCTTTACTGCCTGCACAGCGATAAAGCAGACCGTCATCTTCATCGCCCAAGACAGAAATAGTCAACGAAAACACAGCAGATACCTGACTTATGACAGCGCACAAAAAGCCTGTCAAACACAGTAATGGCGGTTGTGCAGGATTTGGACCTGCTTCCCTGACGGCAAGGCTTTTGCCCTGACACGCTCTACTCAGCTAACAACTTTTCAAACTGTGCTTTCTTAATATTCACATCATGATAATTATACCATATCGCTATGGATTATTCAATAACCTTTTTACACCACTAATAAGTCCGATACAACGCCGTTTTTGTGGCATTTTCATAAACTCATAGACTAAAACTTCGTTGGGTATAGTTTTAGGCTATACCCTCAGTTTCTCCTCCAGCTCCGTGTCAGGCTTGACAGTGATAGTGTAGTTGTTTGTAAAAATAACCATGCCCGGCTTTGAGCCGTTTGGCTTTTTCACGTTTCTTATGAAAGTGTAGTCAACGTCCACCCTGGAGGAATTTCTTCCCTTTGAGTTGCAGGCGGCGATTATTGCCGCTTCCTCTATTGTCCTGTCAGGTGGCATTTCTCCGTCGCAGGTGACGATAACGTGGCTTCCTGTGATATCTTTGACGTGGAGCCAAAGGTCAGTTTTCTCTGCTTCCTTGCAGGTGAGGCGGTCATTCTGCTTATTGTTCCTGCCTACCCTTATTTCGTAGCCGTCAGAAGAACGGTATCTTATAGGCGGCAGAGCCTTTGGAGGCTTGCCCTTGAACTTTGAGCGCTTTACATAGCCCTCCTGAAAAAGCTCCTCACGAAGCTCGGCTATATCTCCCTCCGTCTGCGCCCTCGTTAGAGAATCGAAAACAGAATCCAGATACTTGACCTCCTGCTCGCCATCTGCAATAAGCACAGTGAGCTTTTTCTCTGCGGTGTCGAGCTTTCTGTACTCCTTATAATACTTCTGAGCGTTCTGTGTTGGCGTAAGCCTTTTGTCAAGTGGTATCTTAACTGTAGGGCAGTTCTCGTCATAAAAGTCCTGCACCTCAGCATACGCCATGCCCTTTTCAAGTGCATAGAGATTTGAAGTGATAAGGTCACCGTAAATGCGGTATTTTTCCCTGTCCTTGCACTCTTTAAGCTCCTCACGCTGATTTTGCACACGCCTTTGAGTTCTCTCGGAGGTGTTTATAAGAAGCTTGAAAAGGTCGTTGGCTTTCTGCTTTATTCTTGAAAGAGAGTCCCTCTCCGCATAGAAATAGTCCAGAAGAACGCTTGGTGACTCGAAGCTTTTTGTCACCATGAGCGCACCATACTGCGTGATATCGCAGAAGCAGAAATCTTTGAGATTGCCCTCTTTTGTTTTCAGCACTGTGTAGACGTTAGTGCCGTCATTTATGCTGTCACGGACTTTCGAGAAATAAAACCACAGCCTGTCCGCAGCGTCGCCGCTTAGCTGTTCGGCTGTTATCTCCGCACCTCTTGCCGCAAAGAACACAGCTTCCCTTGCGAACACTGGCGAAATGCCCTCCAGCGTTTTCATTATTGCCTTTGAAAGCTCCGCCGTGGGGTTTTCGGCTATCTTTGCAAGAAATTCTTCTTTTGTACATTCCATAAGATTCAGCCTTTGCTCTCTTGGTGGCAAAGTATACTGCGCACCGGGAAGAACCATTCTCACTGATGACATTTCCTGTCCCACACGCTTTATGCTGTCTATTATCCTGCCGTCCTCACGATAGAGGATAAGATTTGAACGTCTGCCCATTATCTCCGCCGCAAGTGTAAGATTCACCCTGTCGCCCATTTCGTTGGTGGCTTCAAAGTCAAAGAAAAGTATACGCTCAAAGCCGTCCTGCCTAATGGCAGTGAGTCTGCCCCCTGCAAGATGCTTTCTCATGAGCATACAGAACATAGGCGGTGTTTTCGGATTTTCTATATCCGCCGTTGTTATATGGACCCTTGCCGAGCCTGCACCTGTGCTGAACATAAGCTTCTGCGCACCCTCTTTAGTGCGGATAGTCATTATAAGCTCCTCTCGTGAAGGCTGGTGTATCTTATCCACCCTGCCGTCAATAAGAGGGTCAAATTCTTTTCTGAGCAAGCTCAGATAAATTCCATCCAATGCCATTTTACTTACCTGCTTTTTATATTACTTCAACTATATCCCTGTTGCTTACGGCTATCTCTACTCTCAGATCGCTGAACTTGTTTTTCAGCTCACCAGCGATAAACTCGCAGAAGATATTTTCCGTATAGAAATGACCTGCGTCTATAACAGAAATGCCCATATTCTCGCCGTCTATAAAAACGTCATGCTTCACGTCCCCTGTCAAAAGCACCTGACAGCCTTTTTCTGCGGCGTCAGCAAGGAACGAACCGCCTGAACCTGAGCATACTCCCACACGCCTTATCTCACGCTCGCCGCCGCTGAAACGGACTACCCTACAGCCGAGAACGTCCTTTGCTCTCTGTGCAAGCTCACGGACGTTCATGCCGTCACACTCGCAGACATATCCACAGCCAACGCCATGCTCCTCATGCAAAGCGCTCTCAGGTTTTAGACCCAGCATTTTGCAAAGAACGTCATTCATTCCGCCCTCTGCGGAGTCAAAATTTGTGTGCATGGAAAGAGCGTTCTTTCCCCCTGCCGCAAGTATCACAGCAGGGTCGTTCGGCACGAGGGTCTTTAGTCCTCTGAAAATAACAGGGTGGTGGGTGAGAACAAGGTCAAAATCACGCTGACAGGCCTCTCTTGCCACCTCAGCGGTGCAATCCAGTGCCACCAGCACGCTCCTTACCTCAGCGGACATTTCCCCCACGTTAAGACCGCTGTTGTCATAGCCCTCCTGCAAGCGGTATGGGGCTATATCCTCTATAAAACTATAAATATCATAAACTGTCGTCATTTTTGTCAGCTCCTTTGTGTGTGTCTGATGTGCTGTCAGGGATATTTCTGTCCTTGATCTTTGCGTCAAGAAGTTCGTAAAAGCCCGTGATGAATGTTGTCACTGCGATAACCACCAATGCAGGCATCATAGTGACAAAGGGCATATAGTTGAGTGCGGGAAACCATGTGCCTCTCGACAAAGCCTCTGCCACATCTTTTTCGCAATGAGTATAGACAAAAGCCATAAAAATGGTATGTATAACAAGCGGTATAAACGCAAAGCTGAGCCAGTAAAAGGCTTTGCCCACGTTTGGTTTCTTATAATTAAAATAAAACCATATATATACACACAAGGTAACAACGCCGCTTAATATTACGCTTGCACCGCCGGGACTTACGGAACAGCATGCAAGCAACAGAATTACGGACAATATTGTCACGGAAAGTTGGGTCGCTACGCCTATCCCTAAAGCTTTCAGAAATTTCATTTTATCCCCCTGTTTTTTGTATCACATTTTTATTTTTTTCAACGTTTCAAGCTCGCTCTGTGCAAGCTTAACAAGCCTTTCTCCCAGCTCCTTTTTGTCCTCAGACTTCATCATTCCGCTGCCTGCGACAAAAATTCTTTTTGCCTGCCTTGCGATATACTCTTTCCCCTCGCCATCAGGCTTAACAAAGCCGAACTGCAAATATCTGTCATCACATTCATAGGACGGCGTTTTGCCTGTATACACCGCCTGCATGACAGAATATGCAAACTGACCCTCTGTGCAGGCAAGCTCTTTTTTCACCTCAAAGCCGTTGTCATAAAGCCACTTTCTAAGCACGTCCCATTTTGTCATAGGCTGTAAAACGAGGTTCACGCTGTTTTTCACCCACGGACATTTTTCCAGAAGCCTTGCAATAAGCTCGCCTCCCATGCCTGCCATAACAACGTCTGTTATGCCCTCTGGCGGAACATTGTCAAGTCCGTCTGAAAGCACAGTTCCAATGCGGTCTGAAAGCCCCTCACGATTGATATGCTCCTCAGCCGACTTTAGCGGCATTGGTGCAACATCACAAGCCAGAGCCTTTTTGCACATATTTTCCTTTATCATAAAGCAGGGCAGATAACCATGATCTGTCCCCACGTCGCATACAAAATCTCCTGTACAAAGCTTTGCACAGGTCACAAGTCTTTTATCCAAAGCTTTCCTCCAAAGAAAAAAATTGCCGCTCGCCCCCTGAAAAGGCGGCTGGGCGGCGAAAGTAGTTCCAAACGCTTATTCTGCAAAGTGCTTGTTGAGCTTTTCAAGCATTTCCTCAACAGGAACGCCATGAACAGCACAAGCCTCTTCAAGAGTTTCACCTCTTGACGCAGGGCAGAACAGACAGTGCATACCCATTTCCATAAAGTATGGTGCTGTATTTTCATCAGCGTCCATTATATCGCCTATAATAGTATCCTTTGTAACTGTGAATGCCATTTTATATTCCTCCTATCATGATAGACCACGCATTGCAAACGCTTTGTGTTATACCTATATTATAACCAATCCTGCGAAAAAAAGCAAGCCCTTTTTAAGGCAATACCTCACAAAAATCGTGCGTCAGATGCGTAGTCAAATTTTTTTGTCAGATTTTTTGTGCGGTGTTGCCTTATATATTATAATGTATCTCCCTTATCCACATTTATAACAGCGTTGTATCTTCCGTCAAATTCTGTGAGCCGTTTTGATATTTTTGCTTTTACCTCGCTGTCTGAAAGTCTGAAATCAAAAGGCACTACCACGTCAAAGATAAGATTTTCACGGTTTTCTCCCTTTGTCATTCTGAAATCGTGTATTGACAAGCACTGATCAATAGACTTCACAACGTCTGTTACTATCTTTTTAGTTTCGATAGTTTGCTCGTCATGATCTGCCACCGGATCCATATGTATAGACACTGCGCAGTGATATTTTTCTTTCATGCTATCCTCAAGATCGTCTATAAGCTCATGAGCCGCCATAAAGTCCATTTCGCATGGCACTTCGGCATGAAAGGAGATAACGGTATTCCCTACGCCATAATCATGTATGAGCAGATCATGGATACCGATTATCTCAGGAAAACTCATTGCAGTGTCAACGATATCCTGAACGAACTCTTTGTCAGGCTTTGAGCCTAAAAGCGGCGAAACGCTGTCCTTGCAGGTCATAAAGCCTGAGCGGAAGATAAAGAGAGCAACGAGAACGCCCATATAGCCGTCTATGTTTATGCCTGTGAACGCAGAGAATACCATTGCAAGCATAACAGCTCCTGTTGCGGCACAATCGGAAAGGCTGTCAGCGGCAGAGGCGAAAAGCGAGGTAGAGTTTATCTTTTTTCCAAGCTTTCTATAGAAATACCACATCCAAAGCTTCACAGCCACAGAGCAGGCAAGTATCACAAAGGTCATTACCGAGAAAGCAAGCTTATCGTGGGCAAAGATCTTTGAAAAAGAAGATTTTCCAAGCTCAATGCTCATCATCATTATAATAAACGAAATGACAAGACCTGAGATATACTCCATTCTGCCATGACCGAAAGGGTGATCTTCGTCTGCGGCTTTGGCTGCCATTTTAAATCCCACCAGCGACATTATAGACGAGCCTGCGTCGGAAAGGTTGTTAAAAGCGTCCGCCATAACGGACACAGCCCCTGACACAAATCCTGCAATAAGCTTACCGAGGAAAAGCATGATATTAAGGATTATACCAGTACATGAGCCTAGGTATCCATATTTTTTTCGGACGTTTTTATCTTTCACGTTATCTCTGTCTTTTATGAATAATCTTATAAGAAGTGCTGCCATATGAATATCCCCTTTTGTTTACCAAAGTAAACTTATAAGTTTATCTACTATTATAACACATAATATTACCTGTCTCTTATACACATCTGACGCTGCCGACGACTTAATAGGTGTAGA
>ERZ1027264.1411-NODE-1411-length-10706-cov-21.358088_pt1 | contig 10706 bp, 6 predicted proteins | sample MGYA00519258_ERZ1027264 | MGnify/ENA primary metagenome ERZ1027264 (study PRJEB26926, sample SAMN06164692) | human gut metagenome | biome: ENVO:00009003; feature: ENVO:2100002; material: ENVO:00002003 | host: Homo sapiens | place: USA | collected 2012 ...
ATCTTGATGGCATCCACCGGCATGGTAATGATACGGTTGCTCGGTTCATGGAAAGATACATAACAGTTACAGACGGTTCCCGTATGGGTATCCTTCATCTCCTTGATTGCCCCCAAAGTTCCGGTGTCTTTAAGCGACTGCTTTTCCTCGTCTGTGAATACTCCTTTATAGGCAGGCAGGTCATACTGCGGTTTGTCAAGCCTGCTTAAAGTTTTCAGTTGCACCTTGCCGTCCTCCCCTTTGACACAGAGGAAACAGGCTTCCCCCATATCCTTCTTTTCACCGTTCACTTCCTTACTGATAGGGAAAGCCATAGAGGTAATCCTTCCTTTTAGCATCTCACCCATGCAGTGGTTATCAAACAAGAGTTGCTTGTCAACTCCCAATGCGGCAAGTTCTTTCCACGGAAGCTGGTGTTCGTCAAACTTATACCGACGGGCAAGTTTGGCGATACGTCCTTCATCGTTGAGTTCGCTGTTCTCCACCAGTTTTTTACCTTCTACTCCGGGATCTTCCCCTTTTCGGATTTGAACTACGGCATTCAGTGTCTTTTCCAAAAGGACAAGAGGTACGAGAAAGAAACTGAAACTTGTGGGATTTTCGTACTGGTTCTTGAAATTGGTGAAGAAAAGTTCCAGCGGTGAGGTACGATCCAGTTTGAGAAAACTGCTGCTGTTCTTCTTGTCGGGTGGCACGATTTCGAGACTGCCGTCCTGTTCATTCATTTTGGAAACGACTGCGGTTTTGTTCGTTCGCTTGTCAAGGATGGCCATTACATGCTCGTCCTGACTCTGTTCTTGTTGTTCTTGCTTTTTCTTAGCCATAAAATCAATAATTTAAGTGATACAATAATTAATCAATACCGGGTAAACTTTAGCCCGTCGGTGCGAATGTAAGATATTAGTTAATAGCATATTGCTATTTTGAGGATATGGAGAATGATTGGCGGTGTTTGGCATTTTTTGGCGGATAATATAAATAAGATTTGTTGTAATACAAAGAAATAAGAGGATAATAAAAAGAGTATTGTTTTTACATATTGTATATGGATTAATAGGAGTCGCCTAATTAGTGTCCGCAACTATATACTTTATTGTACCAACGATTGCATATAATGGCTGGTTAGACTTTAATGTGTCAATTTGCGACTTAGCAGATTGATATTGTTAAATCCACATCAGTCATTTTCTGAATCATTTTTCATGTAGTTCTATTGTTGTATTCAGTAAGTCTTCTAATAAGATTTTTTAATTTTCCATTAAAAGTTCCCATATTTTCTGTTTCAAGATAAGCAACCTGACTTTTTGTCAGATATATTCTATTTAATATCCGTCAAAAAGAAAAAATGTTATATATCAAGATATATTTTCTTTTTTGGCATACCGTTTGATGCTTTTTTAACAACTATCAGACGGCATATTTTTATTAATATATAAAACAAGATAGAATTTCATAAAAAACTAATGAGATGAATAACATAGAGAATTTACAACTTTTAATCGGTATTGGACAGATTATAGCTGTAGCTATAATACCAATTATAGTATGGGTATTAGGTATCAAATATCAAGATCGAAGAACTAAGAAAGATGCTCAACTTAATCTGTTTTTAACATTGATGGCGAATAGAAAATCTAATCCTATAACTAAAGAATGGATTGATGCTTTAAATACTATAGATGTTGTTTTTCAAGATAATATAAAAGTTAGGCATGCTTGGAGAGAATATCTTGATAGCTTAAATAATAAATCACCACATTTTGAAACAAGTAATTCATTTCTACTTGATTTACTTTCTGAGATGTCTATGGCAGTAGGATATGGAAATTTGAAGCAGACTGAAATAGACAGATTTTATCTTCCTGTATATTTTACTAATCAATTAAAAGCAAATGAGGATTTGACGCAGTCTTTTCAAAAAACATTAAACTATATAAATCAGTCTTTCGCTCAAAAAGAAATAAAAATGAATGAAAATCCTATTCAAGCAAATGGAACATTTTCCAATAAAGAATAAACTATGTAACGAAAACTTTAAGCCAAGAGCTTAATGAATCATTGTGTAAATCATTATAAGAAATATTGTAAGAATTGCTAAATGCCATGGTAGAAGATGTAAAGGAAGAAAATGATTGTGTATAATAAAGTATATAGTTGCGTTACTGTTTGGAAGGATTAAATATATATGCCATCTGTAGTTTGTGTTAGCCTATTTGATATTACAGTTAAAATCTGTGTGGAGATGTCGTTTGTATTAATTTTGCTCTCTCCATTAACTTGGAAAAAATATAACTATATTTCCTTTAAAAAAAGACGATATAGTTAATAGACTTGAACTATTTTCAATATATTTGCATATTACATCTAATATTTGGAGTATCATGAATGATATAAATCGCATAAAAGTTATTCTAGTGGAGAAACGGCAAATAGGAAAATGGTTGGCTAAGCGATTTTGGAAAGAGCTTTTTAGTATATTCAAATAGCGTTCAAACACCATTCAACAATCGTTAAAGACACTTGATCTAGTTGCAATAGAATTGGAAGTAGATAGAAAGGGGGGGTAAACAAAAAACAATATTGAACTTAATTAAGTAAGAAGATGGCAACTAATACATATATATTAGAATATGATGCATTTATCCGATCAATAAAACAAAACAAGAATGTTTCTCATGCTGTTTTGTTAGGGGCAGGAGCATCTATTTCTTCCCAAATACAGTCAGCTGCAGATTGTATTTGGGAGTGGAAGCGTGATATATATTCTTCCAATAACCCCAATACAACTTTAATTGTGTCAAACTTCAGGTCTGAGTCAGTTCGTAGAAGTATCCAAGCATGGCTTGATGGGCAGGGAGAATATCCAATGATGGGTGCTTCTGCTGAATATTCTTTTTATGCAGAGAAAGCTTATCCAATTGAAGCAGACAGACAAAAGTATTTTGAACAATTAGCTTATAATAAAGCACCTTATATTGGATATAAGCTGCTATGCTTGTTGAATAATGCAGGTCTTATTAAATCTGTGTGGACTACAAACTTTGATGGCTTGACTGAGAGGGCGGCTCACCAAATGAACATAACGCCTATATGTATAACTTTAGATGATCCAGAAAGAATTTTCAGAAATGAGAATTCTCATGAATTGCTATATATTGCTCTTCATGGCGATTATAAATATTCAAAGTTAAAGAATACTACTCATGAATTAGACACACAAAACAATATTTTTAGAGATGCTTTAAAACGATATTTTGTAGATAAAAATTTAATTGTAATAGGTTATAGTGGACGAGATAAATCCTTAATGAATGCTTTGAAAGAAGCATTTTCACAATCTGGATCAGGTCGCTTATATTGGTGTGGATTTGGTGATGATATATGTAGCGATGTAAAAGAATTAATAGATATTGCCAGATCGAATAATCGTATTGCCTACTTTATTCCAACGGATGGATTCGATAAAACCATGTTACAATTAAGCAGAGCTTGCTTTGAGGATGATATAGTTAAGCAGGAAGAAATAAAGAAATTAATAAAATCTACGATAAAAAAAGATGAGACCAAGACTAGTTTTAGAATAGAATCTTCGCGTAATGACAAATTAATAAAGAGTAATCTTCATCCTGTGGCTTTTCCGAAAGATGTATATCAATTTGAGATAAAAACAAATGGAGAACATTTATGGAATAATATAGACCAAATTATAGGTGGTAATAAGGATATTGTTGCAGTTCCATTTAAAGGGAAGGTTTTTGCTGTTTCGTCAATAGCTAAAATAAAAGAGAGATTTGGAGGTTATATTAAGGGAGAGATTCTTAAAGATCCTATAGGAGTGGATGATATACGAAAAGTCTCTGTTTTTCAGCGCCTAATGATGAAGTCTATATTGATAGGCATTTCAGAATTAGCAAATTTAGAAACTGATGGGAAGTGGAGATTATGGAAGAAAAACACTTTAAGGAGAATAGTTAATGGTACTGAATATTTTATCGCTGATGCAGTTGAATTATCGTTCTTTTTTGGAAAAGATACTAAATTCGCATACCTGAGTATTAAACCAACAATTTATATCTTTACTCATTCTGATGAATTTATTCCGAAAGATATTAAATTGCAATTTACGAAAGAAAAATTTGACAGATTATACAATGCACAATATGACCAGTCATTAGAAGAGTGGAATAATCTAATATTTCATAATAATTCTCTTCGATTTACTTTTCCTGTGTTGACTACGAGCGATATGAGTTTTTCAATATCCAATAATGTGGCTTTTTCAGGGATTAAAGTCTTGAGTGATAAATATAAGTCATATCCAGTCAGTATAGAACAAAAAAGGATTGTTTTCAAAGGTGTGGAATTTTTAGAACCACAATTATTATTTCAAAATAAGAATAGTAACTTCAAATCTAGAGATTTTCATCCTATGAGGGGTTTAATTAACCACTATCCATTTGATTATCAAAATAATGGAATAACTAATACTTTCAATGTTAAATTAGGTGTATTATGTTCTTCAAAATATTCTACTCGGCTATATGAATTTCTTATGAAACTGAATGCCCAACATAAGGCTCCAGAAAAAAATGAATATATTATTGATTATGCCGGATTTAATCAAATATATAATATACCAATTGAAATTCCTTTGGTAAATGATGAAAAATGGATGGATGTGAAGTTTAATTCCTCTGTATCCATCAAGGATGACGCACTGAATTTAGCTCGAATAATTTGTACCCAAATAGAAGCTTTACATGAGAGTTATAAAACAGATATGACTATTGTAATCTTTATTCCCAATGAATGGCAACCATACAGACATATAGAAGAAGATACATGGGTGTTTGATTTACACGATTATATAAAAGCCTATTCGGCACAAAAACGAATAAGTACTCAATTTATTGAAGAAGATACACTAAATGATTCTTTAACATGTCAAATATATTGGTGGTTATCACTTTCTTTTTATGTAAAATCACTTAGAACTCCATGGGTCTTAAATGCAAATAATAACGAGACCGCATATGCGGGTATTGGATATAGTATCAAAAATAATAATGGTGAGGCTTCAATAGTGTTAGGGTGTAGTCATATATATGACTCACACGGACAAGGTTTGAAATACAAACTATCAAGAGTGCAGGATTGCTATATAGATAATAAACGTAATCCATATCTATCTTATAACGAAGCTTATAATTTTGGAATTTCGATTCGAGAATTATTCTTGCATTCTATGGAATATTTACCAAAGCGAGTTGTTGTACATAAGAGAACAGAGTTTAAACCAGATGAAGTAAATGGCATTGTTGATAGTTTGCAAATTGCAGGAATTGAGAATATTGATTTGATTTCAATAAACTTTGAGAGAGAAGTTAAATTTATGTCAACCAAGTCGAATTATGGGCAATTACAAATTGATAATTTTCCAATTAGAAGAGGTACATGTATTGTTGTTAATGATTATGAAGCGTTACTTTGGACACATGGGATAGTTCCTTCTGTCAAATCTGATAATAGAACATTTTATTTAGGCGGACGGAGTATTCCGAGCCCATTGATAATAAAAAAACACTATGGGAAATCAGATATCAATGTAATTGCAACAGAAATATTAGGATTAACAAAAATGAATTGGAACTCATTTGACTTATACACAAAGTTGCCTGCAACTATAGATTCATCAAATCAAATAGCTCGAATCGGTAATCTATTAACAAGATTTGAGGGTAAAACTTATGATTACCGTTTTTTTATCTGATAGTTCTCATGTCTCCTGTCTATTTATTTTTGCGCATGGAAAATCTAATGTATAATTTCACTAGTGCCCTATTAAAAATGGAGACACTAGTGAAATTAATTAGTTATCTTCCTCTCCCAACAAATGTTTGAGTGACGGATCATTCTCGATACGGATCAGTTCGTTCTCTACAAGTTCCACAATATCCTGTTTGATTTGTCGATAGTTCGTTTGTATTTGTCTTTCCATTGTATCATTACCGTTCTCGTCTAAAAAACAGCTGATTTCAGGAATAGGCTGATAGGCCGCAGTTTCTTTCTGTACAGCTTCATTGTCAACAACTATTTGCGCATGAAAAATCTTCTGCCTGATTGTCTCATCGAAGTTGTCTGCTACCGCACCGACAAACATACCTTGTGAAAGTGTACTGATTTTACTGGCAGGTATCAGACTGTCCAGTTGCGTGCTGATGGAAGTGGAAGTGTCACTGCGGTTGATATTCACAGACTCCCGTTTTTGCAGGATTTTTCCAAACCTTTCCGACAAGGTTTTAGCCGTTTCACCCACTACCTGACCGCTGAATACATTGCCCACAGTTGACATGATAACGGCGGCCTCCTTGTCACCGTAATCACGTTTCAACTGGCTGAAGTCCTGGAAACCTAATACAACTGCCACCTTATTGCTTCGTGCCGTAGCAATCAGATTATCCAGACCTTTAAAGAAAATGGTGGGTAACTCGTCAATAATCACACAGCTTTTCATTTGCTTCTTCTTGTTTATCAGTTTTACAATACGGGAGTTATACAAACCTAAAGCTGCTCCATAAATGGAAATTCTGTCGGGATTGTTACCCACACATAAAATTTTCGGTTCTTTGGGATTATTAATATCCAACGTAAAATCACTGCCGGACATCACCCAATAAAGTTGCGGGCTTATCAGTCGGGAAAGCGGGATTTTGGCGGATGCAATCTGACCCATAAGCTGCTCGCTGGCACCTCCTTTCCATGCGTCAATAAACGGGCTCAGGTAGTTCTCAAGTTCAGGATAGCTTGTCAGAATGGTGAATACATCCTCGTACCTTTTGTTCAATAGTTCTATCGCATGAGGGAACGTACAATACTTGCCGTTTTCATACAACTTCAAGAACCATATTATCGCCGTGAACAATACAATAGGGGATTCCACGAAGAAGTCTCCCTGCTTTTGCACCCACGACTTATTGAGGTTAAGCATGATGGTGTACGACGATTCGTAAGCATCCGAAATATCTGTCATCAGCTCCGGTGCCAATGGATTACAACGGTGGCTTTTTCTTGGATTATCGAAATTGATCACATAAAATTTAGGTGGAATCTTATAGCGGTGTCTGTACTTGAGCAGATGGTTGTAAGCGATAACCGACAGGTCGTCAAACTTAAAATCATATATATAGAGCGCGTAGGATTTCTCTATAGTCTGCCTTATAAACTGGTTGACAATGGCATAGGACTTCCCGCTGCCTGGTGTTCCCAATATCATTGTCGCTCGAAAAATGTTAACAAGGTTGATAAATCCATTGTAAGTCTTCCCTCTATACCAGAATTTGGTCGGCAGATTGACGGAATACTCGTTTTCCATAAGGCGGGTTTCCTGCATGAACGATTCATTTTCGGTATTGAAAACGTCCTCCAGTAAATTGTTCTTCAACAGACGACTTATCCATAAACCGGATGCCAACAGACTGAAAAATCCGCCGACTAATGTCGTGGTATAAAGTATGGCGCATACGCCGGATGATGCGTCAATGGACAGCAACCACCAGTTTAGGAAAAAGAGTATGGCACCCGCTATGGCAGCAACAATAATCTTCCTTCATGTGATTTCATGCTTCTTCACTCCCTTATTGCCCATGCAGGACAGGCCGAGGAAAAGGACACAGAACAGCTTTGTATAAAGCAAGGATGAAAACAGCCCGGTGGTGCGTTGGAAGTTTGATAGTATTTTATCCACTATGCCAAGCGTTCAGCCCATTTCATGCAGTCAGCCGTAACAAAACCAATAGATGTGTATCGCCAAAAATAAAAAACTGATGGCCCGCATAAAGTCTGTGACTTTGGCAAGACCTCTTAAATCATCTTCATTCTGCATAATTGTAACTATTAAAATTAAACTTCTTGTTCCATACCTTTTATATTATAACCTACGCCTGCGCTTCTTCTTGCGTCCATAGCGGAAGGCCGGATCAATGTACTCGCGTGTCTGGTCGTCTTCCATAAGTACAGAGAAAATGTCAACGGCACCGAGTGCGGATGTATCAATCAGACTTTCTGATAATTCACTCTGATGATGGCTTTGATTTTTCTGCTGCCGGTATTCTGTTCTTTCCTGCCTTTCTTCCGCTTTCGTTTCCCTTTCCTGCCGAGACGGTTCCTGCTCCGGTTGCGGTATCAGTCTTTTACGTTCTGCATCCGGGTTGTTGAACAATTCGTTGAACAATTCGTTGAACATATTGGCTGAAAAGGCTTTACCCAGACGCGAGCCGTTGAACACTATCCGGCCGGTATGGTCTATGAAAGTGATGCCGTACAGGCGTCCTTCGGGATTGATACGGTAAACCACTTCTATATCCGCCTCTTTCAGCCTGCGGGCAAAATCTTCTTTCGTGCCGATGTCCTGCATGGCTTTAATGATTTCCTGCCTTGTCCTTTCTGCAAGTTTGTCCTTCTTCACCTTTTCGGCAGAAGCGGCAAATTTCTTTTGCAATGCTTCATAACCGAATACCTTACCGAACTTGCTGGATTTGAAAGGCGTTCCTACCTGCTGTCCGTCATCATCCAAAGTTCCGTACATGACGCCGTGGTACTCCTTCCCGTCCACACTTCCCCTAACTTCATAAACGGTTACGTTATACAAGTTCAGAAGGGTGTTGTATTCGGCAAATGAATGGCAGTTGTAACATTCCAGCAAGGTACGGGCGGTATGTTTTACCTGCGTTTTCACGTCACCTTTCGGATAGTCCACTTTTTGCAGACTTACCAGTTCCCGCTCGCCATGTTCTCCAAGTGTGGGATGAAGCCCATACTTCACTTCCATTTCACGGCAGATATTCTGTGCCCGGATAGCCTCCCGATTATGGTCTATCTTTTCTCCAGTTTCATCAATGCGTACCGATACAATGTGCATGTGCTTGCGGTTTATGTCTTCGTGCAGCCAGACTATATAAGGTTGGTTCTCGTAACCGAACTTTTCCATAAACTCCTGCGCCAGTACGGTCATCTGCTCTTCCGAAAGAATGTCTTTCGGAGAAGGATTCAATGAGATATGGATAACAGGTTTCTTGACGTGTGAATTGAGTGCAATGTAAGGCTCAAAAGCCTGCACGCAGTTTTCAATCGGTACATTACCCGAAGTCTCAGCCGCAATTTTCGGGTGTCACAATACCTTTGCCGTACCGTCGTCCACTTTTATCTTATTATAGGCAATCACTCCATAGAATGAACAGCCCGATGTGATATTCGGCACCATGACGTTATTTCTTTTTAGTGAGATACTCCTTTTCGTACCGCTTTGTCAGTTCGATAACCTGCCTGCATACTTCTTCCAGTTTACGGGTTTCTTCGGCAAGTTTGTAGAGAAACGCAAGCGATTTCTTCTCCCCGTAAATGGTATGGATGGTCTTTACACATTGGTTGTAGTTGTTTCCTATTCTTCGGAACTGTTGATAGAAAGCGGTGAGCTGGGCGTAATATTCCTGCGCTTCCTTATCAATCTTCACTACCTTGAACTCTCAACCGAAGATACGGGCAAAGATAAATTCGGCTTTGTTTTTCATGCCCGATTGCTCGAACATGGAGATAAACTTTTCGTTCTCTCCGTCATTGAGACAGAGGTAATAGCGGTGCGTGCGCGGGTCTGCCAGCACCTTGCGCCCTGCGGCGCCACGGATTCTTGTTTCATCTTTCATAACATGAATAATTTAGGAAGTTCGACTTGGGAGAACTGACACCCCCGAAAGAACTTTCGGGGCGAGACTTTCAGCGGGTGGAAATATTTTCAACCGCTGAAAGTACACCTCGCTATATGCTGACGCATATTAAAATCCGGCTGGGCCGGATTAAAGGTCTAAAGGGTTTGTTTTACGTTCTCTTTTCGAGAACGGGCTGCGCTCTCCCGGCGACAAAGGTAGATAGTTTTTTCTGTCCGTGCATCATGGCGTATCACGCCAACACCCGCCAATGAATGACTTTGGAACCGGGGGTACTTCATGACTGCTCTTTTTGAGGTTTATTTGTAGCCGGATAGTTATTTAGCCACTTATCCGGATAGATAAAAAGATGGTTATCAAGATAACTATGCGGACGGTTTTCTATCCGAATAGCTTTTTGTCTGGATAGTCATTTGATTAAATAAGTTTTCAGATAAGCGTTCATAAAGTTATCTATCCGCTTATATGTCTATAGATATATAAAGATGTATAGACAAGCAAGTGGATATTCGGATAAATGGAGAAGTAAATAGACTATTAGCTAAATACTTAGATAAACAACCGGATAGCTATGTGGCTACATGGCTGAATAGATAAATAGTTATATAATTGGATAGCTATGTAAGTATGTAGCTAAATAGACAAATAGCTTCATAGCTAAGTAGCTATATAGCTATAAAGCTAAACTGATAATGAAATGAATGAACGGATACGGATAAGTGGATAGGCTTCTATCCGCTAAACTATCAATAAATCAAATTATTCACTTAAATTAGGTAACAATGGAAAAGAGAAAGAAAACATTATTCGTTTCGTTCGCTACCCAGAAAGGGGGCGTGGGTAAATCAACATTCACCATTTATGCGGCATCGTGACTGCATTATGTGAAAGGACTGAATGTAGCTGTGGTGGATTGTGACTATCCGCAGCACTCAATCATCAAACAGAAAAAACGGGATATGGAAGTGGTAAAGACTGTTCCCGTTT
>ERZ1027264.1412-NODE-1412-length-10704-cov-4.807400_pt1 | contig 10704 bp, 9 predicted proteins | sample MGYA00519258_ERZ1027264 | MGnify/ENA primary metagenome ERZ1027264 (study PRJEB26926, sample SAMN06164692) | human gut metagenome | biome: ENVO:00009003; feature: ENVO:2100002; material: ENVO:00002003 | host: Homo sapiens | place: USA | collected 2012 ...
AGCCTGAGACCGCTCAGCCGGCAGCCGCCCAGTCTGAAACCGACCAGCCGGCAGCTGACGTACCGGACGATCAGCAGCGGACCGCAGCCGAAGCATATCAAGAAGCCACCGCAGCAGGCGTAGCAGACCAGCAGTCGGCTGCCGAAACCGCCCAGCAGTCGGTATCCGAAGCATATGATATCGACTCCACGGGCGTACACACTCCGGTCTTCGAGCTCGGCTCGGTGTTCGAGCGTGTGGCCAAGGGCGAGCTGAAAGCACAGGAGCCGGCAGTCGAAGTCGATGGCCTGACCTCTGACGAGGCAAAAACCACGCAAGATTTCAATGTTCAATTCGAAGTCGCCCGTCATCCCGAATTGCTGGCGTTCCTCGCCATGAATCCGTACCTGTACGACGACATGTATTCTTGGCTCGCCGCCCGTGGCGAGGCCGATATTGACGAAGCCCTGTCTCACAACAAGGGCTATCAGGAATACCGCGAAGCGGTTGGAAAGTGAGTCGAGAGATGACCCAGAGCCAGACTCAGAACCAGAATCTCACGGAAGGTCTGAATCGCATCCGTCGCTGGCGTGACCAATACCGCAGCATGCAGCCGCCATCGCCGCTCGAGGATGTGAATCAACTGGCCGCGAAGCTGGAGATGACCCATGCCCATCCCTCCGGCATCGCCCAGCTGTTCGCTTCCGGCCATGTCCGGTTGGATTCGTTGTTCCGCGACACGGGTGTGCTTAAGGCCGCCGAACGCCATATTGGGCGCGTGCTGGATGACCAGGCCGCCAAACGCAGGATTTCCGGCGTGGCGGAGTTGTCGCTCGTGGTCGGCGTGGCCACATGGAAGGGCAACGCGCTGCCGGTGCTGTTGTACCCGGTGAGCGTCACGATCGAGGGTGATGGCTTGTCGACCACCATTCGATTCACCGGTCGCGTGGCCCTGAACGTCGCGTTCGTCAATACATTGCGTGAGCAGGGGGTGTTCCTGGATGAGGATTCCCTGTTTGACGGTGCCAGCTATGACAGTGGCACTCCCGAAACTTCCGCGATGTTCGCCCGTATTTCGTCCGAAGCGTCGGAGCGTATCTCCGACTTCGCCATCGAGCGCCAGATTGTGCTCGGATGCTTCATGGACCCCTCGTCGCAGATGATCAGCGAAAGCCGACAGTTCATCGACCAGCTGGAGAACGGCCCCACCGGCAATGTGCTGTTGGACGCGCTTGCCGGCGACGAATCCGCCCGCACCGCGCTCAAAGATGCCAATATTCCGCAATACAGTCCTTTCGACGTAGACCCGCATGCCGAGTACGAAGTCGGCGATGTGGACAATACGGTGCGATATGCCGCGTCACTTGCTGCCAATGGCCATAGCATCGTGGTCGACGGCACCTTCCCGAAGGGCACCGCGGAGCAGGCTGTGGCCATCGCATCGCGCTGCCTGATGAATGGTCGTTCCGTGCTGTACGTGCCCGGCGTGGCCGAGCAGAAGCGTCTGTTCATCCAGACGGCCTCCGCCAATGAGATGAAGGCGCAGGTACTGGATGTATCCGATGAACACGCCAACGCCGCGCTTGATAAGCAGCTGATTGCCGCAGTCGGATTCCAACCGGGAGTCGCCACCCAGCGATTCGACCAGTTGGCCGACGAACTCGTGGGCGTGCGTTCGCGCTTGACCCGCTACTTGGGCGACCTGCACGGGGGCAATGATAAGTGGAATGTGTCCGCATACGAGACCATTCAGAATCTGGCCCGTATCTCCGTGCTCCCGACGCACCCTGCCACCCACGTTCGACTTGACGAGTCAAGTGCCCTGAGCATCGCCAACGATATTGACACATGGATCGGCAAGATGGAACGCGCCGGCGAGCTCGGCGAATACACCATCGGCCCGGAAGACACCGCATGGTACAAGGCGTCCATCACCACTGAAGAACAGGCAGTAACCGCCTACCAGCGCGTGGACGATTTGCTGCGTCGCTTCCTGCCCGCCACCCGTGAGCAGGTGGCACGCACCGTGCAGACCTGCGGATTCCCGGTTCCTCCCACCACCCGCGAGTGGGAGCGTCAGGTTACGGTTTTGAAGAATCTGCGACGAGTGCTTGACGTGTTCCAGCCGGAGATTTTCGAGCGAGACATCAGCTCCATGATCGAGGCCACCAAGCCGAAGAGCCAGCGCAAGGCCGAGGGCACGTCGATGGGATTCTGGGAGCGCCGCCGCCACATCAAGGAAGCCAAGGATCTGCTGCGCGTCGGCGCGCAGGTCGAGGACTTGCACGAAGCGTTGAAGGTAGTCGCCAAGCAAGGGGAGCAGTGGCATCAGTTCGTGCCTCACGGCGGTTGGCCGGTGCTGCCCAGCAAGCTCGACGAGATCATCTCCACCCAAGAGGCGCTGGTCAGCAATATGACCGCGCTGGATACCGTGCTTTCCACCACACCCGCTGGTGGCAATCTGGAAACCGCCGATTTCGAGAAGGTGGAAGCACGCCTGAAAGCACTGCTGGATGATCGCAAGGCACTGGACACCTTGCCGGAGCGTTGCCTGCTGGAGCAGGAATTCGCCTCTGCCGGACTGAACGAACTGGTCGCCGATCTCAACGCTCGCCGAGTGAGCGTGGAGCAGGTGCGCGGCGAAGTGCAGCTGGCCTGGTGGACCACCGTGTTTGAGGACATTGTGCGTTCGTCCGCCATCATCTCCAACCAGGATGGTGCCGCGCTGCAGGCCGCATCCGACCGCTTTGCGCAGGTCGATGTGGAGCACGTGCGCTCCATCGGACCGATGGTGTCGCAGGAATCCATGCGCCGCCTGTGCGACATGCTGTTCTCCCGCACTCAGGAAGCCAACCAGATGCACACCGTGCTGGCAGGGCGCGCCAGTGTGTCGCTGAGCAGGATTCGCCGTGATCATCCGGAGATTCTGGCCGCGGCCAAGCCGATTCTGGTGGCCGCGCCGGGTACGCTCGCCGCACTCACCGAGCCGGGTGTGCTGGCTGATGTGGCGATTCTCGATGCGTGCGCGCACATTCCCGCTATCGAGTTGCTGTCCATCATCGGCCGCGTGCAGCAGGTGGTGGTGATCGCCCACTGCGCGACGGTAACCAGCGAAAGCGTCAAGCAGCTGATCGACACGTTGCCTCATATCGAGGTGGATGCTGCCCCGTCTCGCCGTGCGCCGCGCCTGTCCGCATTCCTTGAATCCGAGGGATATGGTCCTGTTCGCTATGATGTGGCCACCGAGCCGGCTGCCGGTGAGGTGCGATTCCACCGTGTGGAAGCGAGCGGTGTGCCGGTTATGTCTTCTGGTCTGGTGGAATCCAGCCAGCCGGAGATTGATGAAGTGGTGCGTCTGATTACGCAACGTGCCGCCGGTTTTGCCGTGGTTCCTTCCAGCTATCGACTTGTGGTCGTGATGTTGACCGACGCATTCCGCACACGCTTGGGTGCCGAATTGAAGTCGTTGGCAGGCAAATCCAAGGCGATGGGCCGATTCCTGCGCCATGTGCGGTTGGTTTCCTTGCGTGACGTGGCCGGAGGTCGTGCCACTGACGTGATTCTGTCGATGTGCTATGCGAAAACCACGCACGGACGTCTGCTTCAGCAGTTCGGTCCGCTCGAAAGCACAGGCGGTCGCGGACTGTTGCTGGATGCCCTGGCATTGGCGGACCACAGCTTGGATATTGTGTCGGCCTTTGGTTCCGAAGATTTGGATGAAGAACGACTGCACCAATCCGGTCCTCGGTTCCTGAAGACCATGTTGACGTGGGCCGAACAGCTTGACGACCGTCCGGTGCTTCCGTTGCGTGATGCGGCAGGCGGCAACGTGCTGTTCGACGATATCGCCGACAGGTTGCGCGCGCGAGGACTGAACGCTGCTGTTGATTATGGATTCGACAAGGGCGTGAAGATTCCGCTCGTGGTGGGATTGAAGGACAAGCCGTTTGCCTTGGCCGTGCAGACCGATGACGCGAACTTTATGTCCGTGCAATCCACGCGTAGGCGTCATCGTTTGTCGGCACAGGATCTCATTTCCTTGGGCTGGAATGTGATGACCGTCTGGAGTGTCGCCGCCTTCGTGAACCCCGATAAGGAAGTCGACCGTATCGTCAGCCGTATCGGTGAGATCTATCGCGAGGTTGAATAACCATGGCGGAATACTCGGCTACACGGCGCACACCGCGCAAGCACAAGCGCGTGGTGATGAAGGGCACTGAGCAGTTTGACGCTGACGGTGTCAAACTCGAGCCCGGAGACATGCAGACCGACCAACAACGGCAATCCGACGACGACAAACGCATCCTCGGCGAACTGCCGCCGCATTGGGCCGTTTTTAACGAGCGCGAGTAGGAGTTGGGGCGCACTCTGTGCGCCCCAACACTGTGTTTTCCGCAGCCGACAGGCTGCGGAAAACACAGTATCGGCCGAAGGCCGATTCCGCTTCCTACCGCACAACGGCCATAATCGCTCCGGCCTGTTGCAGCTCCATAACCTTGGCCGCGGCCTCCGGCGGCATTGCGAACGACACCAGTCGGTCGTTGCTTCCCAATGCGCCAGTCGTATCCGGTTTGTCGACATTCATCACCGTGGCGTTCTCGGCCAGCGTGCAATCGGCACCTTCGCAACCGACGGCGGAAACCAGTCTCACCTGATCGCCGGCCAATACATCGTCGACGCTACTGGCCAAGCGGACTTCAATCACCGTAGTGCCGGTCGGTGCTACGGGCGCATCTCTGGCCATATGCGTGGAAATGGGATCGGCTGCTTCGATATCGATTTGCGCTACCTTGCCCACCACATCCTCAATATTGCACGCCCAAGACGGGCCTATCGCAGATACCGGCATATCAGCCAACTGAACGTCGGCGGCCAGAATAATGTCACCCCGTCGAATCGAGCGGGCGGCCACCACCATCGGCTCGGTCTCCACCACGGCCAATACGGCTTCAAGCCCAAACAGCACTGCGAGTCCCACGCACAACGCAGCAGTGAGTCGGCGCAAGGCATCCGCCATGCGCCGTCGCCGCAATGAGCCGCGCGCAGGCGGCTTAATAAACGAAAAGGTCACCATGCAACCATGGTGACCTGAAGTTTTTCGTAAGCGCAAGCTGAATCGACCTATGTGGTTCTAGCTTGCCAAGTTATCCACAACGCTTCAAACCCGTGTAACAGACAGTGCCCGTAGTGCCAATATCCGCGGCATACCGCCGTCGACACCGTCGTTTACAGAGGAAAAGCGGGTGTACAGACCTTACTTGCCGGATTTGTCGGTGCGGTAGAAGCCGTGACCCTTGAACTCAATCGGCACGGCGGAATACACCTTGCGCACCTGCTCCTGCGAGCACTTGGGGCACACGGTAATCGGGTCGTCATTGAACGACTGCTGTTCGGTGAAGTCATAGCCGCAGTTCTTGCAACGGTAATGATAGGTAGGCAACGGATTCCTCCAACAAAGTCATATTTCTCGCGCATGGCGTGCAACACCATGCCGTGCAACCGTTCATATCCTAGTCGCCGCCCTGACACATTGGCGTTACGGTCTTACTAGCCAGCTTGCTGTTGCCACTCTGGTTCCATCGGCCAGTGTGCGTGGCTGGTTGGTCAGTCTGGCTTGCGCCGAGTATCTTGGCCGGCCGGTCAACTCAGCCGGCCCGATTCGCCAAGCCGCCGGTATCCCCCCGGCGTCAGCACTCCGTCGGCCGGCACATCATGTGGTTCGGCCGGCAAGTCAATGTCCAACACCTCCCACGGCCAGCACACCGCAATCAGGGGACATGCGGGCTTGCGGCGAGCCAAGGCCCGGTCATACCAGCCGGCTCCACGCCCCAGACGATTGCCCTGCGGGTCCACTGCCAAAGCCGGAGCGATGACCAGATCGGCCTTCTCCAACGCTTCGGGCGGTAGAACTGCGCCAGTTGGCTCATCGGGTCTGTGATGGACGGTGCTGGGAGAGCTGCAGCTACCGGCATTGTTCGCGCCACCCACTGCATCCATCGAGCGCAATGATTCCAATGAATCCAGCACACTCCAGCCAATTTCCAACCCAGACCCCAACCTTGGCACCAACACGTGGCAGCCATGAGCCCGCAGCCATCGCAACAGTGGCCGGGTTTCGATTTCCGAACCCATCGACACATATGCCGCCACTGTGGGACCATCCTGAATCATGTGTGCTGGGAACCGTCGCACCAGCAATTCACCGGCCGCTCCGCGTTCTTCCGCTGGAACGCGCTTGCGCCGAGACAGTATATGGTGGCGCAGCGTCGCTTTATCCATCTTTTCTGTTTTCTCCGTGCCGCTGTGGTCGCTGCCGATATTCATGCCATTGTCCGCTTCGCTCATACCGCACAATCTAGTGTTTCCATCGTAAAACGAAAGTGGCCACGGTAGCGGCGCAAGACCTTCATATGGCTACAATAAAGGCCGTGTCAGTTTTCCAGTCGATTAAAGAGGCGTTCAAGCTGGACCACCAGATCCGCCCGCCACGTCTCACCCATCCCGGTTTTCCGATAGTCCTGCGCCCCCTGACCATGGATGATGAGGACGGCTGGAACGAAGTGCGCTGGCGCAACAACGACTGGCTGGCACCTTGGGAATCCGGTGACCCGATGCATGGCGGCTCCATCACATTCAATCAATGGGTGCAGCGGCAGCGCCGTAACGAGCAGCATGGCGTCGGCGTGATCTTCGCCATCGAATACCAGATGCGTATCGTCGGCCAGATTTCGTTGGGAGCCATCGTGTATGGTGCCATGCGTACCGGCGTGGTTGGTTATTGGGTCGATCAACGGTGCGCCGGCCGCGGATTCGCGCCAATGGCACTGGCCATGCTTGCCGATTGGGCGCTCGGAGACCCATTCGGGCCCGCGTTGCATCGGCTGGAAATCGCCATTCTGCCGGATAATGCGCGTTCTTTGGCTGTGGTGCGTAAGGTCGGAGCCCATCATGAGGGACTGCGCGAGCGGTATATGTATGTCAATGGCCAGTGGCGTGACCACGTAACGTTTGCGCTGTTGGCTGAAGATATGGGTCAAGGGTTCGCCGCTAGACTCGCCGCCGCCGGTTCCAGATAAGCGTCGACCGGAAGAATTCCGCTCCGACACGCCCGGACGGAAAGCCCCAGTTCGTCGGCACGTCTCCTATCCTTGACTCTATGGGTTATGAGTCACTGAGCACTGTCGTCGTGCTGGTGATTGTGGCGATTATTATCGTTGTATGGCTGCCCGTACGTACGGCCAACGGCATGAAACGTGTGGACGAGCACCGGCAGGATCGTTATTCGCCTTCCCTGCATATCGTTGATGCAGAGAACGGCAGACGATTCGGAGACATCAAGCCGCATAAGGCGAAAGGGGCAGCAATGCCAGCATCAACACCGTCAGCGAGGCTGACATCTGAGCACATCGCCCATGTGCGGGAACTGCGCCGCGCGGCCATCCGCCGCCGGCAGATTCTCGCCGTATGCCTGCTTGCCATAACCGTGTTGGTGTTTGCCGTATCGTTCCCCCTGCATTTCAGTCCGCTGCTTGCTCTTATTCCGTTCGTGCTGTTGCTGCTGGTGCTGGTGCTGGGAGCCAATGCCTCACGCCAGGCCCGGCAATGGGAGCGCAAGGTGGTCCGCTACGAGCGGACCCATAGCGGTACGGGCTGGTCCAAGAAACCGTCTGCCGAGTCCAAGGACAGCAAGCGCGTGAACAAGGCCGAACCGGTTGCGGCCGTAACTGCGCCTGCCAAGGAGCTTTCCGAGCATGTTGAGGATGCTGCCACCGAGGTCATGGAACAGCGGCAGATTCGCCGCGCGTTACGCGATGCCGAGATTGAGCAGGCCAAGGCCAAGGCGTTGCGTCAGTCCGCCGCCGCATATCAGGCCGCGGAAGAGCACGCCAAACAGTCTGAGAAGTCTGATATTGCACAGTCCGCCGCCGATAAGCCTGCCGCCGAGCCGTCTGCTATGGTCGATGAATCCGCCGACCGTAAGTCCGCTGCCGAAACCAGCGAATCTTCCGCCACACCTGATGCCTCCGTTCGCACAGACAAGTCGATTGAGTCGGACAAGTCCGTCGCCCCTCGAGTTGAACCATCGCTTACGGTGCGTGACGAGCGCGATGAGCGCGACGATGCCGCTGCCGCTGCCGATGCCACGTCGGAACTGGTCAGCGTACGCCCTGCCCGAGCACTGGACGTCTTCGATATGTCCACCTCGCAGGATCTCATCTCCTTCACTTTGGGTGGGGAACATAACGCCGACAACGCTCCGGAAAGCTTGGAGATCAAGTCGACCCGTCAGGTGTCCAAGGCGGAACCTGTCGAACCCGCAGTGGCGGAAAAGTTGATTGACGAGGCCCGAGCCGTCAAGGCCGCGGACGATGCCAAGGCCGCCGATGCGGGCAAGGCTGTCAGTGCCGGAAACGCTGTAGACACTGAGTCGGAGCAGCGCGATGATGCCGATACGAACGCCGCTACGGACGCCGATGACGAGGCTGCAAACGCCGCCCAGCGAGCCGCATTCCACGAATCCGAGGAGCGTGCCGACGTCGAAGCGCCAGCGGCGACCACCGATTCGTTGGGCGCAGGCTTGGACTCCATTCTTGCCCGCCGCGGCAACTGAGCGTTGCGATTCGCCGATTTTCTCTCACAGCGTTAGCACTCGAGTTGGCAGAGTGCTAATAATCGCGCTACGATGTGTCCTAGCGCAAAGGGACAACGCAAGTGATCGTCAGCCTCTTGAGGCGTTCTGGCGCGGCATTATCGAACTACAAGTAGATACGAGGTGACCCACAGTGTCGATTAAGCTCACACCGTTGGAAGACAAGATCATCGTCAAGCAGGCCGAGGCCCAGACCCAGACCGCTTCCGGTCTGTATATTCCGGACAACGCCAAGGAGAAGCCGCAGCAGGGTGAAGTCCTGGCCGTTGGCCCGGGCCGTCGTGACGACAAGGGCGAGCGCATCCCGATGGATGTCAAGGTCGGCGACAAGGTGCTGTACTCCAAGTACGGCGGCACCGAAGTCCACTACGAGGGTGAGGACTACCTCATCGTCGGCGCGCGCGACATTCTCGCCATCCTCGGCTGATTAGTCGCCTAGCGAACTTCAACAACCCCGACTGTTCCCACGGACAGTCGGGGTTTTCTCTTGCCAGGCGGAAAGGGGCTCCCCTCAGAGAGGGGAGCCGAAAACCGCTCCCGCCAAACGCCCAGCCATGCCTGCTATGCATAAAGGTGCATGCGCGCAACGTAGTTGAGTTCGGCGTTGCACCGCATCTACACTGGGTAACGGATTGGGGTCCCTATGGAAGAGGCTCAGTTGGCGACTTGGCCGAGCGGCTTAAGACATTTTGCACAAGACGGCAGTAGGTCGACGGTATGTTGTTTTTTTTTCCGTGTCGCAGGTTCGTGGTGTCGTCGCTGTGCCAATGGTTGTCTCTCTACCGACGCTGAGTGCCGTGGCATGAGGCCAGCGTCGGCAGTGGGCCACGAAATGGCGATGCGCCGATGCTGAGCCGCGTTGGCGTCGTTATAGGGCCAGTTTTTGGACCATTGCCGACGGCAAATCGGCGTTTTGTGTCGGCGACGGTCCAAAAACTGGCGGTCTGCCGACGATAAGTGCCGTCATCGTCGGCAGACCGCCAGGTATTGTCCCTGTGCCGACGTAAAAAGCCCTGCCATCGTCGTCACCGAGCCATCTTGTGACTCACTGACGGCGGCAGCAGGGCGGAAGAGGCCGAAATCATGCGCGCGGTGCGGTCTCACACCTCGAATCCGGCCTCCGCCAGCGCGTGATCGATGTCGCGAATCAAATCGTCCGTATCCTCCAGACCCACGGCCAGACGGAAGAAGCCGCGGTGGAACTCAGGCGGGTACAGGTACTGGCGCTCGTCATCCTCACCGAGGAACACGATCAGCGATTGGTCATGGCCGAGCGAGACGGCAGACGTAATCACATTGAGCTTGGAAACGAATCGGTTGTGCCCGTCGTGGTCGGTGTCGAGGCCGAACGACAGCACGCCGCCGAACCCGGAGTCCGGGCGGGCCAGCTGGCTGGCCGCCACCTCGTGGTGCAGGTGCGATTCCAGACCGGGGTACGCCACGAAACGCACCACATCCAGCGATTCGAGATGCTTGGCAATCGCCAAGGCCGAGGCGTCGTAGGGCAGCGCGTAGGCGTTCGCCAGCGTGATGGGGCGACGGATCGCGCCGGTTTCGGCGTCGACCCCGTTACCGAGGTGAATGGCCAGCGTGCCGAATCCGAGCGGCTGGTCGTCGAATGATTGTCCGTGATGTACAAGATCAGAAGCCATGCGCCCAGCATGCCAGCATGCGCCGTGCCGCGCAAACAGGCGACATCGCTCGAAAACCGCGCCATTGCAAGGTTCTAGAGCACCATATAAGAAAAAATGATTGGGTGAAGTGCGGGGTGCAGCCTTGGTCGGGGCTGTTTGCAGGGCCGAAGCGGGCCCTGAAAACACGCTGTGAGACACGCCGATAAAACCGCAGAATTCCGCGGTAAAACAAGGTTCGCGTAGGGGCTGATTTGCATACCTGGAAAATCTGTGGTTATATAGCCAAGTTGCCTGTTGAGGTCAAACACCGCGGCGGGAAACAGACTGGCGGATTTCCCAAGCGGTCAAAGGGAGCTGACTGTAAATCAGCCGCTTCGTGCTTCAGTGGTTCGAATCCACTATCCGCCACGCCCCGATAGCTCAGTGGTAGAGCACTTCCTT
>ERZ1027264.1421-NODE-1421-length-10638-cov-11.082302_pt1 | contig 10638 bp, 8 predicted proteins | sample MGYA00519258_ERZ1027264 | MGnify/ENA primary metagenome ERZ1027264 (study PRJEB26926, sample SAMN06164692) | human gut metagenome | biome: ENVO:00009003; feature: ENVO:2100002; material: ENVO:00002003 | host: Homo sapiens | place: USA | collected 2012 ...
GGCAGCACGGTATTTCAAGCTATCATGTTTAAAATGCTTCAACACTTTTTCCAACTCCGCTTTATTATGTTTAGCCTGCTGCAAAGCAATATCCAAATGACTTACTCCATTCGTACAAGCAGAAAGAAGAATTACAAAAACAAAATATACACCACAAACTCTCATACTACTTTATCTTTTTAAATATCCTGTCCATACGTATTTCATCCGTCACTCCATTCTTAGACTTCCATATCAATGTCGCCTTTCCTACAATATATTCCTCCGGCAAAGGCCCCCAATAGCGCGAGTCCTGAGAATTATAACAATTATCACCACCCATGAAATAATAATTGTGCATAAAAACATAATGCTCCACTTCCCGCCCATTTAAATAAAAATGCCCGTTACTTGCTATTAATTTATCTTGTTGCTCCCATTCTATAAGATTGCGATAAAGCAAATAATGTTTATCATCCATCACAATAGTATCCCCACGGGAAGGAAGATAAAAAGGACCAAAATCTTTAATACTCCATTTTAAGATGGTATCACCGGGATAAGCAAAAAAACAATTTTCCTGTATCATTTTCTCCACATTCCTCGGTTTCTCCAAAAAATGCGCCAAACTGTTTTGTGAAACTATATTTCCTAATTCCTTATCATAACCTCTGACCCTATATCGGGCGTCCCTTATTTCAACAGTATCACCCGGCAATGCGATACACCTCTTTACATAATAAAGCATCAGGTTAAACCCTATACTGTCCCATCGTTCCGGATAAGGGAAATTAAAGACCAATACCTCATTGCGCTGAAATTCACTGAATCCCTTCAAACGATCGATGTGTAGCGGCTTATGTTGCCGGGCATCACCAAGGCGGAATATACGTGGTCCTTTCAACATTTTATTGACAAGCACATAGTCACCCGGTATCAGAACCGGCTCCATGGAGTCAGAAGGTATGGCAAATGAGGCAAAAACAAATATCTGTAATAACAACCAAATAATCATCATTAACAAACTCCCTCCGGTCACACAAACCAGCAAGTTATATAAAACGCCTATGTATTTCTTTATATACCTCATTTTAAATCTTAAAAGGTTGGAAATTTCTGCCGCCCGTTCTGCATAAAGAAAATATGTTCTTCACGCCCACGGGTCAGATCGCGTAACCAGAACAATGCATTGTCAGGCACAATCCAGTCCAAACAGGTAGTATCAGCCCGCTGTTTTCCCAAACTCTTCCATCCTTCAGTACCGGCATGACAGAACAACTCATAAATATCACCCGGAGAAATAAAATTGTCATCATTCCGGGGCATATACTCCAGGCAATCTATAACTGCGACACGGCCCAAATCAACAACAACCTCCCCTCCTTTGTCTAAAGACAGATAATAAGAAAGAGGATCACCATCCGCCACGTGCTTTGCCAACACATGCATATTTCCTTTTTCCGTAGGACTCCCCCAAACCGCTATCGGAGAAACAGCCTTTCCATTGGCATAAAATGTCATTTCCGCCAGTTCCGCACATTTATCATTGTCAGCCTTATATCTTATGTAACGGCACTTAACCGACTTATTCAGAAAGATTCTATTCCTTGCTATCACGGGAGTATCCGCTATCTCATATAATGTCTTTCCATCTTCAAAATTTTTCGTCATACTTCCCTCAAAAGTACCTCCCACCACATGGCCCATAAAGCTGCGCAACCAACCATATACCGGATATTTTCTATACAAACGAACCTTTACTGTTTTCTCCCAATCCGGAAGAAACGTATTTATTTCTCCACCTGCAAACCAAAAGGGGAAGCCGGAAGGATAATAATTGCCTTTGGTATATTTCATGGGAAGATATACCAGTTCCGATTCTAGATTAGGTATTTCCATCTTGCCGCTTGCCGAGCGTGCACAGGCACAACTCCACCAATGCGCTTCGTGGAAATGGGTCAGATAACAAACCTCATCATCAGGAATACCGGTAAGTATGCGTAACGTATCCGGATAATATGCATAACTGACATCTTTCATATAAGGGTGATAGAATAAAAGCGGCATTGATTTCCAATCATCTCCCAGATGTGCTGCCTTTTCTTCTTGAAAACCATACATGGGCCTGTAAACCTTGCCACGTTTATACCCTCCCGTATCCCTACTCCCCCTTACAGCCTCCGAAGCTATATACCAAATAGGTACATCGCGCCCTGTCGTGTCACGAACAACATTCCATACATGTCCCCCTCTGGCATCCGTATCTTCCATACAAGGAATGCCGACAGCCCGAAATGCATAAGTCACTATATCCGCCGCATCCACGCAACTACCATATCGATGGCTGAATAAATATCTGGGACCGATATGAGGCAGTTCAAAGTCTTCACAATAAATAAAGACAGGTTCTTGTAGATGCCTGCTTACCAAATTCGCGGCCTCCACCACATCACTGCCTTTATATATGGAATCTAATAAATATCCATATTTCTTTTCATAAAGTTCACGCCATTCTTCCAGCGGTTCATCCCCTATACGATAAGGCAACAAGTATTCACAAAAATCTTCAAATGAAAGAGAACGGTTCCATGGACGTTTCTGCCAATTATCAAAAGCACGGTCTATATTGTCTATCAAGTATTCGGCTGTGATAATATGGGCATCATATATTTTAAGAAGATTACGATAGGTATAATGCCCCCAACGTCTGGCATAAGTCTGGTCTATTTGTCCGAAAGGACTATAATAAGTACGTACACGCTTCACACTATCCATTTCACCTCCCTGTTGGTAGGAATAGCAATGAGGCATATTCCGTATCAAAAATTTAGCCGCTTCCAATTTTAAAGAATCGTGTTCATAATGCTTCAGTACTTTTTCCAGTTCCAACCGATTAAAAGTTGCAAAGCTCAAAGCATTTTCTAATTGTTCCTTATGCAAAGATGAACAAGAAAAAAAAATACATATAACGCAATAAAAAAGCATAAACTTCAATATACACATATAGCCACTGATTAAAAAATACATCATCTATTACTATACGATTCGATTATAAATGAACATTATTTATTCAACATTCTTCAAATTATATTTTCTCACTACGAAGTCTTCTCCATCCAATGTCGTTCCATATAGGATATTTTTTGTCCCATCTACTCCAAAATTACAAATAGGCTGATCCAATCTATAGGCCTCGATGATGTTTCCATTCCAATCAAAAACCACCAGTTCATCAGCAAAATAATTCGGCATACCTTTATAGAAAGGCTGCTCATTTTCTTCTTTTCTTGTATAAGGTAAAACAAGGCAATAGATCCGATCATTTGTCATTTTTGCAACAATTCCACCCAAACAATCATCTTTTATTTTTCGGTCACCATTTACTACTTCATATTGGGGAAGAATGGAGTATAAAGAGATTTGTCTGCTAATTTGTCTGTTCTCTATTTCCACAATTTTCACATATCGTCCTAAACGACAAACATATAACAGCTTATTTTGACTGGGATGTTTTAAAAGTTGTGCATCACAATAAATCATGTGCTCCGCAGTCTTAAAATCTGAGGGGAGGACAAATCCGGGAAAAGGGAAATCTAAATCCGATATTTCTCCAGTTTGCAAATTGACATAAGATAATATATTGACACTGCTTAACTTTGAGCCTGAAACGACACAAATACTATCATTCATTATAGCAATAGAAGGATAAAACAGACATCCTTGAGAATCCGGAAATGGAATAATATTCCATTTCTCTTTATGATAGATGTCAGCCATCTTTATGCTATATATTTCTTTTATTATCCCGGCATAGTTTGAAACATAGAAAACCGAGTCATCTTCATTTCCCCACAAGTCAGGATGAACAACCTCAAAAGGTCCTTCCCCTTTGGTTAAGAACCCGCCTTCTTTTATTAGGCTGTCGTCTTCTATACGATAAACCCCATACAATAAGTCATTAGATAGTTCCTGAATAAATAAATGGCCATCTTTTACAAAATCAATTTTCATACCCCATAACGTAGAATCACTTTTCAGGTTTTCTCCACTAACATGAGTATATACCAGTTGATCTGTCTGTTTTTCTGTTTTGTCTATTCCTTTTTTATTAGCTGTGCAAGATATGCTCAATGCGAGTAATAATAAATAATATATATAGTTCTTCATACTTTTCCGTATTTTTCGATTTATCGGTTACAAAAATAATTCGTAACCGATAAACGTTATGTTTTCTAAAAATAATGATCTTCATAAATAGTCATTACCGGTCTCCAAGGCATTGAAGAATCGACCACTCCACAACGTGAAGCCATCCGATATCGACAACCACTGCTACCAGAACCTTCAGACTGGGCTAATGCTTCCACATTAGCCAAAGCCAAATCAGACATTACATCCGATTGCTGAGCGTTATACACATTCATTCCTGCTATCAAAGCAAACGCAGCAACTATAGTTACTTTCAAAATTTTTCCTTTCATCGTCTTTTATTTTTTTGATGAATTGTTACTTTCATTGTAATCTCTTTATGGAAACAAGTTCCACCTCAGGAAAAGCAAACCTACCGCTTGCCCATTCCAATCTTTTACATTACTTTTGCATTGGACTTAACCTCCTTTTCTTTTAGGAGAGAGCCACAGGGTGGAAAGAATCGACTTTCAGCAAAGAAAATGAATTTCTTTCCATCCGCTTTTTACTCCCATTGATTCATACTTCATCCTTTATTCAGCATTCCCCGTTACCTTCAAACGAAGTGGGGAATTATCCGCTTTGCAATAAGGGGTAACCGTCTTGCTGAAATACCCAGCCTTTTCGGCTTCATAAATAACGGTCAGTTCCACTTTTCCTCCCGGACGAATGCCTTCCTTACTATAGTTCACCTTAGTACACCCACAGGAAGTGACAACATCATATATCACCAGCACATGCTGCCCTGTATTAGTCAACGTAAACTTGCGTTCCTGCTTCTCTGACTGAGGAAATGAACCGAAGTCTACGCTTTCTACAGCTAAGCTAACTTTCGTCATCGGCGTTTCCACTTTTATAACTTTATCACCTGTCAATACTTTCAGATAAAGCAATATTCAATTCTTTGTTTGATTATTTTTTCAAGTACAACGTGTTATCGAAATACCTGCTCACCATCTACATACTCAAAGACTCTCTCAGCATCTCCACGAGTATGATTCTTCAAATACAACAACGAACCTTTGGGAACATTATATTGCAAGACATCCGAACCGGCTGTTTGCCCTCCCAAAGACTCCCATTTTCCCACATTCCAATAAAACAGTTCATAATTATCCCCTTTCCGGATAAAATTATCCCGATTTCTAGGAGCATATACTATTTTACGTATCACATGAGAATTTTTTAAATCCAAACCAGTCCAGCCCCCATCAGCATATTTATAATCAAAAGATGTATAGGGGTCACCATCAAAAACATTTGCATATTCATGGGAACCGTCACCATCCCAACAACCGGGTGTTCCTATTATTTTACCGGTTAATGCCACCGAATCCTCCTTATTATCATACAAAGCCAATTCGGCAATATTCGAATAACTTTCTGCCGGCCCCTTATAACGAATATATCGATAAGGCTTTATTGCCTCCGGATATACTGTAGTCCACAACCTTTGAGGAGTGTTCTCTATTAAATAGATAGTATCAGCATTCACAAAATCAGCCCGGTTACTACCTTCTATAACGCCACCCTTCATACGATATACCAAATCATACCCTTCAGAAATATAAAACTTGCTATACAAGTTTACATTTAACCTTTCCTTTTCCGCATGATAAAACTTCACCTTACCGGTATTTTTCTCTATTAAAAACGGATCTGATTGTATTTGCAAGGTATTTCCATTCCATGTAGCTACCGTACAAACCACACCGCTCCCTACATTTCTAAAACATACTCCATTACCTTGCACCAGTGCAAAATCCACAGGCACCCACTGATTACGATTAGACAGGCATAAATAAAGCAATTCATTCCTATCTAGCCTGTTATACATATCATCGGCAGATATCGTTATTTGATAATTGGCACTATCATTGTAAACAGACGTGACATCTTGCAGACAGGCATTTCTAAAAGTAGGATATATCCGGGAAATATCCCCAGATTCTTCCATCCATTCTTTATTTACCCCGAAAGTGACACGATGTGCCTTAGCCATCATAATCCTTGATTTCGTAGCCTCAGTCCATATAACAGGCTCAGTCACATAAGTCTTTCTATCTTTATCCAATACAAACGCCCAAAAATGAGACGCATTGTTATCTCCTCTCATTATTGTCTTGTCTGTACCACAAGGAATGCCAACAGAGCGAAGTATATAGATTACCCCATCTGTAAATTCCCTGCAAGAGCCGGCTTTTAATTCCGTTGTGACAGGTCCCAGATGTGGCCCTTCAGGAAAAGACATTGTCCAATTATAGGGTCTCTTTTGCCATTCATCTATTAAAAATTGAGCAACAAACAACGGGTCTTCGGCTTCTGGGAAATAGCGTATACTGTCAAGCAACGGATTATATCTATTGTATAATTGCTCTCGCCATTCAGTAAGAGGTTCATCTCCCACTCTATAGGGTAAAACGAATTCACAAAAGTCATCAAAACAAACATTCTTTCCCCACGGCTGTTCCTGCCAGACTTTGAATGCCCATTCTATATTATGAACAAGCAGTGCCGAATCTATATTTTGTATATCATACTTATGGGATAGTAAACGAAGAGAAAATTCTCCATCAGTCTTTTTTAGCGAATCGACTATTTGCTGAGATTTATGTTTTCCATCAGAATAAACTTCAAAATACTTCAAATATTTTTCCAGCCCCTCTCCTTCATAGTAATCATGATAAGGCATATTTTCAATCAAGAAACATGCAGCACGGTATTTCAAGCTATCATTTTCAAAATGCGTTAACACCTTTTCCAATTCTTCTTTATTATCTTTTGCCTGTTGCAAAGCAATATCCAATTGCTTTGTTTCATTAGTACAAGCCAATAAGGCAAACAAAAAAGGAATACAAAACCTGTTTATTGCTTTTCCCATACTATTAATATCTTTTTATTAAAAATACCGGATATAGGCAAAGCACATAGTTGACCTTTCCGGCATAGACTAGATTTATCGCCCCACCTGCATATCTAGAGAAAAGATAGAATCAGCATCTTCTATCCGCATGTTTTTTTCTATTCTTGCAAAAGACTCGGCTGCTTTTACATGTCCCCGTCCCGCCGCTTCCTTATACCATAACATAGCCTTTACGGAATCTCTAGCGACACCCTTGCCCCAAAAATACATTCTGCCTAAATTATATTGTGCGGGGGCATTCCCCTGCAAAGCCGACTTCTCAAGCCATGACGCACAAACTGACAAATCCTTTTCCACCCCTCTGCCCAAGCTATAAGCCACGCCTATATTGTATTGCGCTACAGGATTATCGACAGCCGCCGACTTCCCGAACCAACACAAGGCGGTTTCCACATCAGGAAGGACACCCAGACCGTTGAAAAACATATAACCCAAATTATTCATAGCATCAGAATCACCATGAGAGGCTGAACGGCGATACCACTGAATGGCTTTCCTGTAATCAAGCTGCACCCCAAGACCCAAACGATAAAGGGTACCAAGCCCCAATTGAGCCTGAGGATTTTCTTGTTGGGCTGCATACTGAAAATGTTTTTTAGCTTTAGACAGGTTTTTGGAAACGCCATGACCATAGGCATACATGAAAGCCAGATTATTACAGGCATTCATATTACCAGCCTCTCCTGATTTTTCAAATAGCGCAAACGCTTTTTCATAATCCACCCTTCCACCAAGGCCACGGTAGTACATGTCACCCAACAGATATTGGGCATATGAAGCCGAATCTATACCTGCCAATAGTATGAACCTATTCCGTGCCTCATCATAGTCATGCTCTCTATAAGCATTCATGCCCTGCCGATATCTGTCTGAAATATCCCCCAAACTCCACATATAAATCTGGTCATGCAATGCACATATACCGATAACAGCTATCAAAATCAAGCATATACCAATACCCGAACAATATGATCTCCATTTATCCATAATAAATGCGACTTAATAAGAATATTCCACTATATGATATTCAGGATCGCTACTTATGCCATATATTTTGCGTTTTTCAGGATTCACCGCAATACGAGAAACGCCATCGTTCAAGATATAATGCCGCAATGGAACCCCTTCCCAACTGAACACCAAAATATCCTTGGCAAGCAAATTGTATCCAGGTTTGTTTACAAATTTTCCATTATAAAGCACCCATAATTCATCTCCTACACCAACCGGACTGTAAAAGGCATCACGATAGTAGTCTGGATTAGGACGACTGCCTATCTGAACACCATCATTAAACTCCGTAAAACGTGTAAAGAAATGTTCCGGACCATAAAGTCGTTTTACCAGCTTTCCGCTGTCACTATAAATATCTATCAAATCAGTAAAAAAATGACAGACAGCAAAACGATCATTCCCATTACTAGCGGGAATAGCACGATAGGCATCCACCCGTTCCAAATCTGTATAGGCTTCCGGACCCTCGGGGTAATTTCCTATCGCTCCTATCTTCTGCCCGGCAGCATTGAACATGTAACAAGGAGCGTCCGGACGATAAGAGACTCCGACCAGTTTATCTTTCAGCAGAACAAGCTCACTAAAGAAATCAGCCTCACTCAATTTATATCGCCGGGACGGAACTAAAGACGGAGCAGAAACGAACTCACCGACTCCATACGTACAAACTGCTGAAGTCACCATATCATATAGTCTCACTGAATCTTGCCCCAAAATGAAACTAGGGGAAATCATCTCATTGGGTCCCTCCCCCATCGTCATTTGTTCACCTATCTTCTTCTTGGTATTCAAGTTAAAGAGATGGAGAAGTTTCTCCGTCTTCCTGTTAATTGTTATCAACAATGTATCCATTACAACCAATTGATTAGGTTGCATCACAGGTTCATCAAATGCTATTTCACAGCCAGTCAGTTCCTGACTTTCGAAGTCCCCCCACTCTATACAAGTCTCATCTTGATAGACCGATTCCACCTTATTACCACACGCCACAAAGAATATGACGCCCAGAATAACAACAAAATTTCTTATACATTTTTTCATACATAGATTATTTATAACATACTAAATTCACAAGCAACCGGTCATTACATAGAATGTTTCCAATCAAATAAAAGGAAAATATCCATATAACGAACCGGTTAAAAAAATAATTATGGCCAACGACCATCAACTGTTATTGAAGTACCATTAGTGTATCTTATTACACATTTATATCCTGAATTGGAACAATATCTATCACCATCAGATTCCCAGCTAGCTTATTGCAAATGTAATATTTTCAAACGAATTAAATCTTCGAATGAATCGTCTACTCGCAACCAAGTATAATTATTCATATAAAATAATGAATTATTCTCAATTTCACCTTCAGCCATCAAATCATTCTTCATTTTTTTCGATATCGTTACCTTTCCTGTTCTCGTATCAAGCAACACCCATGTTATATTTTTCTTCCTTATATCATTCTTGTCAAATGTATGGAAAGAACATAAGATAAAATTATTAGAATAAGCAAAATTATGAAGAATGGCATACCCATCCAACTCCTGAGGAGTAATGTCCCTTATCCCTTTTTTAAACAACGGAATACGTTGTTTCACACCCAAGCTATATAGTGTTTGAATACTATCTGAAGTGACAACAGATATTTCATCCCAATTCCTGTCGTAATAATAAACACAGGTGTCATTCATATTATAAAGCATAGGAAAATAATGAAACATACATTCCTTCGTTACATGAGAACTTACCTGCTTCTTCAATTGATTTAAAGAATCGGAAGACCAAATGCCATAAAATTGTTCTTCTGCATAAATGGGATAAAAGTAAGTCATACTATTTTTATCCAGCTTTGCCATGTCAATGAAAAACATATCAGTAGGATAAGAAGAGGCATACTTTCCTGAAAAATCATACATTTTGATTTTCATATCACTCTGATCAAAAATACATATCTTTTTATGATAAGTGTCCAAGCAGAATGAACTAATACGTTTTATTTCTTCTGGTCCTTCGCCAAAGGGATTTACCCTTTTTAGTAAATTGCCGCTTTCTTTGTCAAATACAAGAATACCCTCACGACCGCTATCTTTCACAAAGATTGTACTTTCATCAAAATACAAACGTTCGACACCAGTAATCGGTAGACCGTCTGTTATGTGCAAGTCCAGATTCTCTACCGATTTTACAAACATGGAATATGCGATACATGAATCCGTTTTACTTAAATCAATATCTATCGTATTCTGTTTATCAGTATTTTCGCATGACACCAACAACAAAAAGTAATAGAATATATAACTATACTTTTTCATCTTTTTACTACAAAGTCCAAGGTATTGTATCTTCATATCATTTTTCGTATCAGCAAGGAGAAAAAGAACCAGAACATTCATCATTCCATTTTCCTGGCGAACAACAACCCTTATCCCAATTAGAATAATAACCTTTCCAAGGAAGTCCTCCCCCTTCGCTACCACTAGCCAACGCTTCCACATTAGCCAAAGCCAAATCAGACATTACATCCGATTGCT
>ERZ1027264.1423-NODE-1423-length-10623-cov-4.392222_pt1 | contig 10623 bp, 7 predicted proteins | sample MGYA00519258_ERZ1027264 | MGnify/ENA primary metagenome ERZ1027264 (study PRJEB26926, sample SAMN06164692) | human gut metagenome | biome: ENVO:00009003; feature: ENVO:2100002; material: ENVO:00002003 | host: Homo sapiens | place: USA | collected 2012 ...
ACGAGATGCTCAGGAGTCTCGTGGGCTCGGAGATGTGTATAAGAGACAGGCCATGTCCTGTGCGGTGAGGATGTAGTCGGTGCCGTTGGTCCGCACCGATTCGAACGGGCTGGCCTCGGGATTGTAGTCGTTGCCGACTACCGGGTAAAGCAGCATCTGCGTGCGCGGCATGAACTCGCCGCGGTCGCGGGCCATGAGCGAGACGGCGGCCGCAAGATTGCCGCCCGCGCTGTCGCCAAACAGCACGATGCTGTCGGGATCCGGTGCTGGGATTGTCGCAGATATATCGCCCCCGCCGGCGGGGGCTGTCGGCGAAGCCGACTGGGGGTGGTCAACGGCGGCAACAGTACCGCCACCCACCCCGGAAATCGGCAATTCCCCAGCAAACAGCTGCCGGGCTACCTCATAGCAATCCTCAACAGCAGTAGGGAAGCGGTATTCAGGAGCCAGCCGGTACTCGACTGAGATCACACGGCGTTGCAGACGTACGGCCATATGCGCGCAAGCCTGCGTGTACAGGTTGATGCCGCCTGTGGTCCAACCGCCACCGTGGAAAAACAGGATCGTGCCACGCGGCGTGATTGAGGGAAGTTCCGTGTTGGCATTGCCGGGAATACCGTCGGCGTTGCCGCTCGACGTGCTTTCCTTGATGAGTATTTTGGGCAGGACTTTGGGTAACACGGCGGGCAGAATCGTGGATATTGCCGAGGCCACGGGCGTGCCATTGGCGGAAGACTCCTCCAGGGCTTCGGGCAGGGGCGCTCCATAGGCGACCAGCGGCGTGAACACTCGCAATGGTACGGCATATCCATCCGCCGTAGGCGCGAAGGCGTCCTCGACACGGCATTTCGGATTGGCGGGTGCCTGCTTGGCGATAAGCTCTTCCGCCACGCGCTGCAATTTGTACGACTTGCCCGCGTTGGGCTTGATGTAGCTGGCGGCCTTCATCGCGGCGAACAATGCCTCGTTGATCGGCATGACGACAGGTCCTTTCAGCGGCGGATTCGGTAGTGCGAACACCCCAACCTTAGCCCATGACCGGCATGAACAAAAAAGGGAAGGAACCCGAGAGTTCCTTCCCTGTGTGCCGTATCAGACGCGATACGCGCCGATTATCAGGCGGCGAAGTATTCCACGCCGGCCTCGAAGATCGGCTGGTACTTGTTGCCGGGCACGTTGACGTACAGGCCGTTGCCGGAACGCTCCGAGTGACCCATCTTGCCAAACACGCGGCCGTCCGGGCTGGTGATGCCCTCGATGGCGAGCAGCGAGCCGTTCGGGTTCACATCCAGGTCCATGCCGGGGGTGCCGGTCTCGTCCACGTACTGCGTGGCGATCTGGCCGTTGGCCCTGAGCTGGGCGAGCACCTCGTCGGAGGCCACGAAGCGGCCCTCGCCGTGGGAGATGGCCACGGTGTGAATGTCGCCGACCGAAGTCTTGGACAGCCACGGGGAGAGGTCGGAGGCCACGCGCGTGCGGACCAGTCGGCTCTGGTGGCGGCCGATGGTGTTGAAGGTCAGCGTCGGGCAGGCGTCGGTCATCGGCACGATGTCGCCGTACGGCACCAGACCCAGCTTGACGAGCGCCTGGAAGCCGTTGCAGATGCCGAGCATCAGACCATCGCGGTTCTTCAGCAGGTCACGCACGGCCTCGGTGACGGCCGGCGCACGGAAGAACGCGGTGATGAACTTGGCGGAACCGTCCGGCTCGTCGCCGCCGGAGAAGCCGCCTGGGATCATCACGATCTGGCTCTTGTTGATCTCGTCGACCAACGCCTGCGTGGATTCGGCGACGGCGGCCGGCGTCAGGTTGTTGACGATCAGTGTGGTCACATCGGCGCCGGCACGCTCGAAGGCGGCGGCGGAATCGTACTCGCAGTTGTTGCCCGGGAACACCGGGATCACCACATGCGGCTTGGCCACGGAAGAGCCGACGTACACGGTCTTCTTCGGCGCGTGGAAGTCGATGGTCTCGACGGTCGCGCCCTTGTCCTCGCCCTTGGAACGGTACGGGAACACGGATTCGATGCCGGACTCCCAAGCTTCCTGCACAGCGTCCAGGTCCAGCGTCTCGCCGGCGGCCTTGAACACGTACTCGGAGGTGGTGGTGCCGATTTCGCCGATCTCGACCAAATTGGAGACGGCCGGAAGCTTGGCATCGTCCGCCAGCTCGACGATGAACGAACCGTATGCCGGGGTGAACAGGTCGTCCACGGCGATGCTGTTGTTCAGGGTCACGCCGATGCGGTTGCCGAGCGTCATCTTGAACAGGGCTTCGGCGGTGGCGCCATAGCCCGGCGTAGAGACGGCCAGGGCATCGTGGAAGTCGGTGAGCTCCTCGATCACGGAGAACACCTCAAGCAGCGCATCCTTGTCCGGGGTCAGACCGTCGGCCAGGTAGCGCGGCGCGATGCGTACGATACGGTGATCGGCGTCCTTGAATTCAGGGGAGGTGGCGCGCCTCATGTTGCCCACGGCCACGGCGAAGGAGATCAGCGTCGGCGGCACGTCGAGATCCTCGAACGAACCGGACATGGAGTCCTTGCCGCCGATGGCGCCGGCGCCCAGGTCCACCTGGGCCATCAGCGCGCCGAGTACGGCGGCCGCCGGCTTGCCCCAGCGTTCCGGCTCGTCGCGCAGCTTCTCGAAGTACTCCTGGAAGCTCAGGTAGGCCTTCTCATGCTCGAAGCCGGCCGCGACCAGCTTGGCCAGCGACTCGACCACGGACAGGTAGGCGCCGGTGAACTGGTTCTTGGACATGATGTACGGGTTGAAGCCCCACGCCATCGCCGAAGCGGTGGTGGTCTCGCCGAACACCGGCAGCTTGGCGACCATGGCCATGTTCGGGGTGAGCTGACGCTTGCCGCCGAACGGCATGAGCACGGTGCCCGCGCCGATGGTGGAGTCGAAGCGCTCCGAAAGGCCCTTGTTGGAGGCCACGTTGATGTCGGTGACCAGCTTGTTCATGCGTTCGGCCAGCGTGCCCTCGCCCCACGGGGTCTCGTAGGACTGCTGTTCCTCGACATGCACGGTCTGGTGCTTGGAAGCGCCGTTGGAGGCCAGGAACTCACGGGACAGATTCACGATCTTGTCGCCGTTCCAGGTCATCACCATGCGCGGGTCCTCGGTCACGGTGGCAATCACCGTGGCTTCGAGGTTCTCTTCGCGGGCGTAGGCCAGGAACTCGTCCACGTCCTCGGCGGCCACGTCCACGGCCATGCGCTCCTGGGATTCGGAGATGGCCAGCTCGGTGCCGTCCAGGCCCTCGTATTTCTTGGGCACGGTGTTGAGGTCCACGAACAGGCCGTCGGCCAACTCGCCGACCGCCACGGACACGCCACCCGCGCCGAAGTCGTTGCAGCGCTTGATCAGACGGCAGGCATCGCCGCGGCGGAACAGACGCTGCAGCTTGCGCTCCACCGGAGCGTTACCCTTCTGCACTTCGGCGCCGTCGAGTTCGAGCGATTCCACGTTATGCGCCTTGGACGAACCGGTGGCACCGCCGATGCCGTCACGGCCGGTGCGGCCGCCCAGCAGGATGATTTTGTCGTCAGGGGCCGGGGTTTCGCGGCGCACATGGTCGGCCGGGGTGGCGGCCACGACCGCACCCACCTCCATGCGCTTGGCCACGTAGCCGGGGTGGTAGATCTCGTCGACCTGACCGGTGGCCAGACCGATCTGGTTGCCGTAGGAGCTGTAGCCGGCGGCGGCGGTGGTCACGAGCTTGCGCTGGGGGAGCTTGCCTTCCAGCGTCTCGGAGACCGGCACGGTCGGGTCCGCGGCGCCGGTGACGCGCATCGCCTGATACACGTAGGAGCGGCCGGACAGAGGATCGCGGATGCAGCCGCCGATGCAGGTGGCCGCGCCACCGAACGGTTCGATTTCGGTGGGGTGGTTGTGGGTCTCGTTCTTGAACAGGAACAGCCAGTCCTCGTCGTGGCCGTTCACGTCAACCTTGACCTTGACGGTGCAGGCGTTGATTTCCTCGGACTCGTCAAGGCCGGTCAGGACACCGTTCTTCTTGAGCCACTTGGCGCCGATGGTGCCCATGTCCATGAGGCAGACGGGCTTGGCGTCACGGCCGAGCTCGTGGCGCATCGCCAGGTAACGCTCGAAGGCGGCCTTGACGGTGGCGTCATCGATGGTCACTTCGTCCAGCTCGGTGCCGAACGTGGTGTGACGGCAGTGGTCGGACCAGTAGGTGTCGATCACCTTGATTTCGGTGATGGTGGGCTCGCGGCTCTCCTCGCTGAAGTACTTCTGGCAGAATTCGAGGTCGGCCAGATCCATGGCCAGACCGCGCTCGTCGATGAACTTCTGGCCGGCTTCGGCGTCCATCTCGTTGAAACCGGCGATGGTCTCGACCTTGCCGGGCACCGGCACCTGGGTCTTCAGGGTTTCCTTGGTCTCCAGGCTGGCCTCGCGGGCCTCGACCGGGTTGATCACGTAATGCTTGATGGTGTCCACGTCGGCGTCGGTCAGGTCGCCTTCCAGCGCGTACAGCTTGGCGGAGCGGACGGTCGGGCGCTCGCCCTGGGAGATGAGCTGGATGCATTCGGCGGCGGAGTCGGCGCGCTGGTCGAACTGGCCGGGCAGGAACTCGGTGGCGAAGACCTTGGCGCCGGCGAAGTCGGGCAGGTCGTAGGCCACATTGTCCACCTGAGGCTCGCTGAACACGGTGGGCACGGTCTGGTCGAACAGCTCCTGGGAGATGCCTTCGACGTCATAGCGGTTCACGATGCGCAGGGCCTTGAGGCCGGTCAGTCCGAGGATCGTGCGCAGTTCGCCCGCAAGCTGCTGGGCTTCGACATCAAAGCCGGGCTTCTTTTCCACGTACACGCGAAAAACCATGGAAATCCTTTCTTGAAATTAAAGACAATTGGCTCCCCTCGAGAGGGGAGCCAGATAATGCATTACTCGGCGACTTCGATGCCTTCGGACTTGGCGAGTTCGGCGAGGCGCTCCTCGATCTCTTCGTAGGCCGGGATGATGCTGCCGAGACCACGGCGGAACAGGTCCTTGTCAAGGTGCTCGACCTTGCCGGAGTGGTCCTTCTGGTCCCACAGACGGCAGGAATCCGGGGTGATCTCGTCGGCCAACAGCAGCGTGCCGTCGGTGGCGCGGCCCATTTCGATCTTGAAGTCGACCAGCTTGACGTCGATCTTGGCGAAGATCTCGATCAGGGCCTCGTTAATCTTGCGGGCCAGCGGGGCGATCTCGGCGAGATCCTCGCGAGTGCATACGCCGAGGGCCACCAGGTCATCGTCGTTGACGAACGGATCGTGCAGATCATCGTTCTTCAGGAAGTACTCAAGTACCGGCTCCTTGAGCGGCAGGCCTTCCTCCACGCCCAGACGGGAGCAGAAGTGGCCGGCGGCCACGTTGCGCAGCACGATCTCCAACGGGAACATGTTCACCTTGCGCACCAGCTGGCCGGTGTCGTCCACTCGCTTGATAAGGTGGCTGTCGATGCCGCGCTTCTTGAGCAGGTCGAAGATGATGGTGGTGATGAGGTTGTTCAGACGGCCCTTGCCGGTGAAGTCTTCCTTCTTTTCACCATCGCCAGCGGTGGCGGTGTTCTTGTATTCGACCCACAGAACCTCGGGATCGTCGGTTGCGTACAGTTGCTTGGCCTTGCCCTCGTAGAGCTTTTCCAGCTTCTCCATGACTCACCTTTCAGGAGTGGAATTTCTGGGTGAACTAACGGTAAAAGGGTACCAATCGAGGGCTACAACAACACTCAGCATGACGCTACGATGCGGCCGGCGCATCATACGTCGCTGCATCGAACGGCCATACGCTGTTGGGATGGCGGAGGCGGCCGTCATTGGCCAGTACGATCAGCTCGTCTCCGGTCGTGTAGCCTTCCGGCATGAAGGTATCTGCAGAAGCGCGTGTGAATACTCAGATGTTCGTCAATAGACGAAACATGACTCTTCGGCCATATACACACGATAATGGGAGTGACGAAATGGTACAAGGAGGTTCGTCATGATCGTTCATCCACGACCCGGACGGCAATAATATTGAGGCCATGCTGAGCTGATCAGGCCGTGGACTACTCCACGGTAATCGTCAACGCATCGGCCACGAGGCCGGCCTTGGCACGGGCGTCGGCTTCGGACTCGCCGACGGCCAGTGCCACGGCCATGCGGCGGTGGCCATGCACTTCGGGCTTGGCAAAAATGCGCAGGTCCGTGCCGGGTTCGGCCAGAGCAGCGGCCACATCGGTGAACTCGACCTCACCGTCGCCGGCCACCACAATCGCATGGCTTGCCGCCACCGAGCCGGCCGGAATCGTGAGCGACACATGCTCGGGGGTGATCGGCAGGCCGAGAATCGCGCGGGCGTGCAGCGCGAACTCGCTCAGACGCTGGGAGGCCATTGTCACCATACCGGTATCGTGCGGACGGGGGGAGACCTCGTTGAACAGAATCGAGCCGTCGGTGAGCACGAACAGTTCCACGCCGAATACGCCCCAACCGGTTTCGCCGGCCGCCTGAGCCTTGGCCACCAAGCCTTCAACGGCGGTACGTGCGATGTCGCGCGCCCGCTCGGCCTCACCATCGGGTTCGGTAGCCGGCTGCCAGGACTCGCGGTAATCGCCGGACTCCTGACGTTGGCCGATCGGCGCGCACGTCACAATGCCGGCGGACGAAGAAACAGTCAGTACCGTCAGCTCACGCTCCAGCGGAGCAAGCGCCTCAACGATCACGCGCGACACATCGCCCTCATCGGCGGCGCGGCGGCCCTCCTGCGCTTCGGTCCAAGCGGCATCGATGGCGTCGGCGGAACGCACCACCGACTGGCCGTGACCAGACGAGCTCATCACCGGCTTGACCACGCACGGATAGCCGACTTCCGAAGCTCCGGCGCGCAGCTCTTCCAGCGAGCCGGCAAAACGATACGGTGTAGTCGGCAAGCCCAATTCTTCGTGGGCCAGTACGCGCAGGCGCTCGCGGTCCATGCAAATCGCGGCGATTTCGGCGCTCGGCACCACCTGGGCGCCCGCGGCCGCAGTACCGGCCAGCACATCGGTGGCGATGGCCTCTACCTCGGGCACGATGATGTCCGGCTTGATTTCATCGAACAATGCCTGCAATTCGGCGGCATTCGCCATATCCAACGCGCGATATTCATGCGCCACCTGCTGGGCCGGAGCGCCGGCATACGAGTCAGCGGCGCACACCCACGCGCCCAGTCGCATGAGCTCGATGGCCACTTCCTTGCCCAGCTCACCAGCGCCCAAAAACAGCACGCGGGTGGGGTGCTTGCCCAGCGGTGTGCCCAGCGGGCGGTTGGCTGCGCGAGTTGCGGGGGAGACGGCGGAAGTCTCGGCGGGAATTGCGGGAGAGGAGGTGGAAGTCACGGCAGTATTTACGGCGTTCTCAGTCATACCCACATTCTGCCATGCCGCGATGATTTCGCCTATGCGGGGCTCGGATTCGGCGACGTGCGCTGCGGAGCGCGTGATTCAATATTGGGCAAAATGCGGCAGCCCATACCATTTCATACGCGTTCAGGCAGCGCGGCCGACGCCATTGCAGCGCGGTGGTTTAGGATGAGGCAATGCGCGAAAACGGGATTGAAGAGAGCATTGATCGTCCGCTGACTATCGCTCTTGTGGTCGATACGGTGGGCAATCAGGGCAACGGCACCTCCAATTCGGCCTTGCAATGGGCTGCAGAATTGGAGCGGCAAGGCCATCATGTGAGGCTTGTCGGTATAGGGGCGCCCGAATATCCGGCGCGCGTGAATAGGGTGCCGCTCGTCTCGTGGGTGGCCGCCAAGCAGCTCATGCAATTCGCCGAACCCAGCGACACGTTGTTCCGCACCGCCTTTCAAGGCGTGGATGTGGTGCATATCTATATGCCGTTCAAATTCGGCCGTCGTGCCGCTAAAGTCGCCCACCAAATGGGCATTCCCGTGACTGCCGGATTCCACCTGCAGCCGGAGAACGTGCTGTATTCGGCCGGCCCTCTACGTCGCATTCCCGGTATTTCCAGCTTCCTGTACTGGCTGTTCAAGCACTGGCTGTACAAGCACATTGACCACATCCATGTGCCCACCGAAATGACCGCGAGCCTGTTGCGCGCGCACGGGTATAAAGCCAAGTTGCACGTGATTTCCAATGGTTATTCACCGGTGTATTCGCCGAAGAAGCCGGCCGATCCGGATGCCTCGGCTCCCGTGCCGTTCCGCGTCATCGCTTCCGGCCGACTGGCTAGCGAGAAAGATCAGATTACGCTGATCAAGGCGGTGTCGATGTCCCGGCACGCCGGCGATATTCAGCTGGTGATCGCCGGTACTGGGCCGCTCAAGCAGTATCTCAAGTTCCGCGCCGGGCGTTTGCTGGCGCGCAAGGCCGATATCGGATTCCACAAGCACGCCGATATGCCCGATTTGTTGCGTTCGGGCGATTTGTTCGTGCATTGTTCGATTGCCGACATCGAATCGGTGAGCGTGATCGAGGCGATGGCGTGCGGATTGGTGCCGGTGATCGCCGCGTCCGAACTGTCGGCGGCCAGCCAGTTCGCGCTGATCGACGAGTCGTTGTTCCCCGTGCGGGACGCGGCCCTGTTGGCCCGACGCATCGATTGGTGGATTGCACATCAGGCCGAGCGCGCCGAATGGGGCGAAAAATACGCCGAATACACCAAGGCGCATTATTCCGTGGAAGCCTCGGTCCACAAGTTCGTGGATATGGAACGCAAGGCGATAGGGGAGTAGGAGCCTTCTCGTTTGCGGAGAGGTCTTTCCCTCAGTCCGCCTGCGGCGGCCAGCTCCCTCATCAGAGGGAGCTACGAAAAAACCTCCCTCTGATGAGGGAGGTGGCATCGCGAAGCGATGACGGAGGGAGAGATTAGCGAAGGGTTTTACAACAACTCAATAAGCTGATCGACCTCTTCATGCGTGGTGGCCCAGCTGGTGCAGATGCGCATCACGGTATGCGTGTCGTCGGCCTTCTCGGTAAAGCCGAGCTTGACCTCGCGCTCCAGACGGTCGATAGTCGGCTGATCCATCGTCACGAAAATCTGGTTGGTGGGCGCTTCGAAAGTGAGCGTGTAGCCCTTGGCGCGCAGGGCCTCGCGAATACGATCGGCCGCCTCATTGGCGTTGCGGGCGATCTTGAAATACAGGTTGTCAGTGAACAAAGCGTCAAACTGCGCGCCCAGCACAAAGCCCTTGGCCAGCAAGGCACCGTGCTGCTTGATGAGGGTCAAGAAGTGCTTCGGCGTGTTGTGCTTGGTAAACACCACGGCCTCGCCGAACAGGGCACCCACCTTGGTACCGCCGATGTAGAACACGTCGGCGATGGTCGCCAGATCCGCGAGCGTCATGTCTGAACCGGTGGCGGTCAGCGCGTAGCCGAGTCGCGCGCCATCCACGAACAGCGGCATGTCGTACTTGTGCGCCACATCGGCGATGGCCTGCAACTCGGCCTTGGAGTAGATGGTGCCATATTCGGTGCTTTGCGAGACGTACACGGAGCCCGGGAACACCATGTGCTCGTAGTTGCCGTCCGCATAGAAGGTCTTGCAGAACTCGTCCAGTTCGGTCGGGTCCATTTTGCCGTTGTGCTGGGGAATCGTGAGCACCTTGTGCCCGGAGAACTCGATGGCGCCGGCCTCGTGCACGTTCGGATGGCCGGAGGCGACCGCGACCACGCCTGCATACGCCGGGGTGATGGTGTCGATGACGACCTGGTTGGTCTGCGTGCCGCCGACGAGGAACCACACATCCGCGTCCGGCTGGCCGCAGGCCTCGCGGATCTTGGCCTTGGCCTGATCGCTCAGTTCGTCGGACCCGTAGCCCGAATACAGATGGTTGTTGGCTTCAGCCACGGCTTCAAGCACCGCGGGATGGGCGGCGCGGGAGTAATCGTTCTCAAAAGACAGCATGACGGACCTTTTGTCCTTATGTTCGGTGAATTGGATATGCCCTGAGTGTACAACGCGGTGGTTCCCGGCATGCCTATTTGGCCTATAACCCAGGAGCGGGGAATTCAGGGAGAAAAAAACAAAACCCTTCCGCGAACGGAAGGGTTTTACTGGGGTGGCCAACGCGGCTCGAACGCGCGACCTTCTGAACCACAATCAGATGCTCTACCAACTGAGCTATGGCCACCATAGTGCCGTATTCAGCAAGCTGAATTCGCGCAACAGGTGAATACTATACACAACTTTGCGGATGTGTGCTCATCGGTGTGTCGCGATGGAATCAAGTGGTCGGTTTCATTCTTGGGGCCAGGCTGCGGGCTGTCTCAGATGGCGGGATGTGGATGAGTGGGTCTTGTGCGGCGATTGATGAAAAGTCAAGGCACACGACGGTGTGATGGTACGACCGGGGATTGCAGAAATGATTACGTGAGTGTTCGCAATGTGAGCATTATGTTTCATATCAACCGCGACCCGCCTAGTTTCATGCGATGTTACCTACACCAAACAAGGGAAGAGAAACACCATGGAAAAGGTTAAAGCCTTTGCAGATTGGCTGACCAAGTGGTTTACGGTCATCGTCATCGTCTGGGCCGTCTTCAACTACTTCGTGCCGGCCGCCAGCTTGTGGGGCAAGGCCTGTCTCTTATACACATCTCCGAGCCCACGAGACTCCTGAGCATCTC
>ERZ1027264.1424-NODE-1424-length-10614-cov-5.955488_pt1 | contig 10614 bp, 10 predicted proteins | sample MGYA00519258_ERZ1027264 | MGnify/ENA primary metagenome ERZ1027264 (study PRJEB26926, sample SAMN06164692) | human gut metagenome | biome: ENVO:00009003; feature: ENVO:2100002; material: ENVO:00002003 | host: Homo sapiens | place: USA | collected 2012 ...
CGAGATGCTCAGGAGTCTCGTGGGCTCGGAGATGTGTATAAGAGACAGATATAAGCTTTGTTATTATTGCGGCATTTGGCGGATATTTTGCCATTAACCATATTATATCTATCGGTGTTATATCTGCATTTATCGTATATGCGAAGCAGTTTGGAAGACCAATTGATGAGCTTGCACAGATATATGGACAGATACAGACAGCCATAGCGGGGGCAGAGAGAGTATTTGCAGTTATGGACGAACCGCTTGAAGATAAGAGTGGTGATAAGAATATGGATAAGCTTGAGGGCGTTATTAAGTTTAAAGATGTCAATTTCTCATATACCAAGGACAAGCAGGTGCTATATGACTTTAATCTTCAAGTTAAGGCAGGACAGAAGGTGGCACTTGTAGGCTCAACAGGAAGCGGAAAGACAACAGTTGTCAATCTTTTAATGAGATTTTATGACGTTGACAGCGGAGAGATATTAATAGATGATGTTAATATAAAGGACATAGATTGTGCCACACTCCGTAAGAACACAGCGATTGTATTGCAGGATACTGTATTATTTGCAGATACAATAAAGAATAATCTTAAGTATTCCAATGAAGCGGCAACTGATGAGCAGATGTATGCCGCTGCGGCTATGAGCAACTGCGATACTATGATTAATAAAATGCCATTAAAATACGATACAGAGCTTATGGCAGAGGGTGAGAATATATCACAGGGACAAAGACAGCTTTTATCAATAGCAAGAGCATTTCTTGCACAGCCTAAGATCCTTATATTGGACGAGGCGACATCTAACGTGGATACAAGAACTGAAAAGCATATTCAGGATGCAATGCTTAAGCTTATGGAGAACAGGACAAGTCTTATAATAGCTCATAGATTGTCTACAATACAGGATGCTGACATAATTGTTGTTATGGATGAGGGACATATAGTTGAAGCAGGCAATCATAAAGAACTTCTTAACAAAATGGGAAGATATTATAAATTATATATGACACAGTTTGCAGGACAGACAATATAGGTGTATAATTATCTATTACATAAGATTTGTGATGATGCACAGATTGAATTATAGATAATATATGCAGGAATGGTGATGGTATGCGTACAGAGAAAAAATCAAGCATAAAAAATAGTGCAACAAGGTTGATACTGATAGGGCTTCTTGTTCTTATACAGACTGGCTGGATGATATTTTTAATGATGAAGCTGAATACATATTCAACTGCCATAACATTGCTTCTTACATTTATAGCAATGTTTATTGCCCTTAAAATATTTGGAACACACGTTAATGCGGCACAGAAAATGCCCTGGCTTATCGTAATAACTGCAGTTCCGTTTTTTGGAATATGTATATATCTGCTATTTGGACGTTCTATTGTAACTAAAGGTGTTAGACGTTCATTTAATAATATTGAAACGAATGTGCTTACCCTCTTAAAGCAGGATAATGGCATAATAGATGATATAGCCAGCAAGGACAAGGGCGTAGCTAACCAGTGCAGATATATAAGCAATACAGCAAGATATCCTGTATACAGCAATACAGATGTAAAATATTATCCAACTACTGATGTAAGCTTTGAGGCACAGCTTGTTGAACTTGAAAAGGCAGAGCATTTTATATTTATGGAATATCACGCTATTGAAGATGCTGAAAGCTTTGCAAGGCTTAAGCATATCCTTGAAAATAAGGCACAGAGCGGTGTGGAGGTAAGAATATTCTATGACGATTTAGGAAGTATTTTTTTCCTTAATAAAGAGTTCATAAAACAGATGAGGCAGAAGGGCATACAGTGCCGTGTATTCAATCCACTTAAAGTTATTGTAAATATGTTTATGAATAACAGGGATCACAGGAAGATAACCGTTATTGACGGCAAGGTAGGCTTTACAGGTGGATATAATCTTGCAGATGAGTATTTTAATATAACACACCCATATGGTTACTGGAAGGACACAGGAATTAAGCTTCAGGGTGATGCGGTAAAGAGTCTCACAGCAAGCTTTCTTACTATGTGGAATGCCATAGAACATACTGATAATGATTATAATAAATATCTTGATGCGACAGATGGTACATATAAGGCAGTTATGAAAGACTGTTATGTACAGCCATATTCAGATAATCCATTAGGACAGGACAGAATTGGTGAGGACGTGTACCTTAATATTCTAAAAAATGCCAAGGACTATGTGTATATCACAACTCCGTATCTTATTATCACTGATGAGATGGAAAGAGAGTTAAGGCTTGCGGTTAAGAGAGGTGTTGATGTAAGAATTGTCACACCGGGAATACCAGATAAGAAGCTTGTATACAGAATTACAAGGTCTTATTATGAGCCACTGTGTTCGGCTGGCGTGAGAATATATGAGTATACACCAGGATTCTGTCACGCTAAGCAGTGGGTATGTGATGATGAAGTATCTGTTGTTGGCACAATCAATATGGACTACAGAAGCTTATATCTTCATTTTGAAAATGCAGTATTTATATATAATAAAGCGACGGCATTAAGTGTAAAGCAGGATATGTTAAATAACTTTGAGGCAGGACACGAAGTGACAGCTGATTATACTAAAGATGTTATTAAGCCATTAAGACTTGGGGTATGTATGTTAAGAATGATATCGCCTTTATTGTAAAATACTTGCAACAAATGTAAAATAATATATAATATTAGTGGCAAATTACATTTATCATTATAAGTGGTTAGATAATAAGTAAGAACAACATTTTGTGTCTATTGTTAGTACCTGGAGGAGGAACAGTGAGAGAAGAATTAGTAGCCGTAAAAGTTGACCACCCATTGGGAAGTACAGACGAGGATAACCCCTCGGTTGTGTATCCGATTAATGTCGGATACGTTATCAATGATAAGGATCTGGAATTCAAACCGGTAACAGATGACCAGAGAGTGTATCTTGTAGGTGTTGATGTTGCTGTTGATGAATATTCAGGTGTTCTTATTGCAGTTGCAAGAAGGAGAGATGATTCAGGAACAGTGTGGGTCGTTGCACCTGAGAACATATTATATACCAAACAGCAGATAGAAGAAATGATATATTTTAAGGAGCAGTATTATGACAGCTTCATTGAAATGGTCGATGAGGAGATGTGGGACGCTTATGATGCCAATGAGAATAAGTTAGGTTTTGAAGTTCGCAGAAGTATGGCAAAGTCACTTCCAGAAGGCGTGTACCACATAGTTGTTATGGTGTATACAGTTACAAAGACAGGAAAGGTGCTTACAACGCAGAGGTCGCGTAACAAGACGAATTCTTTAAAATGGGAAGTTACAGGAGGTTCTATTATCAGCGGTGAAACACCTAGGACAGGAGCGGTAAGGGAACTTCTGGAAGAAACGGGAATTAAGAAATCGCCAGAGGATTTAATTGAACTTTATAGGTATACTGATGATGCAAGACATTGTATATATTATGGTTATCTTAATGTATGTGATGATGAGGAACACGTTAAATTACAGCAGGGTGAAACTATGGACTATATGTATATGCCATATGAGGAATTCATTGATTTCATAATGTCAGAGAGGTTCATTCCGTCAGAACAGAGGCGTTTTAAACTTCATAGTGAGCATATAGTAAAGCAGATTAAGCAGGCTTGTATGGTACAGTAATAAATTTAATATAATCAGAAGGGAGAGTCATATGTCATTTAAGGAACTTGTATTAAAGAACCGTTCATATAGACGTTTTTTTGAGAATAAGAAAATAGAAAAGGACGAGCTTGTAAATCTTGTTGATATAGCAAGAAATACAGCTTCAGGTGCTAACAACCAGCCTTTAAGATATAAGGTTGTGTGTGATGAGGAAAGCAATAAAAAAGTGTTTGACACATTAAAATGGGCAGGTGCGCTTCCAGACTGGGATGGTCCTGTTGAGGGTGAAAGACCAGCAGGCTACATAATAATATGCAGTGCTTCAAGCGTATCAGCACCAAGAGATGAGGGAATAGCGGCACAGACAATACTTCTTGCCGCCAATGAGGTTAATCTTGGAGGCTGTATGTTTGCAAGTGTTAATATTCCTAAGCTTAACGAAGAACTTTCAATTCCAGAGGGTATGACAGCAAGACTTGTTATTGCATTGGGATATCCTAAGGAACAGGTTGTTATTGATGAAGTATCTGAGGGAGCGAATCTTAAGTATTACAGAGATGACAATCAGGTTCATCACGTACCTAAGTTAAAGTTAGAAAATGTATTATTATAAATTATAAGAAGAATGCAGAGTTTAAGCCTTTGCTTGGATTAACAGGAAACAGGCTTACATTCTGTGAATAGTTATAAAGAAACAGGCGGGATATTAAATCCCGCCTGTTTCTTTGCTTAGTGAATAATTGTTACTATAACTGAGTAATCAGTATAATTTAATCTTTTGTTGCTAATTCCAAAAAGATATTATTATTCTATCACTGTAAATACTATAAATCAAGTTCAATTAATCTGTAGTTGCGGCAAGATGTCTGTATTATTGAGTTCAAATTTTAATCAAAATTTTATCATTTTTTATTCATAGTTTATATTCAGTGAAGCCTATTTTGCAATGGACCTGTAATTCCTTATAAGCAGCGGAAGTTCAGCAATAAGCATACCAATCCAGCCGGCAAGGTATGATAATGGGAGGGCTTCAATTCCCATGCCCATTACAAGAACGAGTGGGATAGCGGCTATAACACGTACGCCCATATTGATAAAGCTGCTTAAAAGTGTAATCTTTAAATCGCCAATTCCACGGAAATATCCCTGTATGCCGTTAGTAGCGGCTGGGAGTATATACATAAATGAGATAAGGCGCAGATACTTAACACCATGTAGAATAACTTCTTCATCTTTAACAAACAGAAGCATAAGTGGTCGTGCAAGTATAAAGCACACGGCAAAAAGAATAATTCCATATATGAATTCAAGCACCATACCACATTTAAAGCCTTCTTTCATACGTTTTTTTTCATTAGCACCTTTGTTCTGAGCCATAAGTGCAGTCATAGCGTGGCCGATATTCTGCTCAGGAGTATACGCAAAATCATCAATTCTGTTGACAACAGCAAATGCAGCGGCTACGGACACGCCCATAGTGTTGACGATTGCCTGAATGCCAATCTTTCCTAACTGGACAGTTGCCTGCTGCATAGCGGATACCCAGCCGTAGCTTATTGTCTTTTTAAGAAGTGAATTGTCAAATACAAGCCATTTTCTGCCTAGCCTTAATATCTCGACACGCTTTTGTATGTATATAATACAGAATACACAGCACATCATTTCGCTTATTACAGTTGATATTGCACAGCCGTTGCTTCCCATTTTAAGGACAATTACAAAGAATAAATCTCCGAAAATATTAAGCAGTGAGCTTGCAATAAGGAAGTATAAAGGAGTCTGGCTGTCGCCTAATGCCCTTAATGTGCTTGAAAAGAAATTATATAAAAATGTAAATATCAATCCTAAAAATATAATTCTCATATAAGAAACAGTTAAATCCATAATAGATGGGTCAACCTGTAACAATTTAAGAATAGGTCTTGAAAAGATAATGCAGCACAGGCTTAATATTGCAGAGAATACAGTGCCTGAAAGCATTGTTGTGCTTATCTGTCTTTGAAGCTTGTTGTAATCTTTAGCTCCGAATTGTGTACCCATAAGTATGCTCGCACCCATACACAGACCATTTAAGAATAAAATCATAAGAGTCATTACAGGGTTGCATATACCAACAGCCGCAAGGGCTTCTTTACCTACGAATTGTCCTACAATAATACTGTCGACAGCGTTATATGTAAGCTGGAATAAGTTACCGAGGACTAACGGTATTGTAAATCCAACAAGGAGAGGCATAATTTTACCTTTTGTTAAATCTTTAGTCATAATTAATCTCCTATCCTGCCCATAACAGGGCTTGTTAAGTTTATGATATTTTGCTAAAGATTTATTATAAGACAGTTGCTTTAAATTGAAAAGAATTATATTATACTAATGTAAAAAAAGTGTACGCGGAAATGGAGATTATTATGAAAGTTACCCGTGAAGATATGCAGCTTTACGCCGTTACAGATACGCAATGGCTTAATGGCAGGGATTTCTATGAAGAGATTGAGAAAGTCCTTGCGGCAGGAGCTACATTTTTGCAGTTAAGAGAAAAGGATTCGACACACGAGGAGATTGTAAAAAAAGCATTGGCAATTAAACCGATAGCAAGAAGATATGGTGTGCCATTTGTTATAGATGATGATATATACGCGGCGTTAGAGGCAGATGTTGACGGAGTTCATATAGGACAAAGTGATGCAAGCTACGAAACAGCAAGAGAGCTTCTAGGACCTGACAAGATAATAGGAATGACAGTAAAGACACCAGAGCAGGCGGCAAATGCGGCAAGACTTGGTGCTGATTATGTTGGAATGGGAGCTGTATTTCATACAAGCACGAAGAAAGATGCCAAAGATTTAAGCAGGGATAATCTTCTTAAGCTTACAGCTATGCTTGATATGCCGATAGTTGCAATTGGAGGCATTAATTATGACAACTGTGATTATTTAAAGGATACAGGCGTGGACGGAATTGCTGTTGTATCGGCGATATTTGCAAGTGATGACTGCTCGGAGGCGACAAGAAAGCTTTATAAGAAGACAAGAAAGCTGTTTAATTATAATAAGAACATAATATTTGATATGGATGGAACACTTGTTGACTCTATGCCGTTCTGGAAGAATAGTGCAAGGGAATATGCCATTTTAAGAGGTGCTAAGCTTCCAAAGAATTTTGATGAGATAACAGGAGTTATGGACCTTTCGGAATATGCGGCTTATCTGCAAAATGTTCTTGGGATTGATACATCGCTAGAACAGATAACAGAGGCAGCAGTTGATATTATGAATAAGCATTATGCAAGTGATATTCCTGCAAAGAAGGGAATGATAAAGCTTATAAGAAGAGAATATGAGGCTGGAAGCAAGCTTGTAATATTCAGTGCTTCCGATACTTCCAGTGTGGAAATTCTTCTTAAAAGGTTAGAAATATATGAATGTTTTGAGGGAATATACACAGTATATGATGTCGGCATAGGAAAGAGTGATAAGGAAAGCTATAAAAAGGTTGCCAGGTCAGCAGGAATGGATATATCTGATACGTGGGTGTATGAGGATATTCTAAGAGGCGTTCGGGCGGCACATAATGCTGGATTGAAAGTGTGTGCTGTATATGATAAAGACTCGGCAGATGACTGGGATGAGATATGCAGTATTGCAGATAAATGTATAATAACCGGATAATATGGATTGAAATGGAGAATATATGAAGAAGAAAGTTGTTGTAGGTATGTCAGGAGGTGTTGACTCATCTGTTGCCGCATATCTTTTAAAAGAGCAGGGTTATGACGTCATTGGCGTTACAATGCAGATATGGCAGGACGATGCAGTAGAGACAACAGAGAATGGCTGTTGTGGAATATCTGCTGTAGATGATGCAAGACGCGTGGCTGGACAGCTTGATATACCTTATTATGTAATGAATTTTAAGAATGAATTTAAGAAAAGTGTAATTGATTATTTTGTTGATGAATACAAGAGAGGAAGAACTCCTAATCCTTGTATTGCCTGCAACAGATATGTCAAATGGGAATCGCTTCTTAAAAGAAGCCTTGATATAGGTGCTGATTATATAGCAACTGGACATTATGCAAGAATAAGCCAGCTTGATAATGGCAGATATGCAATTAAGAATTCGGTTACAGCTAAGAAAGACCAGACATACGCACTTTATAATCTTACACAGAGTCAGCTTGCACATACTCTTATGCCAGTTGGAGATTATACTAAAGATGAGATAAGAAAGATTGCGGCAGATAATTATCTTATGGTTGCAAATAAGCCGGACAGTATGGAGATATGTTTTGTTCCTGATAATGATTATGCAGGATATATAGAAAGAACTACTGATTATAAGTCAGTTCCGGGCAATTTCGTTGATGTTGATGGTAATGTAATCGGAAAGCATAATGGAATTATCCACTATACTGTTGGACAGAGAAAAGGGCTTGGACTTGCTATGGGACATCCTGTATTTGTAGTTGCAGTAAGACCTGATACCAATGAAGTTGTTATTGGTGAGAATAAAGATGTGTTTACTGATACATTGTATGCTGGGAATCTTAATTTTATGGCAATTGAAGCCCTTAAAGAGCCAATGAGAGCAAGAGGAAAGATACGCTACAGCCATGAGGGTGCAGACTGTACAATAAGAATGATTGATGATAACACGCTTGAGTGTAAGTTTGATGAGCCACAAAGGGCAGTTACACCAGGACAGGCACTTGTATTATATGATGGTGAATATGTTCTTGGTGGAGGAACTATCATATAATGAGCACAAAAGAAAAGGAAGCGGCTGCGAAGCAGACATTTACTTTTCTTGTGCCATTAACGAACGAACAGTCGTGCGAAGCAGGACGAGAGAGTGCGATAGCACGGGTTCGTGAGTATAGGGTAGATATAATAACGTTAAAGAAATAAAGAAAAGGAAGCAGCTGTAAAATTTTCTTGACAATTACTATGTCTGCTTTATAATATTTCATATTGGATAGATAGGTTGATATTCAGAAACAAAATGCGGAGGATAATAATAATGAGTAAGTTTATTTATATGGATAATGCGGCTACAACAGCAGTAAGACAGGAAGTTGTTGATGCTATGGTGCCTTATTTTACAGAATCATACGCTAATCCATCAAGTGTATATAGTTTTGCACAGAAGACTAAGAATGATATGGAAGAAGCAAGAGAAACTATAGCTTCTATTCTCGGTGCGGCTAAGCCTAATGAAATATATTTTACAGGTGGCGGAAGCGAGTCTGATAACTGGGCATTAAAGGCAGCAGCAGAGGCATTTAAGTCAAAGGGTAATCACATTATTACAACTAAGATTGAACATCATGCAATTCTTCATACTTGCGAATGGCTTGAAAAGCACGGATATGAAGTGACATATCTTGATGTTGATGAATACGGAAAGGTTGACCCTATAGAATTCGAAGCGGCAATTAAAGATACAACAATACTTGCAAGCATAATGTTTGCTAATAATGAAATCGGTACAGTTGAGCCAATCAAGGAACTAGGTGCAATTGCACATTCTAAGGGAGTGATATTCCACACAGATGCTGTACAGGCATTTGCACATATTCCTATTAATGTACAGGAAATGAATATTGATATGTTAAGCGCAAGCGGACATAAGTTCCACGGTCCTAAGGGAATTGGTTTCTTATATGTAAGCAACAAGGTTAAGATTGGTTCATTTATTCACGGTGGTTCACAGGAGAGAAGCAGAAGAGCAGGAACTCACAATGTACCAGGTATTATCGGAATGGCTAAGGCGGCAAGCATTGCCAATACTAATATGTCAGAGAATATTAAGAATATCTCAGCAATAAGAGATCACATTATTGACAGAGTGTTAGCAGAAATTCCATATTCAAGAGTTAATGGTGACAGAACAGACAGACTTCCTGGAAATGTTCATTTCTGTTTCAGATTTATTGAGGGTGAATCAATGCTTATTATGCTTGATCAGAAGGGAATATGTGGTTCATCAGGTTCAGCCTGCACATCAGGTTCACTTGACCCATCACATGTTCTTCTTGCAATCGGACTTCCTCACGAGATAGCACACGGTTCATTAAGACTTTCACTTGGTGAAGATGCAACAATCGAAGATGCTGATTATGTTGTAGATGAATTAAAGGGTATCGTAGAAAGATTAAGAAGCATGTCTCCTTTATACGAAGATTTCGTAAAAGAGCAGGGAAAATAATAATATAATGTGTATGGTTTAATGTATACTTGTTGCAGCTGCAGTTGTCAGGATAATCTGATAGCTGCGGCTTTTTTATGTAATAGGAAATTCCAATAGAATTCCCTATTACATAAAAGGCACTATATGCCGATTATGCACACTCGCACGAAGATGTATTTTATCGCAAGCGACCGTGCTCGGTGCAGGAATGTGTTTTTACATATTCTTTTTTATATGTGTTATTGTATTTTTTGTGTATTTCTGGCGGATACACTTGATATATATAACGAGGCAGAGATATAATAGTTGGCGAATTTGTGCACTGGACCGTTCAAATATATATGAAATAAGAGCACAAAAGAAAAGAGGTTTATTTATGAAGTATCTTAAACAGTTTTTGATTATTCTTGTAATCTCGTTAGTGGGTGAATTGATGAATAAGTTCATACCACTTCCAGTACCGGCAAGTATCTATGGTATGGTTATCTTATTTGCTGGTCTTCTTACAGGATTGATTAAGCTTGACGCAGTTAAGGAAGCAGGACGATTTCTTATAGAAATTATGCCTGTAATGTTTATTCCTGCAGGAGTAGGTCTTATATCATCATGGCTTAATTTAAAGCCGATATTAGTTCCGATATGCATAATAACAGTTGCAACAATATTTACTGTTATGGGTGTAAGCGGACACGTTACACAGTTTATTGTAAGACGTACTAAGAGAGGGGATAATAATGAATAGTTTCTGTCTCTTATACACATCTCCGAGCCCACGAGACTCCTGAGCATCTCGTA
>ERZ1027264.1452-NODE-1452-length-10397-cov-5.339103_pt1 | contig 10397 bp, 8 predicted proteins | sample MGYA00519258_ERZ1027264 | MGnify/ENA primary metagenome ERZ1027264 (study PRJEB26926, sample SAMN06164692) | human gut metagenome | biome: ENVO:00009003; feature: ENVO:2100002; material: ENVO:00002003 | host: Homo sapiens | place: USA | collected 2012 ...
GTGGGCTCGGAGATGTGTATAAGAGACAGACCCGAAGTGCACGATCTGCCATGAGAACGAGGGCTTCGCCGGACGTGACAAGCGCACGCTGCGCACCCTGCCGGTCACGCTCGGCGGTGAGTCATGGTTCTGGCAGTTCTCGCCCTACGGCTACTTCGACCAGCACGGCATCTGCGTGAACACCGACCACACGCCGATGCATGTGGACCGCGACACCTTCGGCCATCTGCTCGACTTCGTGGACCGCTTCCCCGGATACTTCCTCGGATGCAACGCCGCGCTGCCTCGCATCGGCGGCTCGGTGCTCGCCCACGACCACTACCAGGGCGGCGGCGAACTGCTGCCGATGCACAAGGCCGCCACTTGGGCCGCCTTCACGCTCGCCGACTATCCGGACGCCGTGGTCGAAATCCTCGACTGGCCCGGTACCGCCGTGCGTGTGGTGTCGAAAAACCGCCAGAGCATCATCGACGTATCCGACATCATCCGCGAGGCATGGGTCGGTTATGACGACGCGGCGAACGGCATCGCCAGCCATGACGCGGACGGCAACCGCCAATCCGCCCTCTCGCCCAGCGCGATCATCACCGAACGTGGCTATGAGATGAGTCTCATCTTCCGCAACAATGCGATCAGCGACGAGTACCCGGAAGGTATTTTCCATGCACACCCCGAATACTGGCCGGTCAAGCAGGAGCCGATTGGACTGATCGAAGCCCAAGGCCTGTTCATCCTGCCCGGACGGCTCGTCGACCAGCTCGGCATCGTCGAGGAGGCGCTCGCCGAAGGCCGCGATTTGCCCGATGAAGTCAGCGAATTCAGTCTCGAATGGGGCGAACTCGCTGAAACATTGGCCGGAAACCGCGACCGCGAGGCCATCCACCAAGCCGTACGTGACGAGCTCGGCAGCGTCTGCTACCGCATCCTCGGCAACACGGCCGTCTTCAAGCAGAAAGCCACCACGCAAACATTCCTCGAAAGTCTTGGTTTTGCCGCTAGGTGAAACAGGTCAAGTGAAGTAAGCTCAATACTGAAGGAAAACCGAAGGCAAGTCCTTCCAAAGGAGGAGATATGACTACTGTTCTGGTTACGGGCGGTGCTGGATTCATCGCCACCCACACCGACATCGAACTGCTCGACAAGGGCTACGACGTTATTTCCGTAGATAACTACGGCAACTCGTCTCCCGTGGCGCTTGAGCGCGTCGAGCAGATCACCGGCAAGCCGGTCAAGCGTTACGACGGTGACGTGCGCGATGAGGCGCTTATGGAACGCGTCTTCACCGAAAACAACATCGATTGGGTCATTCACTTCGCCGGTCTCAAGGCCGTGGGCGAGTCCGTGGCCAAGCCGATCGAATACTACGACAACAACCTGTACTCCACGCTTGTGCTGCTCAAGGTGATGAAGAAGCACAACGTCAAGAAGATCATCTTCTCCTCCTCCGCCACCGTGTACGGCACGCCGAAGGAACTGCCGATTACCGAGGAGACGCCGACCGGCGGCACCACCAACCCGTACGGCACCTCCAAGCTGTTCCAGGAGCAGATTCTGCGCGACGTACATGTGGCCGATTCGTCCTGGACCATCGTGCTGCTGCGCTACTTCAACCCGGTCGGCGCACACGAGTCCGGCCTGCTGGGCGAAGATCCGAAGGGTATTCCGGCGAACCTCACCCCGTACGTGGCCAAGGTCGCGGTCGGCGAGCTCAAGGAAGTCCAGGTCTACGGCGACGACTACGACACGCCCGACGGCACTGGTGTGCGTGACTACATCCACGTGGTCGACCTGGCCAAGGGTCACGTGGCCGTCATTGACCACATCGACAAGGAAGGCGTGTTCGTCTACAACCTGGGTACCGGCCACGGCTACTCCGTGCTTGAGGTCATCAAGGCTTACGAGAAGGCCGCCGGTCATCCGATTCCGTACACGATCAAGCCGCGTCGCCCCGGTGACATCGCCGCCTGCTACGCCGACGCTTCCAAGGCGGAGAAGGAGCTTGGCTGGAAGGCCGAGCTGACCATCGACGACATGGCCGCCTCCTCCCTCAACTGGCAGACCAAGAACCCCAACGGTTTCCGCGACGCCGAGTGATATGAGCAGATGAGCTCCCTCTGATGAGGGAGCTCATCTGTCGTTTATCACACAATGCGCCTATCGGCGGCCCAGCGGGTGAGCTCGGTGCGATTCGAAAGCTGAAGCTTTCGCAGCACCGAGCTCACGTGCGTTTCTACCGTCTTGATCGAAATGAACAGTTCGGCCGCCACCTCTTTATACATGTAACCACGCGCGATCAGCCGCATGACCTCCTGCTCGCGGGCGGACAGCCGGTCCAGCTCCTCATCATGAGCCCGTGCCGCACCATCAGCGCCGCCATCAGACCCCGCCGCCGGCACACCCTGGAAGGCCGAAAGCACAAAACCGGCCAGTTTTGGCGAGAACACGGCATAGCCCTCATGCACCTGCTTGATGGATGAAATCAAATCAGCGCCGGTAATCGTCTTGGTCACATAGCCCTGGGCGCCGGCGCGAATCACCGCCCCCACATCCTGCGGCGCATCCGAAACCGACAACGCCAGAAACACAGTGGTAGGGGAGTAGGGGCGCGATTTGGCGAGGATCTCGGCACCGCCGCCACCTTCACCGCCGGGCACATGCACATCCAGCAACACCACCTGCGGCTTGGTCTGTGCGATCATCGCCACCGAACCGGGCACGTCCGCCGCTTGGCCGACGATATCGAAGGAATCGCGCAACGTGGCGATTACGCCCGCACGGAACATCTCATGGTCATCGACCACGGCCACACGAATCTTGGCTGTCTCGTTCTCGCTCATCGATGTTCTCCCTGCGCCGCTTTCAGCGCGATCGGCATATGCATTCTGACCTCGGTGCCCCAGCCGGCCCTGGACACTATCTCCACTGTACCGCCGCGCCGTTTGACGCGGCCGATAATCGATTCGCGGATGCCCAGCCGGTCGGGCGGAATGGCGTCCATATCGAAGCCTTCGCCATGGTCGCGCACGAACACTTCAACCATCGTGTCGCTGGCCTCGCAATACAAAGACACCGGCTCGCCGCCATGCGTGACCGCATTGACCAACGCCTGACGGGTGGCGTCCAGCAGCGCATCGGTCTGGGCGCTCGGCCGCGCGTCGCCCACGGTGACCACCTCAATCGGCTTGCCGTGCTCGTCCTCCACCTCGGCGGCGATCTGCTTCAATCCGGCTCCCACCGAACGATCCGATGTGGAACGTTCCTGATACAGCCATTCGCGCAGCTCGCGCTCTTGGCTACGCGCCAGGGCGAATACGGTGGTCGGTTCCTCGGAGTGCAGCTGAATCAGCGCCAACGTTTGCAGCACGCCATCATGCAGATGGGCGGTCATGTCCGCGCGCTCCTCTTCGCGCTCCTTCAATGCCTGCTCGTGGGTGAGTCGTTGCAGCATCGCGTTCGCCCACGGCATCACCGCCACCACGATACCGACGATCATCACGAATCCGCTGGCAACAATGCGTCGAGAAGAGGTGCCCCACCCAGGAATGCTGACATTATGCACATACAATGCCCATCCCATGAAAATCAGTGCGATGCCGCCCAACATAGACAACAGCTGCGTGCCTCGCGGACTAAGATTCATCCATGCCAGTGCGATGCCGCCCAACCCTACCAGCAGCGGAAACACAATCTGGACATCCGCACCGGTGCTGGTGAGCAGCAGTCCAGTGGCCATCAACGCGAAACCGGCCAATGCCACGACGGCCGGTTTCGGAGCACGTTGGATGGCCTCGGACAATGATTCCGGTGCGGCAGCCGATTCGTCGTCATGAGCGGCAAGTGGCTGATTGCCTCGCGCAAGCGGCGCCTGATCAACGGGCACTGTGCGAGCCGCAGCCGCCACCGGGTCTCCGGCAGGTATGAACACCCACAGGAATACATAAGCGATGATGCCTGCGCCGTAGAGGACGGTCAGTGCGATGAACGCAATCCGAACCCATGCCACGCCGATGCCCAAGTGCAGGGCGATGCCCTTGCACACGCCGGTGAGCCAACGGCCCTGCCGGGGGCGCATCAACGGCATGCGCGCGGGCAGCAATGGTTCGGGAGATGACGTCATACTCCTATTGTGCCGCGCTCAGGGCGTTGCGGCCGGGGTTTTACCCGGTGTTCAGGGAACAATCAGGGTGTTCCCCGAGCGTTGTGGCAGTGATCGGGCGGTGTAATGGAATCATGAGCAATCCAAACGCGAATCCATATCAGCCACAGCCGCAGCCTGGTCCGCAAAAAAACAAGACATCGCGACGCTTCTTCACTTGGGTGCGATCCAGTGGACTGGTTCGCGGCGACGACCGGTGGATCGGCGGCGTATGCAGCGGCATCGCTTTACGGCTTGGCTGGAGCCCCACATTAGTACGTGCGTTGGTGATTGTATGTACATTGTTCTTCGGTTTTGGCGCAGCTCTGTACGCACTCGGCTGGTTTCTGATGCCGGATGTACGCGATGGGCACATCTTGGCCGAGGACCTCATTGCCGGCCAATGGGACTGGAATTGTCTGGGATGCTTCCTGTTCCTCGCCGTGGCAATCGTGATTCCAGGTGCGGGGTGGGGTTGTATTGCGCTCGCCGCCTTAGCGCTATGGCTGTTGGCCAAAAGCGGCATTCGCCAGCAGGAAGGGTACGGATTCGGGGCATCTGCGCCGCGACCGGTTTCACAGCCTGTGTCATATCCAGCTCCACAGCCTGTCTCATATCCAGCCGCGCAACCAGTACCTCAATCTCCTTTGTATTCAGCTCCGCAACCTTTTCCACAACCTGTTTCACAACCTGTTTCACAAACCGCGCCTAGTGTTTCACAGCCTGTTTCACAGCCTGTCTATCAGTCGATGCCCAGCGTGATGCCGGGTACTGTGCCCGGCGCGATGCCCGGCACAGTACCCAACGGGCCGTTTGCCCCCGACCGTATGAATGCGACGGCCTATGCCCCCACCGAGTCCAAGCGCCGCAAGCCGGCGGGCCCAATCGTGGTCTTGAGCATACTGGGCCTTACCTTCCTCTCCTTTGCCGGTCTGATGGGACTGATTTGGGTAAACGACATGGGCATTATCGGCATTATGCGTCTGGGCACCATCTGGATTGCCGCAGTATGCATAGTGATGGGGCTGGTGGTCATCATTCTCGGATTCAGAGGACGGCGTACCGGTGGTCTGATTCCTCTCGGACTGGTTGCCGGTGGATGCGCGCTCTGCATGACCATCATTTCAGGCACGTATGGCGTGTACTACCGTGATCTTGGTGCCAGCGGCATCAATACTGTTGTTTCACTGAGCCAATCTGTCAGTGCGAGAAACAGCGACGGCATGAACGATGTGCAAAAGGATGGCATCTTCGTTGCCGATGCCAGCGATGCCACGTTTGAAACATTGCAGCAAGGTGTGGCGTTCAGCGGTGAAAACTACAACACCGATCAGGCAATCATTGATTGGTCCGATTGGGACAAGACACATGGACCGCACACGGTGAAGATGCTGGATGGCAAAACTTCCATCAGTAATTGCCCGGTCGGTACCATCACCATAGCCGCAACACAGGCGCAAGTGCATATCGTTCTGCCGGATTCCTGCACTTACGCCTTCGGCACCGCCGACTCCTACTACTCCACTTCGAGTGACGTTGGCGGCAAATACGAGATGGTATACAACAACTACATGGGTCCAAGCTTTGTTTTCTTCGAAGCTGAAAGTGCCACCAATGGGCCTGATCACGAATGGTTGTATAAGGAATCCGCCATGCCGGACAACGGCCCAGAATTAAAAATCAATATTCCCTATGTGGTGGAAGCACGTGTCAACGTGGTGTACGCCTCCGATTGGGAAGGCTCTACGTTCCAGCCGCTTGCCGATATATACGACGGCAACAGTACAAGCAAGAACACAACCGAACAATCGGAATGATCAAGCCGTTGCAACTAGGAGATGGAATCATGACTGATGAAACCAAGGAATTCGCCTCCATCGAGGATGCGACACCGACCACGGCCATACCTTCCGAAACCGACGCGACCACCGCGACCACAACCATGGTGACCGTCGATGACCGAACCGATACCACGGTGCTGCCATCCGCAGCGGATGATGACGAAACGGCTGTGCTGCCCGTCCCCGACAATCATGCGGATGCGTCGGTCTCGGATGTGGATACGCAGGCAACAGCTGCCTCTCCATCGCCCATCGAACCAACCACAGATCGGATTGCCCTGGAAACAGTTGCCGATGCCGTGGAGGGAGATGGTGGGCCGATTCCATCTGCCGATGATGTGCCGATGTACGCAGCATCTTCAGCACGACCTCCCTATGGGCAGTCTCAGACCGCCGGCAAACCATGCCAGCCTGGGGGGAGCGCCAAGAACGTCCAGAGCGCCAAGAACGTCCAGAATGCTAAGGATGTCAAGAGTGCCAAGAACATCCAGAAACAGAGCACCAGCGCGCCTACTGTGGTATTCGGACTATTAGGCGTGATTATCGGCGTGATCGCGCTGGTTTTCGGGTACATATCTCCGGATCGGATGATTTCGTTGTTCTCGCCGAATCCGCAATTGCTGACGGCTATTATTTGCGCCGTAGTGGGACTGATTCTGGTAATAGTGGCCGTTGTATGGGCCATAGTCGGTGCCGTCAAGAAGAGAAAATAGCGTTACAAACCATTGCATTACGGTCCCAGTAGAAGCACATTATGACGGGAGCCGACCGATAAGAGCCGACCGTTCTATGCTGATGGGGGGGAGGCATAGTAACTATGAAGCGGATTTCGGTGCGGCGGGTAGCGAGCGTCATCGTCACCGCGATGGCGATGACGCTGGTATTCGCCACACTTGGCTGGGCGATGATGCCGCAATGGAACACACGGCCCTACACCAAGCACATCGTTATCGCTTCTGCCGACACCACCATCACCCCTGCCCATGCGAACATTCCCCACGAGGGGCGATATCGTACGCGTGAAACCCGACTATCCATCAAGACCGGCGACGGCGTCACGCTACCCGCCGTACTACGTGAACCGGTCGGCGCTCCCGGGCCACGCCCGGCTTGTCTGTTCATTCACGGGTCCGGTACCAGTGGTGCCGAGGATTTCGGCGATATCGCCAACGCCATGGCCTCTGCCGGTATCGTGACCTTGGTGCCGGCCAAGCGCAACGACAACTACACCGTGCTGCATCGCGACTACCCGCGTTTTGCTCGCGAATACGGGCGTTCGCTCGACGTGTTGCGTGGCAGAATCGGCGTGGACCCCGCCAAAACCGGCATCTACGCCGAATCCGAAGGCACCTGGATCGCCACGATTCTAACCTCGAAACGGCAAGACATTGCCTTTGCCGTACTTACATCCGCACCGGTGTTCAATGGACGTGAGCAAATGGCCATGGCTGTCAGCGCCTATACGCATGAGGCCGGCGCGCCCAAGCCCGTGGTCAAAGACATGGCCAAATTGATGTCGCTGGACTACGCGCCATTTGATCTAGCCTATGCCGACTTTGATGCCGACCGGTATCTGAAATCCCTCACCATGCCGGTGCTGGTGAACTACGGCACCTACGATACGGCCATGCCCATCGAACAGGGGGCGCAGCGGATCATCGCTACGGCCAACAAGTCCGGCAACGAGAACGTCACCGTACGCTATTTTGCCGGCAACCATCAGATGCGGGCTGGTGAGGGCTTATTCACCCCGAACCTGCCATTGGCCGAAGGCTATACGCAAGCGCTGGAAAATTGGGTGAACGGTGTGACTGCCGGAACCAAAGCCGATGGATGGGCAACGCCTCAAGTCGCCGGTGCAACACCTCACCAGCGCTTCGCCGCGTCGCAACGTACCAGATCCGGTATCGTCGGCTCGCTTGGCGTGCTGGCCGGTCTGATGGTGGCAGGGCCCGTGCTGATCGTGATGGCGGCGATATTAGGTATTGGCTTGACTGTGTTTTCTTGGCTACAGACGTTGCTGGCCGGGCGACGTAGTGTGGCGACTGTGCGGGCCGTGCATGCGACGCCGAGTGAGCTGGGGGCCGCCCAGCGGCGCATGTTGCACGGCATTGCCGGCTTATCTGCCGGTATCGGCACAGCGGTGATGGTGATTACTGGGCTGTTGTACGGCTATATGAGCGCCGTAGGCGTATCGGCTGTATTGGTTATGCCTCAACCGCGGCTGTTTGCCGTCGGATGGGTGGTGCTGCGAATAGCGACCATGCTGTTGGTGGTGCTGTTTGCTTGGGAAATGGAACGTGTCTGGTATTGCCGCGCCGATATCGTCGGTGTGCGGCGCGTCATATGCGTGATGGTAGCGCTCGGCACTCTCGCCACACTGATGACACTGGCATTTTGGGGCCTATTCTCGCTGTAATTCTGCCGATGTGCGCTGGTAAATGGGGCCTGGCGGGCAGGCTGCGTTGGTGGTCTGGGTGTGGGGCGATCGGCAGATTGCGTTGGCCTGGGTATGGCCGGCCGACGTACATCAGTCGGGGTGTCCGATACACAGTGAATGGCTGAGTATTACGCTTGGGAGGCTTCGGCCTCCTCTAAGGTGTCGAAACCGCCGAGCTGGACTGTGTGCAACAAGGTTTCCTCAGTGATATTGCGTTGCGGGCTGGCTGCGGCGCGCTCGCCAATCATCGCTTCGTAACGTTCGAAGGTCTGGTCGGAATACGTACCAAGCTCGCCGCGCAGATAGGTTTCGAATGAGGTGGCAGATGGTGTGTCTTCGGTGGTGGTGAGTGCGCGCATCGCCTCGCCGAGCTTGGGGTAGCGCTCGCGGAAATCCTTGGCCCAGGCGACCTGCTGGGCGATGACCTGTTCCTGACGGGCCGCGCGCTCTTCAGAGAGACGCGGAATATACGGCTCTATGTTCTTCGTGAAATTTTCCGGTGCGGTGGAGGCCATCATGCGGCCGTATTTTTCGGTCACGAGGTTGCGGCCCACGTGGTCGGCCGCGTCAAGATCAGCGGCATAGCTGGTGAGTAATGGCCGCTCCCATGTGAGGAACTGGGCCAACCGCATCTGGTGGAACACCGGCCAGTTGCCTTGGCATGCCGCGCGTCCACCCTCATTGTTGGTGCGCTGGAACTGATCCCATTCATGACGCACAATAGCCTCGCGCAGTTCATCATCAGTCAGTTCGTTGGTCATCGACGTTCCTTTCACTGATACCTCCCTCTGATGAGGGAGGTGGCACGGCGAAGCCGTGGCAGAGGGAGCTTGAATCTACAAACTTTTAAGCACCGGATCATCAGAGGCGATGTGGTCCTCGACATACGGGCGCTGCCATTCGAGGAAGGTCTCGCCGGACGTGGTCAGGTGTTCGCGTTTGAGTTCCTTGACGATATCCACCGCAATCTGCTCCACAATATCGTTGATTTTCTCGATTGCTGGAGCCGCGCCCTTGCCGCCTTCGCCAAATCCGGCCCCGCCATAGCAGGCTGCCGAACTCAATCGCATCACGGTTTCCAACTGTTCGCCCACGTTCGGCAACAGCGCGAACATCGAGCCAGACAGCTTGCGCAATGCTGCGAACTGCCACTTGTAATACGGCATATAGCCCACCACCATCGGCACGTTAACCAGGAACACCAACGAGGCGGTGGCCTGCACGAACTCGTGGATGGACAGCCATGCGGCCGCGCCGTCGCCGCGCTTCAACGAACGCGGCAGATTATATTGACCGGCCTGGGCGATCATGCCGAGTCGCTTGGAGATCAGCGCGAGCCGCACATCGTCGGGCATGTTCTTGAACCCTTGGCGCGTCTTGGAAAACAGACCGGTGGGATCGGCGAACACCTCGCCATTGGTGGCGGCGGCCAAGGTCGATTCCTGAAGCATTAGCCACTCATGCGGCGCGGTCTGCGCCGGCGCAGTGTGATACCCGGTGATCGACTCAAAGAAGTCACCGATGCGGAACACGCCGTCACGGCGATTCGCGCCCTGTGCGCGCGGCGTGACGGGGGAGAGCGGTGCATCAATCGGAGTCGTCATCGCTTCCGCCACATCAGAGGACGCCGCGCCTGACTCGGCAGTGGCGGTATCGTGCGTAGCGGTGCCGGGGGTGGGTGCGTTTGCCGCATCGGGTATGACGGTGGAGCCTGCACCTGCGGAGGGGAATGCTCCGGAAGCATCGGACCTGGCATGCGCCTCGAACGTCACGCGGCCTTGCGCATCCACGCTGAACTTGCGCGGCAGTGCCTCGTAATCGACCTCAAGTTGCTCGCCGATCGCCGCGTAATCCTCATCCGTAAGCCACAGGCAGAAGCGCGGGCCGAAATCGTGGTCCTGCGAATACGCATCATCGAATCCGTAGCATTCCGAGCCCACGAGACTCCTGAGCATCTCGTATGCCGTCTTCTGCTTGAAAA
>ERZ1027264.1459-NODE-1459-length-10344-cov-3.628147_pt1 | contig 10344 bp, 10 predicted proteins | sample MGYA00519258_ERZ1027264 | MGnify/ENA primary metagenome ERZ1027264 (study PRJEB26926, sample SAMN06164692) | human gut metagenome | biome: ENVO:00009003; feature: ENVO:2100002; material: ENVO:00002003 | host: Homo sapiens | place: USA | collected 2012 ...
GAGATGCTCAGGAGTCTCGTGGGCTCGGAGATGTGTATAAGAGACAGGCTTTAACTACAAATAACCCGGCGCCGGAAAAAAGACCTTTACCCAGATTCTGCATCTTAGTCTCTATTTTTACACTCTCTTCCGCCGCTAAAAAACCGCCAGAAGTAATACATAAGGTATTGCCTGTCAACTCATAGGCTGAAACATCTCCCGGTATCGGCGGGGCTAAAACAGCCTCCCCAGCTTGCCCCTGTGCTGTCAGATGCTGAAAAAACAAGCTTTCGCCGCTTAAAAATTTACGTGCCAGGCCGCCCAGTATCCCGCCCTCCATTTTACCTTCAACTTTGATATTACCTGACATCGCCATCATAGCATCAGATTCCGCTTTAATACTCTCGCCTGCTTCCAGCTGTACCTTTAAAAAGGCAAAAGCGCCCGGCTGCATAATTTCATAACGCACCAATAATCATCTCCTTAGTTTATTAATTTCAAAAGTACTATGTCAATATAGCATTTTTCTCACCATGAAAGCAATCCTAATATTGAAATGGTTCAGTTTTTCTTAAATTTTTTCAAATTTCCATCTAAGTCAAAATCTGCAAAATACTTAGCCCTTGGACTTTTAGCAGATGCAGAAATATCCCACTTGCCCTGCCAAAATCTGAAACTCATATAATCATCTATTTTAGCGCCTTCGATATCTTTTATTTGGGCTTCCATGCTTTTATAAACTTGAGGAATCTTGACAAAATCAAGCTGCTCTAAAGGTATACAATTGTCGATAGCTTTGCCACTGCCGGAAAGCTGTACGGGCCTTGCCTTACTCCACCCGCCGCGATACTCATAGTTATCCACTTCATCATCAGTACCCGGTTTTAAAATATTAATAACAACTCTGTTTCCTGTTTCACCGGTATACATATTAACATCCTGAAAAACAAGTATCTCTTTACCTTTTAGTCCATCCAGATTTTTAAATTCATCCATGATCTTGACCAAAGAACCTTCATCTTTAATGATATTGCCGACAAGACTGCTGCTACCGCAGCCAGTCAGTAAAACCATACTCATAATTGTCATTAATACTATTACTAACTTTCTCATATCCAATCACCTCTTTTTAGAAATTCCACCTTACTCCGACATTCCATTGCCAGTCTTTAGTAAAGTCGCTGCCAGCACTGCGTTCTACATCAAAATAAATATGACTGTTACTGCCGGTCGTTAACGCCGCACCGATGCCGTATTCAAACCAGGTATCGTCAAAGCTGTCGCTGACTTTCACCCGGCCTGTACTGTCAGTCATAGTTACATCGTAACCACCGCCAAATTCGTGCAGCAGGTTGGCCTTGACGTAAACTATGCCTTTTTCGCCGACTTCTTTACCAATGTTAAACCCGATACGGCCGACAGCACTTTTAATACCGCTTTGTTCTACTTCGATACCATTACTGGCAACGTAGTTATCCCCACCCAGATAACCTAATGTAAACTGTACCTGCGGCTCGATATACCAGCCATTTTGCAAATTATTTTTACGTCCGTATTCGGCACTCAGCGATACGCCGGTATTATTAAAATCACCAGTGATCTTGTTGCGGTTGGTATCATAAACTGTAAAATCATTATCCATATTGCTGATTTTAAATACTAAATCCAGATAATGACCCTTGCTACCGATATCAGTGCTGTAGAAACCAATCGACTTGCTGCTGTTGTCACCGCTGCCACGGCTGTAGATGCTGCTGCCGTCAGTATAGCTCAAACCAACGCCCTGATAACGTGTTTTGTCGGCAGTACGTTTAGTTACCTGATCGTAGCCCAGCTCATAAGCAGTGTATTTGTTCTCAAAACCAAACTTACTATCACGGCTGATCTTGCTGCCCTTCACGCGAAACCAGGCTCCCTGTTCTTCCTCGCCATTATGTCTCAGCTCGCCCATGCGTTGGAGCAGCTTGTCATTTTCCGTACGCCAGGTGTGGTAGTTCAGCGCATTAGCAGAAAGTATGGTATCCACGCTGGTAGTAGGTTTAATGTCAGGGTTATCCGGATTATCCGGTTCTACTGGCACTATTTCAAAACCATCCAGTTTCCATTCTGTCATCCCGGTGCCAAGCACTTCGTCTTTTAAGTTATACTTCACATAAAATAACGATTGTTCACGTTCGTTAGCCGTAAATTTAATCGCATCCGGAGCCGTTGCCAGCAAAAGCCCTTTACCTGCATCAGCAGCAATCTGATCCATCGTCACTTCGTTAACATCAATAATATCGATGCTGTGCGTGCCTGCATCTGTACTGGCAAGAATATTTACCTTGTCACTTTGCATATTCACAACATCTGTTTCCAACCTGAACAAACCACCAGTACCATTAACACTGCCAATATTTAAATCAGCATATTGATCAGCAGTCTTCGTCATATCAACAATGCCACCGTCATGCAGATTCAAATTCATACCTTTGTTATAAATAGTACTATCGCAGCCGGGATACCAAACTGCACCATTAGCCAACTCTAAATTGATCGCATTGCCACTGGCATTCAGCTGGGCATCGCCTTCCCACCAGGAATTCGCATTATTAAAAACAGCATTAATAACACCCTTAGATGTTGAAACAAAATGTCCCTTGACCTGTACTGTTTTATCTTTAGCACTATTAATATTTACGACACCGCTGTCCTGTGCATTTACTGCCGTAGCTTTCATTGTTCCACTACTCGCAGAATGATTGTTCAAGGTAATCTTGGTATCGCCTGTAAAATCAATACTGCCATAAGCAGCATTTACCCCGCGCTGTACAGAACCTCCCGTCATTGTAATCTCAGTATCACTAAAGATAGCAGACGAATTCTGGCCGTTTACCTGAATGGCATAACTTATTTGTCCTGCTGAACCAATATCAATGGTAGTTTTGCCTTGGACTGTAAGCGTATTATGTTTGCCGAACACATTGATGCCGTAACCAAGATTACTGCCCTGTTGAGTACTGTTATGATAGAGTTGCAACTTCAAATCTTTCTCAAAAGAAACACTTCCCATGTTATCTGTATAGTTATTAAGATAGATACCATACAGCGCATTGTTGCCATTACTAGTACCTTTTATATTCACATCGTCCTTAAAAGTGCCTTTAGCTCCGCCATTTAAGTAAATAGAATTTATACCCTGACCTTCAATATCAATATTCACCTTGCCATTGAAAATTATATCACTAGCATCGTTAATAGAATCAAAAGACCCGGGATTTATATATTTAGTTCCTCCATCAATAATAATACCTCTGGATTCTCCTGCATCAGCCTTGAGATTCAGCTGCCAGTCACCGTTTATAATACCCGTTGCTCTTACAAAACTTTTGGATGGTCCACCCCAGCCTCCGGTCTCAACATCTTCACTGCTGCCGAAAACCATGCCATAAGCCTGACTGATTATCCCACCATTACCGTTGATCGTATAAACGCCGCTGCCAGTCATAGGAATATCAAGATTCTCTCCATAAAATCGCAATGCTGTATAATTTGCAGTGCTCTCAGACGTGAAATTAAAAACATCACCGCCAGTCAGGCTACCACCATTAGTGATCAGCTGCCCAACGTTGTTATCCGCCGCATTCTCTGCCGCGCCAGCTGTTGGGAGCACGGATGTTCCCCCCAGATATACACACGACATTGTCAGCAAAGACGCCAATACCTTTTTGCTTAAATCCATCTTTTCCATGATACATTTCCTCCCATTCATCTTTTTCCTTTGGATTAGACCTTTGTTTATAACAGGAATAGCTGCAGTAATATTGCCGCTTTCTTCCTACCAAAGCTGTATAGACATGATATGTTTTATTGCAGCCAAATTCACGGCCGCAGATCGGACACTTGACTGTCAGCCCTCCTAATCCTGCCCTGTTATCTTTGTGTATCGCTTCCTCCCAGCTTTCGATATGCATCTTAAACATCTCCCTAAAGCTACTCGCTGCAGCGTACGAGTTTGTATCTTTTTACCCGTTCCTTCTTTTTCTCAAATCTGTCAGGATCAACCAATTCATCCAAAGTACATTCAAAAATATCTCTCAGCTTTAACAGTGCTTTCAAACTCAGCATCACTCTGCCGTTTTCAGCATTGCTCAGATGCGTTTGAGATATCTTAAGCTTCTTGGCAAAATTAGTTTGAGTAATCCTTTTTTGTATCCTTTTGATCTTGATAGTCTCCCCAATCCTTAAAGGATCCATTCCTTCCATCTTTTTCACACCTTTCTTTTTGCTTTATCACTTCATTAGACAACCTATTTCCATAGTGTTGTAATTGTGATTGCCTATTAGCTACCGCTCCTGTTAGCTTCATAACCTGCAGTAAAATTTGCTGACCTGATAATTTGCTGCAGCAGAGCTACTTTCATCTTTATTAATTCTCAAGTAACTGCCAAGCTTAGCAGTAACGCTAATAAAATAAAACTATTATCTTTTGATTCAAATTTTCCTATTACAGTTAATATTTTTAACCATTTACTATATTACCATGTTTGTCCCCCCCTGCAAGACATTTTTGTTCGTTTTTTTGAAAAATTTGTTCAATGGTCTTGCAACTGATAATTTTTAGGTGTATAATACAAAACATAAAAGATAAGGCGACGCTTACCTTTAGGTTTGCATCGCCTTATCTTTTTTATCATTTTTTATGGTTCCGGCTATCGCACGTCGCGCTATAGCTGTGTTCAAGCCTTTATTCAGTTTTTTTCTGTTCCTCGACAATGGCGCTGCTCAGCTCGTGCAGGCAGTCGCCCAGCTTGTCCAGCCGCTGCTCCATACGCAGCAGCAGGTACCAGCTCAATACTATCGGGAAGCCAAAATTACCTATTGCTGTAAATAATTTCTGGGCTTCCACTAAGCAAGCACATCAATAGTAACTGTTTTGATGCGGGCTTCAGTAAATTCTGTCAGTTCCAGGCCGCCGCTGGTCAGTACGTTGGCGGCTATGATCTTGTCGGCTGCCGTTTTGGCGTCGGCAAGGGTGAGTCCTTCGCGAGGGTCGGCGATGCTTAAGTTTTTTTTAGCTCCGTCGCTTTTGGTGAAAATGAGTTCTAAGGTTTTTTCCATGGTGGTTGCTCCTTTTTTGTAGGTTTTCGGCCTACTTTATTTTTTTGTGTTTTTCGTATTTTAGACTTTCTTTAAAAGAGTTTTGCTATGCAGCTTTCTTCTAAAGAAAGGGCTAATAAAAAAATCTAAAGCCTAAATATGAACATCAAAAAATAACTTGCTGCCAGGCGGATGATCTATAAAATCATTCCGCCTGAGCCAGCTCGGCCTTTTCCGTAACGTAGACGTTGACCACTTCGTGGCTCATCAGCTCGTTCATGGCATTGGCCACAGCAAGGCATTTGTCGTCGGGGGGGTCCCGCTTGACGCCGTTTTCGCGCCCAGAGATAGTTTGTAGGATGTTGCTGTTTTAGTCGTGCTCATGTTCTGTACTCCTTTTGTTTTTTAAATTTTACTGTGTTCTAAATACCAGCGAGCTTTGCCGCGCAGTATGTCCCCACCCGGCTTCATCTGTCCGTCGCCGGGTGAATCGCGCATATACCACAGGTCCCAGCGTGTTTCGGCATCGCCACTGTAAGGGCCGTAGCCATCCAGCAGCGCTGCTTCACAGTGGGTCATTACGGTATCGATAGTAAGCTGCAGGCCAAGCGCCGTTACGAGCAGCGCCACTGTCTGCGCCATTTTATCGGTCTGCACTGCCGTAGGGGCAAACTGCCCCAGGTCGGCATCATAGCCGTGGTTGGCCTGCGCCCCCAGCCCGCAGCACAGGGCGACGGCGATACTGCCGCTGTTGCGGCGCCAAGTGTGGCTTTTGTACTGCGACAGGCTGCTGCTGGTGCGGTAGACTGTGCCGTCGGCGTCGATATTGATGTGGTAGTCGTCATAGATCTGCCCGTAACGACCTGCCGTCCAGTGCAGGTAGAGCTGCGTGATATGATCGCGGCTGCAGCCTGCCACAGCGGCAAGCTGCGTAAGTGAGATAATCTGCGGCTGTTCTGCCAGCATTGCTGTTCCCCCTTTCCTGAGATCGAAAGCAGCAGCAGGTACAGGGACCGCCGTTTTACTGCTTACACTTACTAAGTACATATCTTTTTTAGAAAAAATCAGGCTTGCTGCCGAAAAAAAAAAATTATTTTTTTCGCGCGAACCTGATTTTTTGATTTTTGGCTATGTATTTAGTAAGTGTAAAACAAAACCGTCTTTTTCTTTTAGTATTTTCTTTTTCTTAATAAGTTTCTACCTCTCTCTAAGGTTTTACAGGCTCTTATGTTTAAGTGTTAATCAAGTTTGTATCAGTAGTGCTTACTAAGAAAGTACAGTAAAGTGACGGCGGTGTTTTAACGATCTAAGGAGGCGTATCATTTTGAATTTATTGGTATTTGTGAAAGGCGGCGGCAATGATGGATTATGACTGCAGGAGCAGTGAGAAGCGTTTGGCCGCTGTCGAAAACGACTGGCTGGCGGCCCCGGAGAATGCAGAGCTGCTGGAGGTATATACCTGCAGTTTATGCGGCAATCCTATTTTTGAAGGTGACGAGTATCTGGCTGTGGACTGCTGCGGCGAAGTATGCAGCGAATGTCTGGAAGGGCTGACGGCCAAGGATTTTGCTTTGGCTGCTTTAGATTTAAAAACCGGCGCAGCCGGTACTGAGGGGAGATAGATCACAGATGGAACATGAGTCAAATATACAGAAGCTTGATTTTGCTGTTTTGGTGCCGCAGGCACAGCGCGGCGACAGCAGGGCGGTCAACAGCCTTTTGCTGGGTTTTACGCCGATGGTACGGGCGTTTAAATATAACAGTTATTATGTACATTATCTAGAGCAGGACGATACGGAGATCCTGGCTTTGATGGCTGTCAATGATGCTATCAAAAGCTTTAAGCAGCACAATTTCCACTTTTTTGCCACACACGTAAAATATACGATCCGCCGTCAGCTCAATATCCAGGTGCAAAAGAAGAAGAACCTGTTCGATGCGGAGCTGGCAACTTTGGACGAGGAGGGCTGCACGAGCCTAGATGCCCTGTCCAGCGAATGTTATAAGGAAAGCATCAGCAGGGATGAGCGCAGCGCCTGCGTGCTGGAGCTGGTGGCACGGCTGCCGCAGATGCAGCGGCTTGTGATCAGCGAGGTGTTCCTGCGGGGCAAAAGCCAGCGCGAGGTTGCGGCAACACTGGGTGTGACCAGCCAGAGCGTGTACTGCTCTAAAAAGGCAGCGCTGGATACTCTGCGCCGGGCTTTCGGCCTTAGGCAGGAAAGACTGCGCTGATGGAACGGCCCTATGTTTTTATGCAGCGTGCTTTGGTGACGTTTAAGGCAGCCGGCCTGCATTCACCGCTTGCCGGCCCTTCCCAGGAGGAATTTTGGCTGCAGCTGTGGGTCGAGCGTTATGGAGCTTTAGAAGCGAGCCTGTTTACAGGCTGCGTCAAAAAGCTGGCCGGTGAGCGTTATTTTCCGCGGCTGCACGATATGGACGAAGCTGTTCAGGACGCTCAAAAAAGGCTGCTGCTGGCACGGCGGCGCACGCAGGAGCACCGGGCAGACTGTCACGAGCCTGATTTGTTTGACCCGGCGAACAGCAAGCGCCGGGTGCGTGAGCTGATCGAGCATCTGGAAAAGAAGTTTACCCTGGCGGCAGGTCAATAAGAAAACAGATAGTCTGAAACGATGATTTCAGCCTGTCTGTTTTTTCGGTTATGAACTTGAATATTTACGGACAGCGAAAGCATCATCAGCTTACATCCGGCACAGCTTTTAAGCTTCTGCAGGTGTTTTTATTAATATATTTAGATTTTTTATCTGCAAATCGTCCGCTTACTTTGTCAACTGCAGTTGATTGCAGTATAATGTTATTCAATGAATAAATTTATACGGAGTTGATTAGGATGCCTGAGATAAAACCTTTGAGCCCGGAGATCAAAAAACGGGTGCTGCAAATGCAGCAGAACGAGCTGACGGAATACCATATTTATACAAAGGTCGCCGGCTTTGTCAAAAACCCGGAGAACAAGGCGACGCTGCTGAAAATAGCCAATGAGGAGCACCGCCACGGCCAGATCTGGGAGACCTTTACTAAAGAAAAGGTGCAGCCTGTCAAATGGAAAATCTGGTGGTATACCCTGCTGTCAGTGATTTTTGGCTATACTTTTGCCCTGAAGCTGATGGAGGGCAATGAGGGCGATGCCGCCTATAATTATGAGGATATTGCCGCCGAAATACCGCAGGCACAGAAGATAGCCGAGGACGAAGAGCGGCACGAGCAGAAGCTGCTGGCGATCTTGGATGAAGAACGCCTGCAGTATGTGGGCTCGATGGTATTGGGTTTGAATGATGCGCTGGTCGAACTGACTGGTACTTTGGCAGGCCTGACTTTAGCGCTGCAGAATACCAAGCTGATCGCGTTATCGGGGCTGATCACCGGGGTTTCGGCAACTTTGTCGATGGCTTCGTCTGAATTTCTTTCGGCCCGCAGCGAAGGACGCGAGGATGCTTTTAAGTCCTGCGTTTATACCGGCATTGCTTACTGCATTACCGTGGCGCTGCTGGTACTGCCCTATCTTGTTTTTGATGACGAGCATTATCTGCACGCTTTGGGCACGATGCTGGTGACTGTGGTGCTGATAATCCTGGTGTTTACTTATTATATTTCGGTCGCCAAGGACCTGGATTTTAAAAAACGTTTCTGGGAGATGGCGCTTATCAGCCTTAGCGTTGCCGCTTTTTCCTTTGTTATCGGCCTGCTTGTTAAAGAGGCTTTGGGGATCGACATTTGATTATGACGTCATTGTGCCAGCTTAACGGTGCATAACATAAAAAGACGCAGCTTTTATAGCTGCGTCTTTTATTTTTGCCTGTTTTCAGCAGGCAGTTATATTTAAAAACGATATCTGAAACCGACTTCACCACGAAGTACATGGCTGTCGCCGAAGTTTTTGGCGCTGGTGCTGATGCCCAGCTCGCCGTACAGAGAGTACTGCGAATTTCTGCCATAGTTATAAGTGCCTCCTACTGCCAGTCCCAGCCAGGTAGGGTCATTTTTGCTGGCAAAGTTGTCGCCGGCGATCAAAACGTTAGTGCCGTCGTGAAATTCATGATAGACATTGAGCAGTCCATAGGCTTTTACACTGCGGTAATTTTCGTCATTTTCGTTTTTATAGCTTTTTTCATAGTTCAGTGCTGCGCCAAGCCGTCCCTGCAGGCTGTCGGCGCTGCCGCGTTTTACTGCCAGTCCGTTGACGTCGCTGAAGGAATCGAAATCAACATTGCTGTAAGCAAGCTGCATTTGCGGTGTCCATGACCAATGCGGGCGTTTCATGGCGATCCGTTTGCCTGTTTCCACGCTCAGACCGTAACCAAAGCCTTTGTTGCCTTCGATCTGCTGCGCTGCAGCCGAGGAGCTGGAGGAGATATCGCTGTCGAACCAGACGGCCTGCGCCTGTGTATCGACGTAAACGCCGTTGTCTTTATACCAGGTCATAGTACCGCCCAGGCCTTTGCCGTCGCTTTTGATTTTGCCGTTACCGACTGCTGATTTGATCCTGGCCCGCGCCTGCCCCATTTGCAGGTTCAAACCGCCGACAACTGTTGTTGCCGCGTCCTGACGGGAGATTATTTTGTCGTAGCCCATCTGCATTTTCCACGAATCGACATCATAGCTGCTGTCCGGGGCAGCGGTGCTGCGGTCGGCTTTATATTTACCGCTCAGTCCTTCGGTCTTGAACCAGGTGCCTTCCTGATACTGCAAATGCTGCTGCGGTTCGCCGTCCTCTATGATATGCCACTTACGGTTGCCGACACGTTCTTCCAGGGTATTAACTTTCATATAGCCCAGCATGATCTCCGGATAGGCTTCATAAAGGGGTACGGAAGGGTTGACGACGGGTGTGTCGTCTTTGTTCAGCAGTGTTTTTAAATACCAGTCGCCGTCTTCCTGATTATATTGCAGGTGATAGAGGTATTTGCCGGCGGCGACAGCAGCCGTGCCGTCGGGCTGCTTGTAGTCATAGGCCAGCGTGAAGGCGTTGGGATCAGACTTGCCCCGGACGTCGACAACGAGGATACCTTTATCGGTATAGCCGCCGCTGCCGTTTTGATTGATGACCCTGATATTGGTAGGTGAGCCTTCGGTATCGCCTTCGACTACCAGCTTGCTTGTAGGCGAAGCATCGCCGCCCAGAACGGAATAGATACTGAGCTTGCCGCCTGGCTGGCCTGTATAGTTGCCGCCAACGGTAAAGGTGCCGAACTTATCGTTATAGCTGCCCGGCGCCAGCCAGCCTGCGTTGACTACGTCGCCGGCTACTTTACCGGAGCCCTGCAGAAA
>ERZ1027264.1462-NODE-1462-length-10331-cov-120.122518_pt1 | contig 10331 bp, 15 predicted proteins | sample MGYA00519258_ERZ1027264 | MGnify/ENA primary metagenome ERZ1027264 (study PRJEB26926, sample SAMN06164692) | human gut metagenome | biome: ENVO:00009003; feature: ENVO:2100002; material: ENVO:00002003 | host: Homo sapiens | place: USA | collected 2012 ...
CATAGACTTTCCCATTCTCACCCAAATGGTAGAATATATTTTTTTCCGAAAGTTTTGGGTCTGCATTGAGGACTTTCTTTGTTCGGTCTATATGGCTGCCCAATCCGCCGGCTTTACCGGCTGTGCCTTTCTCGATATGAAGTACAGCAAATCCCATTCTTTTCCCTATTGTTTTTATCGTTTACACTCCGTTTACAAAGAGGCTTCAGCCTCTCCCCTTTCGGCTTGCCGAAAGCCCACACTTCGGAACGAAGTATAGTGGGCTATACTTTCGTCCGCAAGGTGTGTGCACAAAAATAGGCAAAACGCTTGGAAATTCCAAATGCTTTGCCTACCTTTGCTGCTGACCAAACGGTAGCCGACCGATACGGGAGAGTTACCAAAATACAAGCCGCTAGAGTGAATTGACGGATTTCCGACATCTCTAGCGGCTTTACTTTATTTAAACGCACTTTTGGTGTGTTGTTTTACTTGCTTGTTTGGTGCATTTCTTTCCTATCTTGGCGATTGAAGTAGATAACACCAACAACTGCAACTACTGTCACGAAAATAGATACTGCTATTGCTCCCATAATTAATTCTCCTTTTTTTCTTTGTTTCTAACAAGCCAAAGCCCTGCTCCGAGAGTAGCGGCAGAAGCGATAATAACGGATGTGATGACCCAAGGATTTTCCATGTCTCCAAAAGCTGAAGATAACAGTAAAGCTGTAGTCATGTATTTGGCTACATCCATGAGCCATTTTCCAAATTCTTTTTTCATTCTGATGCAAATATAATAAAATTAATTACTTGACAGTTCTGTTCTCCTGTTCATTTTTTCTTCCCAACAATCATCGCATAGTGTTTTATACCAACCACCGAACTCCCGTAAAGAACCTGGAGCACCGCATTTCTCGCAAGTGGTTGTGGACGCTTTTTCGGCTGCTTCTATCATTTTGGCAAGTTCATTTGGGTAGTTGCCTATCTCTAATTGAAGTATTCCCCATTTTTCCTTTATTTGGTAAACTACTATTTGATATTCTTCTGCCTTGTCTTTGTTATAGGATTGAATATACTGTAAGATTGGTTCTATAAGTGAAAACCAACCTTCCCCGCATTCTACTCCAAAGAGTTCCCAAGGTGTTTTTAAATCTTCCATGATTATTTGTTTTTAATTCAATATTCTCTAAGATATACCAAGTTCTTTTAGAACGCTCTCATTTGCAGATGAAAAAAATCCTTTACAGTGTCTTAACTCTGTTTTTGCTATTTCTAAGAGTTCACCTTGTTTTTGAAGCTTTTCTGAAAGCATATAGTTCTGTTTATCCCGGTCATAATATTTTTGTTCCCATTGCAACCTTTCTTTAATCAGCCTTGTTTTATCTTCGCTAAGGGAATCCAGCTTCTCTTGATATTTCCCTATAAGATGTTCTAATTCGGCTATTCTGTCGGTCGCTTTTTGCTGTATGTCCGGTGGGGGCAGTTGTGCTTGTTTCTGTGATATTATAAATTCACTCATCAGCTTGCAAAGCGCATCCACTTGGCTACGTTCTTTTTCTACTTCAGCCGGAACCGGAAGAAAAGGTGTAGCTTCAGTATCGTAAATATCGAAATCGTTCTTTTGCAAGAAACGCCATGCCTTTTCCACCCATTCCCCGACAGGCTGCCCCGCTTTACGGCAATATATTTTTATATCTTCAAGCACGTTTTTAGGTACTCGAATAGTGCTTGTTTGTATATCGCTCATATTGTTGTTAATTAATTGATTACGTTCAAAAATATAAAGAATATATTTAGCTTTCTACAAAATCTACAAAAAATATATTTATTTCTTTCTGTCAATATCAAAGCATAGAGCATTGATATTGCTTTCGGTAGTCCATACGGCTATTTTTCGACCGTCAATTTCAACGACAACACGAATGAAGTCGTTACCTTGTGGTTGTTCTTTTTCCTGTGAAACTTCCATAACCTTAACTTTTAGTTCTTCCATATCTGTTTATTTTATAGTTATCTCATGCCAAAATCTTCACGTAATACATAACGGATTATAGCAGGTATTTCTTTTTTGGGATAGTCATTCACTTTTGATAAAAGCTTTTCAAGAACCTTTGCTGCATTGCTCGGATTTATCGTTAGCTCTTTTTCTACCCTTGCAAGGTACTTTTTATCTCGTTTGATGAAAGTACTGCAAATGTCCATAATACGCCTAATTTGGGCTTGTGTAGTGCCAAAATCAAGTCGTTTTTGTTCTTCTGTCTGTCGGGTATGTATATCGAACCAATAAGAAAGTATTTTCCGACCGTCTTTGTCCTTTATTCTGTAAGTGAAGTATAAATCGCTTTGTCCCTCATTAAAAACCGTTTCAAGTTCTTTTTGTGCTACTTCAAGAATATCTCTTTTTATTTGCGCTACATTCTGATATGATTTCTTATCTTCAATTTTGAGTATATAGCGCAGCTTGTCGATGTCGAGGAAAAACTTGCCTTTATTCCTGTACATGCAACATATCTCATAGAACCGTTGCGAATATGTGCTTTTCAATGTGATTGCAACAGTTAGGTTGTATTCTGTGAATTGGGTTGCAAGTTCAACCAAGTAAGGCAGTATGTCTTTTGATACCAACACTTCGTACATATTATTTTTCTTGTTGTGCTTAGCTTGTAATATCCAAGATGTAATTACCCATATATCCTCGTTATCTATCTCTATTTCTCTATTTCGAAGCTTTCTAAGAGCATTATACACGTCTTTTACTTCATCCCCAAGCATTTGTAACTGATTAGGTTTTAGTGTCAGATACATATCGGAAAACAAGGTCTTTTGTGTGCTTTCGTGTTCTTCCAGATTTCTATCAACATATAGCCTACGCACTTCTTTGATGATGAAGTATAGGCAGCGTTTTTCAATGGTGGTGAAGTTCTGCCGGGACATAGTTAGTTTGTTGTCCTGTGCAAGTATTATTTTATCCTCTGTCATAGGGTTTTTATTTTTGTTCAGTTGCAAAGATATATAAAAATGCGTATTAAACAAGGAAACGCACAAATAAATACGCAAGAAACGGCTATTTTGACGGAATTTCCGCACAATAGAACGGAATTTCCGCATAATAAGACGGAATTTCCGCATAATTGAACATTTTTTAACAGTGCTAATTCGCTGATAATCAGTTTGATTTTTAGTTAATGAATGTTACCGAAAAAGGTACTAAAAAAGTACTAAAAACTACCTTAGTAAAATGCACGTGTTTTTTGTGCTTTTTTTGGGGTGTATATGGGTCGCTTCGCTCTCCATTCGGATAGGATGACTATAGGAAAAACACGAATGCTTTTTTGTTTTGTGAGAAAAGGTAAAGCAAACGAAGTGCGGTAGATTTAAGGAAATTTTCCCGCGCGTTAAAAAATGTATTTTTATAGATATTTTTGTAAATTCTTGATTTTAGTAATTTAGGTACTTTTTTGCTATAACTATTTGTTATGCAGGTAGTTTATGATACTATTCTAACTTTTTACAGAGGTGTTTTGAGGTTTGAACAAATCTTCCTGTCCGAAGAACACGTCTTTATCTTCTGTTTCGGCAGAAATAACAATGCCCACAAACGGGTTATTTTCAACCATTATCACCGTTCCGGTTATCCATTCCGGTAGCCGGGTAAGGTCGGGCGAAATCAAAACTTTATCTCCTGTTTTCATCATTGTGCTTTTATTTGTCTTTATAGTGTCCCTCTACTTCAAGCACATAAACCTCTATCACATCTTCATAAATGTCGTAGATTATGCGGTCATGGGCGGTAATGTGACGAGACCATGTTATATCACCACCGCCCCTTAAAGCTTCGGGATGCCCAAGCCCTGTTTTAGGGTGCTCCATCAGTTCTTTGTAGATAGCCTTGTACTTCTTGAACAAATTGGGGTTTGACTTCTTCCATTTAGAGATTACCTTGTCCGCCCCGTTTGAAACCCTTATCGTGTATGTCATAGACTTTCAAAATAAGCGTCAATATCCTCTTGGCTTCTAAGCGTAGTGCACTTTCCTGCCTTAATTTCCGCCCTTGCTCTTTCTATCTTCTGTTCAAGTTCGGGGGTGATTGTAATATCACTGTCATAGATAGGTGTCAGCATGTAAGAGCGTTTGCCCCTGCGTCTGATAACAACTTGTTCGCCTTGGTCTGCGATGTTAAGCAAAGAGGCTTGTTTGTCCCTAAATTCTCTTGAAGTTACTTGTAGCATATTGTCTCCTTTCTTTTTATGTGTACCAAAATTGGTACACGACAAAGGTAGGTTATTTTTCCGAAAGTACAAGCGGAACAGCCGTTTTTTTGTGCTTTTATAGTTAGCTGGTTAATCAGTTAATCGGCAAACTGTGTAACCGGGCAATCGGCACTATTCCTAACGCCCGCCACACTTCCTCCTGCATACCCCGTCCCCTTGTGCTTTGGCGCAGCTCACGCCCGCCCGCACCGCAGGGGAGGGGTATTCCGTCGGCTGCTTAGGCAGTCGAAAGGAATAGCAAGCGGAAACGCCACAGAGTGTCGTTTTTTCGCTTGCCCTACGGGGTTATAGCTGATAATCAGCTATTTAAATAAATAATAGGGAATTAATTTGTAATTATAAAAAATATAAATAACTTTGTATCAGTTGGTTATATATTAATATCTAATTAAATATAGCATTATGGCAATAACAACTATATCCGTAGATACGGAAACAGCAGCCAAACTTGACCGTTTGGCAAAGGCTAACAAGGTGGCAAAGAAAGAGTATATATCTTATGCTTTGAACTACTTTGAGAAGTACGGTATAAACCCGGTGAAACATGAAAGCCCGGCACAGGAAATGCAGACCCTTATTAAGCGGGTAAATCAAATAGTGGCGTTCATCAGGAAACAGGAACAAGAGGTTTTGCACCCGCTATGTGAAGCCACAACAGTTACTAACGCTAAGATTGAAAATGCCCTCCCCGACCTTTTGACCGTCAAAAGGTTTGAAGGCTTTATGGATGCTTTGGATGAAAGCATGAAGTGGCAGGAGCAGAAATGGGATGAAAGGGAGAAGCGTTTAGAAATTATGTATGAAAGATTATCCAAACTATTTGAAATTCTTGAACAATTTGAACAATGATAGTAAAGCCACAGGGTGGGGGGAAAACCTACGCCAATACCGGAACTTGTGCCAACGTAGCAAGCTACTTGCAGCATGAAGATGTAGACAGGATGAAAGACGGAAAAGAACCGGAGCCGTTTTTCAGCCAATGGAATGACAGGGTTAGCGTTGATGAACTTGTATCCAAGATAGACAACAACCGGAAAGGATTAAAAAACAGTGATGCGAAATTTTATGTTATCACTGTCGCACCGTCCCGGAAAGAACTTGAAAGAATGGGCAGGACGAAAGAGGAACAGGCAGCAGCCATGAAAGACTATATTCGTACCGAGGTTATGCCACAATATGCGGAGGGGTTCAAAAAGGACGTGAAAGCAGATGATTTGCTTTATTTCGGAAAAATCCATTACGAGAGGAACGGGAAGAACAAGGAAGATTTGCACGCACATATCATTGTTGCCCGAAAGACGAAAGGTAACGGCATATCAATAAGCCCCATGACGAACCACCGGAACGGGAAAACAACGGGTGCGGTAAAGGGTAGCTTTGACAGATGCGAATTTAAAAGCAGGTGTGAAGAACGGTTTGACCGCCATTTCAAGTATGAAAGGGACATGAAAGATTCTTTTTCCTATCAAAACGCCATGAAGAACGGCACACCACAGGAGATGCAGGCACAGGCAGAAAAGCTTGTACAATGGGAAAGACAAAAGAAAATCCGTAACCACCCGTTAACAAAGCTTGTTGAAGTAGGAAAGGAGAACCGGGAAAGGCTGTTGAAAGAGGAAGCGCAAAGAAGAAGCCATAAGGAGCAGAACGAAGCACCGGAAATGGCACAATCCCGGCAACCGTTCCCACAGCTTGACGAAGCGCAGAACCGGAAACGGCACATCGAAGAGGATATGGCAGACGAAAAGAAAAAAAAGAAGCGAGATAATAGTATTCCATTTGGTTTCTAAATTGTTATGGTATGTTAGAGAATAATTCAGAAAAACAGAAAAGCACATTGAAAGGAGTGCTTCTCATATTGGCATTACTCACGTTTGGCGGTCTGTTGGTTGCCGGTATCGTTAAAATTTTGGCGTTGGTGTGTAGTGCGGTTCTTCCCTTGCTCGAACCTCTAATCGCCCTGGGACTTTGGGGGAGTGTCGGATATTTCGCCTATCGGTACTTTCGGAAAAAGGAAAAGCCAAAAGAAGAAGCCCCGGAGATTTCACCGGAACTTGTGCGGTTGCAGACTACGGGAACACCGTTGGTTGTCGGGAATCCGTTCAGAGGGATTTTTGTTGTCGGTGCAGCAGGTTCGGGAAAGTCCGAGAGTATAGCCGTTCCTCTGTTGTCCGAGTTTGTTCGGCTTGGTTACTCCGGTTTGGTTTATGATTTCAAGTTTCCCACACTTGCCAATGATGTGGAGTCCTTTTTAAAGGCTGAAAGAAGCCCTGTAAGGCACGTTTATATTAATTTTAATAATCCGTACCAATCCATGCGGGTAAACCCCATATCGCCACGCTATTTGCTTAACACGAGTTATGCAAGGGAGTTTGCACAAGCAATAATTATGAACTTGATGAAAGAGGGGATAAGAAAGCCGGATTTTTGGATAAGGTCTGCAACGGACTTGCTTACAGCCTGTATTTGGTATCTGAAAGAGGAAAAGCCGGAGTGTTGCGATATACCGCATGTGTTCGCAATGGTCACGGGAAAAGACACGGAACTTTTGGAATTGTTGCAGAAAAACCCGCAGACCGAGCAAATGACAATGAGTATTTATAATGCAATGGAGAGGGGAGCGGATGCACAGGTAAGCGGGGTTATCGGCACGTTACAATCAGCCATAGCGCAAATTAATACACCTGAACTGATGTACATCTTTGGTGGTGATGATTTTAGTTTGGATGTGAACAATCCTCAGAACCCGGCAATTCTTACAATAGGGAATTTCCCTACACTTGCACAGACTTTCGCCCCATTGTGTTCTTTAGTGATAACTGTCGCTATCAAGCTGATGAACCAACCCGGTAAGCATCCGTCTTTTGTCATGTTGGATGAAGCCCCGACAATATTTGTCCCTAATCTTGAAATCTTGCCGAATACAGGACGGAGCAACCATGTGGCAACTGTTTTGATGTGCCAGGACCTTGCGCAGCTTACAGACGGTTACGGAAAGGAGAAAGCAGAGGTGCTTTTCGCAGCCTGCAACACGCATTTCTATGGTCGTGTTTCATCTTCATTCACGGCAGAACGGTTATCCCGGCAGTTCGGAAAGGAAGATAAGATTTACAGAACGGCTTCACAATCACAAACCGGGTTCTACAAGACTACCGGGGTGAGTGAGAGTGTGCAGGAACGGGACACCATAAAACCGAAAGATTTCCTTGGATTTGAAACCGGGGAATTTGCAGGAATCGCAGTGGAAAGCAACAGGCAGTTTTTCTTGTTGCATTTCTTGCAGGTGGTAAGACCCGTTCCGGCTGTTTTGGAACACCCACAAACTACGGGTTCACCTAATGAATACTATCGAGAGGTAAGAGAGGAAGTTAGGAGAATGTTGGCAGGACAGGACACGAAGCCGGGGAACAAGGGAGAGAAACCGGAACAACCCCTTAGACGCCCCCGATTCCGGCAAGGCTGATTTTTCCACTGTGTTTGCTTTCTTGTGGGGTAACAACCTATCAGAAAGCAAACACAATGGTGTAGTAATTTACACAGCTAAAAGACGAAACTATTCTTTCAGTTGTTTTTCAAAACATTTGTCGCATAATGTGTGATACCACCCTCTGCAATCCCGTAAAGAACCCGGAGCACCGCATTTTTCGCAAGTGGTTGTGGACGCTTTTTCGGCTGCTTCTATCATTTTGGCAAGCTCATCCGGGTAGTTGCCTATCTCCAATTGAAGTATTCCCCATTTTTCCTTTATTTGGTAAACTACTATTTGATATTCTTCTGCCTTGTCTTTGTTATAGGATTGAATATACTGTAAGATTGGTTCTATAAGTGAAAACCAACCTTCCCCGCATTCTACTCCAAAGAGTTCCCAAGGTGTTTTTAAATCTTTCATGATTATTTGTTTTTTAAAGTTGAATTTGTGTTTATCCCCCTCCCGTCCCCCAAAGGGGGAGCGACCAAACGGCAGCACTCACTCAATGGAGTGTTACTTTTGAAATTTTACATGTGGATATGCTATTTTCAAAGCTGAACTGACTCCCGCTGCATAAGGTATAGCATTATTTTTACTATTGAAGAAAAAAGGTAAGAAAAGTTTTTCTCCTATCTCCATGCCATTTCCTTCTATGTCTATTTTTAAGTCGCCATTTTCATTTAGTTCTAAGCTAAATTTTAGTTTTTTACTCATTGTCGAAAAGGGTTAATTGTTTTTGTTTTAAGCTTTTATTTTTGACTTGCTTATGAAATTGTTCTATAGCTGCTTGTTTCTCTCCGTCTATATTTTTTGTTAATTCTGTTGTAACTGATTTCGTTCCGTCTGCATTGTATTCAATGGATAAACGAACTTTTTTTACATCTTGCCAACTTCCCGAACCATATAATTCGGGGTCAACCATGTAACATGCTCTTGATAGTCTGATTAGCATTCCAGCTTTGTATAAATCATCTATGGCTTTATTGAATGTGTTTATATTCATTCCTAATTCAGCCATAATCACTTTTTTTATAGGTCCATACAGAACTATTATATTTGTTTTATAAGCCATATGAGAAGCTATTGCTGCTAAAACTTCGGAAGAACTTCCTGGAAGATTAAATAATCTACCAATATCATCCGTATAAAGCTTTATATAATTGGGTTCTCGTTCTACTTGCTTTAGTTTAGTACTTCTTTCTTGAGATAGGATTTCTCCTGTATCTTTGTCTGTTACTGTATTTGTGTTCGTAACAAGTACTTTTGCTGTTTTCTTTTTACTTTTTTCCATGATATTATATGTTTTCTTACAATATATCGCAAAGGTAATTATTATATTTAAAAATACAATACCTATTGTATTTTTTTTTATAATAATTTCTTTGCGGAATATAATATCCTTTATGTATGCGTAAATCACTGATTATCAATAGCAAATTTTTGAGTTATTGTATGTGGCATACAATATACTTGTATGTGGCATACAATAAAGTTGTATGTGGCATACAATAACTCCATAAAAAAAGCCCCTTCAAAAAAAAGGGGCTCTCCACGTTCCGTTTGGTTAAGTTTTGCATCTAAATGCAACCTTACATCTCTGTTCTTATGAAAAAACTAGCCTTTGTAATGCTCATCCCAAAAATAGAAAAACAACCCCAAAAAAGCAAAGAGAAACAAGGGTTTAACATTGAGCAACACTCCATTGAGTGAGGCTGCCGTTTGGTCGCTCCCCCTTGGGGGACGGGAGGGGGTTAAAGCGAATAGCCTTTGTTATGTCTGATATACCTTTCGGGATGCAGCTTTTTGTGCTGTTCCTCGATAACCCCTCTAAGCTGTGCATTCTCTTTTCGCAAGCGGTCTGCCTTTTCTTCGGCTTGCAGCTTCGAGTTTTGGAAGTATTTTAGAACTTTCTGGCTTTGTTTCTCCGCTTCGTGCTTGTAATGCTCCCTCATTTGGGTAAAATCCTCGTAAATCGCCTTATTTTGCTTCTCAGCCCATTTTTCACGCCCGATTAATGGCGGTGTGCCGATTTGGGGTGCTCTTGTTTCGTAATTCAGCTCCATACTGTTACTCGGATAAATGAGCCGTTCCTCTATCCTGCCGTAATACTCCCTTACACTGTCATGGGTGGCGGTGCTGCCTTTAATACCCCTCTGAAGCCCGAATTTGTTCTGCATGACTTTTCCGTAACAGTCCTGCAACTCCGACAGCTTGCGTCTGTCACCCATGACCTCTTTGGCGGAAAGTCTGCCGTCCTTGGTTAACGGCACAACGACACAATGAATGTGCGGTGTCCGCTCGTCCATGTGTAGGGTGAAGTCCACAACGTTTTTTCCCCCGAACCGTTCGCTGACGAACCTGTAGTTCTCGTTCATCCATTGGGTGAGCCTTTCGGGATTCTCCCCGATAGCTGTCATTTCCTCGTGACTTCCTGTAAGAACTACATTCAGGTGGGTAACGGCATCCTTGCGGATGGCTGTCTTTCCCTTGTAGCCCTCCTGTATGCGTCTGTTGATTCTTTCCTGCAATGACCTTCGGTTCTTGAAATTGTCATAGACATAGACTTTCCCATTCTCACCCAAATGGTAGAATATATTTTTTTCCGAAAGTTT
>ERZ1027264.1465-NODE-1465-length-10317-cov-4.220620_pt1 | contig 10317 bp, 6 predicted proteins | sample MGYA00519258_ERZ1027264 | MGnify/ENA primary metagenome ERZ1027264 (study PRJEB26926, sample SAMN06164692) | human gut metagenome | biome: ENVO:00009003; feature: ENVO:2100002; material: ENVO:00002003 | host: Homo sapiens | place: USA | collected 2012 ...
TCGTGGGCTCGGAGATGTGTATAAGAGACAGCTCAATACAGCCGGCTTGGTGAATTGGAGGACAAGGTTGATTCCTTGACTTATAAAGGACAGACATATACCGGTTCAGGGGGAAGCGGCGTATACGTTATCCGTACCAATGACTCCACCCCGGCAAGCGACAGCAACGTATTCTCCGCCCTTCGCTCGTTGGCGACATTCTTGCGCAAGGACAAGCCGGACCAGACCAAATATCTAATCAAGCTCCTCGGAGGATTGATATCCGATAATATCGAGTCTCAGGATTTTGCCGCCGGTCCTTTCGGCACGGGGTTCCTCGTGAAAAGGGACCCAAAGACCGGTAAATCATATATAGAGGCGGACGAGATCTACATCCGCCTTAAAGCGTATTTCGATACCTTGGAGATCAAGCACCTCTCTCACGTGGGAGGGCGTATCGTATTATCTCCGGCGAGCATGGAGTGCATTCGGGTGGAGGAGGTATCGGTAGATCTGGATGCCTTGTATGACTTTAACGGTGATCCGCTATATGATGTGGAGGATAGCCGGTTGTACTCATTAGGAGGCTCCGGACGTGCCACTACCAACGTGTATAGGTGTTATTTCCGGCAGACCGACGGGGAGAGGGAGATCGTGAATGAGTTCGCTATCGATGACATGGCCCAATGCCGGGAGTTTAACGTGAAGACCGGGATATCCCATAATGTCCGTAACCAGTATTACTGGCGCAGGGTCGTAGGCTTGGGGAGTGATCATATAGACTTGTCGATAGATGATTGTGACCCCGGCAGCATGGTCCCGAAGGCGGGTGATACGATCGTCACGATAGGCAACAAGACGGATACCAATCGTCAGCATGTAGTTTATCTATCCTCCTACGACGATGACGCTCCGTGCTTCAAGCTGTATTCCGGTATCAACTCTTACTCGATGTTGAATAAGGAAGTGACGGTCATTTCCCCGAACGCCGACAAGAACGTATTCACGGGCAAGGTAGTCATAAAACCGGGGTCTGCCGGCTTCGAGAACTTGACAGACAAGCCGGACATGGAAGGCATAAATAATTCCATCAAGAATGCCCAAGAAGCCGCCTCCGCCGCCCAAGAGGCTATCGAGGGAGTGCAAGGCTCGGTGGATAATTTCAAGTATTACGTTGATAACACCTTCGCCGATGGAATCATATCGGAGGCGGAGACCAAGGATATCGCCCGCTATATAGATATCGTAAACAACGAGAAGGCATCGTCATTGGCTACATATAATGAGTTGAGGATCAATCCTTATCTTGACGGGGCAGAGCTTGTCTCCTTGGAAGAGGCCAAGGAAACCCTGTTCTCTTCCATAGATAGCCTGATCGACGCCGTAAACAAGGCCATAGCGGACAAGAAGGCCACGGAAGAGGAGATAGCCGATATAAACGATAAATACACGGAGTTCAATACCGCTTGCGGTAATTTTTATTCCGCTGTGGAGAACGCTAACAAAAAAATACAGGATAATCTTAAGTCATACTCGGATAACGCCCAGAAAGCCGCGGATGAGGCTAACAAGAACGCTACGAGCGCGATGGACAGCGCCAATACCGCCAAGAGCGATGTCTTGGGCTTGAAGGACTTCACGGACGAGGCATTCGAGGACGGGATTATCTCCAGATCGGAGGCGGTGGCCATAGGAAAGTACACCAATACGGTGAACGCCACCAAGAAAGAGGTGGAATCAACCTACAACACGTTATATACCAACCCTTTCCTTTCCGGTACCCCAAAAACGGATTTACTGAACGCCAAGGTGACGTTCATGGGAGCGGTGGATAACCTGTTGGCATCTATACAGACGGCCATTTCGGACGGTAAGACGACAATAACCGAGAAGGAGATTGTCGATAGCAAGTTCTCCGCGTTCAACAGCGCCTATGCCTCACTTGCCACGGCCATAGAGAACGCTAACAAGGCGATCCAGCAGAAGATCAAGGAGGAGGCGGTCAATGAGGCCTCCGATGGTCTTATCTCCGATATCGAGACGATTACCGAAGCGGACAAAAACGAGATGGCCAAACAGCTGGGATACGCCGATTACGCCTCGATGAAGGAACAAGCGGCGAAGGGCAAGACCATCATAAACGGGGCATCTATCAATACCCAGTTGATAGATACGGACTTGCTCATCACTTCTCTCGTTATAGCCAAGGCGATAAAAACAAGTAACTTGAACGTAAAAGATAAGTTCATAGTTAAGACCGATGGCTCCGTGGACATGAACGGCATCTTTCACTCCCTTGGTACTAAGACGGAGCTTGTCATCTCTAACGGTTATTTGAGGATCGCCTATAACGGGGAAGAGATCATGCGTTTCGCCGTGAACCAGAATACGGGTATGCCAGAGCTGAATATGCACAAGGGAGATAAGAGCGTGTTTATCTCCCCGGAGAAACTTGTGTTCGGTTTTGGCTCAGGGAATAATTTCTTGACTCTTAATCCCAGTGACATTGGAGGGGGAGACGTGAGAAAGAAAAGTGATGGGACCTTGTATGTGACCACTGGAGAAACCTCCTTGATAACGGTTGGGATCTACGTGTCTCCGCAGGAGGGAGGTACGACAATCCCTACACCGGGATCTATGCTGTTCAAATACGAGGGAGAGCAGGAGTACGTGGAGGCTATACCCAACGATGGGTATGAGTTCTCCAGATGGAGCGATGGTGGCGCCCAACGCCATTTGGTTACATGGGATGTCTCAGGCAAGGGGATAACCGCGTATTTCACCAAGATACAGGTGACTCAATATACGGTGACCCTGATAGCCAACCCGCAACAGGGCGGTACCGTGTCTGGAGGAGGTGCCGCCGACAAGGGGACGGTACGCGCGGTATCCGCTACCCCCGCCTCCGGTTACCGCTTTGTCAGCTGGAGCGATGGGGGGAACCAGACCCACAACGTCACTTGGGACGCTAATAAGACCTTGACCGCTAATTTCGAGAAGGCTATTATAACGGGTGACGAGATATTGTTGGGTACCTCGTTGACATCAGGCGCGTATACGAGCGTGTTGAAGAAGGGGACGGGTACCTTGACGGCTTCCACTTCCGGCGGTAATATGACGGTCATGTCCTCGTCCGGCAATCAGGGATGGGTGCTGTTCAACAAGGGATATCTCGGGAGCAAGTTGTCGCAAGGGCATATATACAGGCTAAGTGTCACGGCCAAGGTCGCTTCCGGTACGGTCACTTTCTTGGCCGGCATAGGCTCTATAGACTCCGGAGGAGAGTTCAACGACCTTTCCTCGGGAGATATGATCTATGGCGAGCAGATAACGACATCCGTAAAGACCTTTGTCGTGGATATAACGGTCTACAAGAGAGATAGCACGGTAAGCGACGCGGTGGCTATGTCGTTCTTCCCCGATAGTACGGCCACTATAACAATAACGGGTATATCGTTGAAGGAGGTGTGATATGGGAATCATTAACAAGACAACAGATAAGATAAACGTCTTGCTTGACAAGATAGCGGATATTCCAGAGGAGGGTCTGGCAGGGAAGACCCCAGTATTGGAAGACGTGAGAGTCACCACCCTATCCGCGGGTAGCGATGCCACTGGCGATATCGTTAGAACCGGGGTTGATAGTGAGGGAAACCCATCGTACGTGATAAATCTAGGTATCCCACGAGGTAAGGACGGGACTTCTGGAGGTCCCGCCAGTATAGACTGGACCAATGTCCTTAATAAGCCAGAATGGATAATGTCATCCACTAAACCATCATATACGGCCGATGAGGTCGGGGCATTACCCTCAAGCACCTCTTTCAAGACGGTTAACGGGGAATCCATATTGGGGGAGGGTGATATAGAAATCTCATCCGAGGGAGGAAACGGCGTAGGACGAAACTACCCCGGTTACAAGAACGCCGAGATATTCAACGATTACGAGAGCAACAAGGCCGCCGGCGCCTATGCTCATGCGGAGGGCCGGGAGACGAACGCAGCCGGCCCTCGGGCTCACGCCGAGGGGTATAAGACGAGTGTTTTCGCCGCCGATGCCCATGCCGAGGGGAGGGAGACGTGGTGCTTGGGACCACAAGGGCATGTGGAAGGGATGAACGGGATCGCTTGGGGAGGGTTGTCGCATGTCGAGGGACTGGCCGCTCGTATAGAGAATGGATCTTACGTGCCGCCCGTTGAGGGGGGGAAAAAAATTCTTAACGAAGAGGATTTGATCAGGACGATATGGGATACATATGGCCTCGCATGGGGGAAAGAGATTATCGTAAGCGAGGACTTGTTTAATGATTATTATATACATGCTTCCTTTGGGGAAAGAAACCATGTAGAGGGCGTTAATAATGTCGTTTTAAACAATTGCGTACACGTTGAAGGTCGTGGAAATGTATCGGGGGCCTCCGTAACCGCGCATGGGGCTGCTCAGATTGACCACGTGATCCATATAGAGGGATGCTGGAATACGGTCTATCCCCAATCTAGGGATACGGGATGTCACATAGAGGGAAAATCCAACCTCGTCCGTGAGTCCGGGGATGGCTCCACGATATATTACGCCACCGCTGCCCATGTGGAAGGTGAGAATAACGTCATAGATTGCCTGTCGCATATCGGCGATGATTACATCCGGGGGGATGCCAGATGGTCGCATGTGGGGGGGTACTCATGTTCTGTTGTTAGGGCTAGCTACGCTTTTGCCCATGGCGACCATCTTTCCGTGTCCAACGATCACGAGGTATCGTTCGGACGTTACAACCTCTCTGAGATCAACGGAAATAAAGTTTTGTTCTCTTATGGTATTGGAGATGATGGACGGAGAGATAACGCCTTATCTATACTGGAGGATGGAACGGTGGTGATTCCCCGGCTGGACGGGGGAAGTGTCAAGGAGCAAATAGAAGCTGCCATACAACCATTAACCAACAAGGTTAACAATATATATAAAGAGCTCAAGGGAATTATAGACGAGCAATCCAAGCAAATACAAGATTTGTTAGCCTTGATACCGTCGGTGAAGGTAGAGAATGACATATTGATGATCGGGACACCCAAGGCCTTCGTGATAGGTAGCCTGCTTGTATTGACAAGGAACCTTCCGGCCGGCGTTTCCGATGATACGCTTACGATTACCGATACGTCGGTGGAGGTAGATAATGATATATTAACAATTAAATAAACACTAAGGATATTATGAGCACGATTAAAAAGGTAAACGTAAACGGGCAAGAGTATGATTTGGCCGGTTCTGGAGGCGGTGGGGTTTTGATCGAGATAACCCACTCGGAACTAGTGGCTCTTAGGAATAGTGGCGGTCTTGTTCAAGGGAATAAATACCGGATAACGGATTATAACGCCGTCTTTAACACGTTAAGATCAGCGGGACATCAATTTGATATCGTAGTGGAGGCATTGTCTTCATCTGAGCTTTCCGAGAAAGCCTCCGCTATGATACATGAGGGGGATGTATATTTCGAAAACTCCCATCTGGATCTATGGACAGTCTATTACTCATTGGATAACGACACTTCTCGCTTTAAAGAGGCATCGGCTTCTGGAAAAGGCTTTATCTGGAGATTAATAGATGAGTATAATAACGATGTATGCTTCGATTTCAAGAACGCCCTTTTCACGTTGTCATCTTCTGATTTTGATTTTGTCACGAGTGATTCATTGGATTTTTATCTGTTCTCTCATTTAGAGACGGGAACCCCATCCCAGTCGGACATCAAGGATAAAACAATAGTGAGATCTGGTTCCGTTTATAATAATATTGTAAAATTCAAGCTAACATCATCACCCAAATTGGTGTTTGGTTGCGTAAAAGGACTCCTTGATTCAATATCTCCTTTTTTACTGTCTTGTAATCAAATTGAGGCTATTGAATCTGTTATTGTGTTTGGTATGAGCGCTAGTAAGTTTGCCTCCAGTAAGATTTGTCTTGGCGCCAAAGTCATTTCAAAAAAAACGGTATCAAATATAATCAATTCTGTTTTTAGCGCTTCATTGACGCTTGAGGGAACTTATTCTATTAATAATACAAACATATGCGATATAAATAAAATATCTTATGAAGGCGATATTATAAATTGCTTTATTTATGGAGGACTTAGAAAGCCATCATTAAAATGCTCATCGATGAATAACGTATCCGTAAAAATTATTGCTACAAATAATAATACATTGTTGACTCTTTCCGATCGATTGGATTCTGTCGATGTTTACGCCAAGGAGAATGAATCTGGATCTTATGATATAAAAATCGTAGACCCGTTTGCGCAATAACATGGATAAAAAAAGGATATGGAAGCTATTCGCATAGGAAACGACATCAATATAGAATGGACCATCTTCCGGGACGGTAAGCCCGAGTCTTTGGATGGCAAGAACATTAGCGTCTTCATGACCAATGGCTATAAGAAGATGGCGGTAAAAGACCTCCACTTCCGGGATAACGTGATACGATTCACTTACTTAGGTAAAGACCAAGATTATAACGGCGTCTATACGCTGACCCTTATCGAGAACAAAGGGAAGGAGGGCATGTACACCGTAGACGCTTGCGATGCGTTCCGTCTTATCCCACGGTCGTGCTCCGTAGGTGGAGATACGGGATGCGGCAGCGTCAAGGTGACAACGGTAAAGCTAACGGGAGATATATCCGTTCCTGCCGTAGGGACCGGAGATTATGAAAGTATGACCAATAAACCACGGATCAACGGGGTTGAGTTGGTCGGGGATAAGTCCCTAGAGGAGTTAGGGATACCCATTCTGCCTGATAATATCGTAACCGATGCCGATTACACGCATACGGATAACAACTTGACGGACGCTCTTTTGGAAAAGCTCGACGGATTGAGTAATTACGATGATACGGCGTTAAGAGAGGCTTTAACCTCCGAGATCAGCAGGGCGAAGGAGGTAGAGGGGGATCTTGACACGGCCATAAGGAAAGTGGCTTCCGATCTGTCCACGTTTATAACGGGAGATCCGGACGCGGACAATGTCATCAACAGATGGCAGGAGGTGGTGGAGTTCTTGTCCGGTATGACAGAGGATAAGGATATGGCCGGAGTGTTGCTGGATTTGAAAAAACAAATACTTGCGGAGGTCATGAGTATCTTGTCAGGTTATTACACGTCCGGACAGATTGACGATAGGTTTGTCGAGAAGATCAAAGGGAAGGGACTTAGCACAAACGACCTTACGGATGAGCTGTTATCTAAGATCAACGGCTTATCCAACTATGATGATGAATGGGTCAGGAGTGAGATCGCCTCTATCAAGGCGGATATCGACACGTTATTGGGTGATGGAGCGAGCGACGCTATAGATACCTTCCATGAGATCGAGCTTTTTTTGCAGGGTATTACGGATAAGGAAACCCTAACCGGTCTTCTCAATGACTTGCGTGCGGAGATAACGGCTTTGATCCCAACCAAGACATCCCAATTAACAAATGACGATCACATCGTAAAGGACGCTAATTACGTCCATACGGACAATAATTATACTGACGAAGATAAGGGTAAGTTGGATGGATTGGATAATTACGACGATACGGATATCCGGAATCTGGTCACCGGTCTAAGGACGGACGTTGATAAGTTAAAGCCCGTTGTCACCTCCACCCCGTCTAGCGGTCAGATAACCATAACGCCGGACAAGGCCAAAAACGAAGATCCGGACGTGTCGATAACGCTGAAGACCAAGGGGGACAAGGATAAGTCGCTGATGGCCGACGGCAAGTACCGCAAGCTGCCCGTGTACGGCAGGAACCTGTTGCTGGGATCGGGGAAGGAAATCTCTTCTACCAGTTATTGGGTTACCGATTGGTATACAGCTGAAAATATTCCAGAATCAAAACAAGTAACGTTTACTATATGGGCGGATCTAGGATCTGATGTTACTTCTGTCTGGTTATATAAAGCTGGAGGTTCGGTTTTTTTAGCCTCAATCGCTAGGGATAAGTTTGTTGATGGGAAAGCTTCCGTTACGTTTACATGGGAATCTGGGGGGATTGCTGAAAATGTATTAAAGTTGTATCAAAAATCACCAGACAATAACACAAAAGGAAATATAGCTATACATAAAGTGAAGCTCGAGTACGGCGACATCTCCACCGAGTGGACCCCCGCTTGGGAGGACATCCCGGATATAGAGGGGCGGTACGCCTACGGTGTAGAGTGGGACATGGCATCGTCAAGCCCGGACGGGAAGCGTGTGGGTAATATGCAACTACATCGGGAGTTGCCGGTGCAGAGTAAGATGAGAAGGTGTCTTTTGGATAGAGATGGTGGAGTTAAAGAATATTTGGATAATGAGTTTTCATGGGGTGGAAGCTATTTGGATTATGCCGTTATGACAGAGATACCTGAACATTGGTATAAATTGTATTTTAATGGCACTAAATTTAGGAAGATGTTGTCCGAAATTCCATTACCTGGGTATAAACATGTAGATAAGTTCTATATCTCAACATATGAAGCCAGAATGTATAGAACCGATAATTTATTATGTTCGGCGGCTGGAGCTAGTAAATCAAGTGATCCTAATTCAATTAATTTTAGAGGTGGCGACAATACCGCTGAATGGGATGATACCTACCGTTCCCTACTCGGCCGTCCCGTCACCAACCTCACCCGAGACCAATTCCGGCAAGCCGCGAGGAAACGTGGCAGCGGGTGGGAGATGTACACCTACAACGCCCACAAGACCCTGTTCTGGCTATTCGCCGTCGAGTACGCCACGCTGGACAGCCAGAAGCCTTTCAACGCCCAGAAGGACGCTAACGGTTTCGCCCAAGGTGGCCTAGGTCCGGGACCAACGCAAATGACGGATTGGACTAACTTCAATAACGCCAACCCCCTTATCCCATGCGGCTATACCAACGAGTTTGGGAACGGCTCGGGAGAGAAGGCATATGTGGTGAAGAACGCTTCCGGCGGTACTCACGCCACGTTGATGGCTAACAGGTATCGTGGTATAGAGACTCCGTTCGGCCATATATGGAAATATACTGACGGGGCCAATATACAGGTCACCACGGGCGATGCGGGATTATCCATATTATGGACTACCGATGACCCGTCGAATTTCAGCGACACCTCTTACACCGGCTATGATAAGAAGGGCAATATCTGCCGTACAAACGGTTATGCCAAGAAGATGTTGCTTGGGGAAGATGGCGATATAGTGTCCACGGAGGTCGGCGGTAGCTCCTCTACCTACTGGTGCGACTACTACTACACCTATACATCGGCTAACCGCATGCAGGTGGTGCTGGTTGGCGGTAGCGCGGACCGCGGGTCGTATGCGGGCCTCGCTTACGTGAATACGGATTTTGCGCCTTCCGCTGCGCGTCGTTACCTCGGTTCGCGCCTTTGCTTTTTCCCCGAATTTCGTAAAACGTCGGCGTAGCCGCACGTCTCACGTCGGGAATTTTTTTGTATAACGATTAAATAACAAGACATGAAAAGAACATATAGCGACACTATACCGATCACTATGGAAAAGGACGGTGACGGATCCTACCTTTACCGGTGGGAAATTATAGAGGAGACAAGGGAGATGGGTGACGATATGGCCCCCGTGATCTCCTATAGTTACAACGAGGTCAGGGTATGGCCCACGTTGACGGCCAACAAGATATTGGAGGCCTGCATTAACGCCCTATGGGACAAGGACGTGGAGCAAAAGAAGCTGAACGACTACAACGCCGCCCAGCTAGGCATACTGGACTTGTCATACGTGGAGTCTTATAAGACGTTCCTTAACGAGAGGAAGGCGTTGAAAGACCGTGTGGATAGCGATTTCGCCGAGTGGGAGGCGGCGAGAGAGGAGGAGAGCATAATGGTTTTATAACTAATTAAAAAGGATCGGAAGAATGGATTGGACGATGATGTTAACCGCCGTATTAACCTTTGTTGGAGGAGGTGGTCTTGGAGCAGTGCTGATGTTTCCGCAAAAGAGGAAATCGGCCGAGTTGGAGAATGAGACGAAAGCGAGTGAGCAATGGAAGGAATTGTATATCAAAAGTCAGGAGGAAAAGAAAGGTTTGAGCAATCTTATAGATAAACTATACGACGATCAGGGACATTTTCGTGACGAGAATAACCGTCTTACAACCCAGATAGCGGTATACAAAGTACTTAAATGCAGAGATTTGAAATGTACCAATAGGAATCCTCCTATCGAGAACAATATAAATAGTGAGGATAAGGAGGATAAAGATTGCGATAAAGAAGGCTCCCCAGATCCAAAAGGATAGGGGAGCCGGATAAATTTCAGCTTCCTGTCTTTCGCAAGGGAGGATAGCAAGGT
>ERZ1027264.1467-NODE-1467-length-10297-cov-4.332552_pt1 | contig 10297 bp, 9 predicted proteins | sample MGYA00519258_ERZ1027264 | MGnify/ENA primary metagenome ERZ1027264 (study PRJEB26926, sample SAMN06164692) | human gut metagenome | biome: ENVO:00009003; feature: ENVO:2100002; material: ENVO:00002003 | host: Homo sapiens | place: USA | collected 2012 ...
CGAGATGCTCAGGAGTCTCGTGGGCTCGGAGATGTGTATAAGAGACAGTCGCTGCTGTGGTCGGAGTTTTCCTGATATTTGCGCTGTTCATCAGAAGCGTGTCATTTCTGCCTATAAGAGACAGCGACTTGATTTTCGTCGATGTAGGTCAGGGAGATTGTGTTCATATCAGGACAGGGACTGCGGAGATAATGATAGACGGAGGCGGTAAAATCGACTATAACACCGGGGAGAAAACGCTCAAGCCTTACCTACTTAAAAACGGAGTACATAAAATAGATCTTGCAATAGCAACCCATCTTCATACTGACCATTTCAAGGGCCTGCAGGAGTTAGAAGCGGAGGGGATGATAGGCACGCTCAAAACAAGGATGACCGCAGGAAAAAGGTTTGAAGCCGGCGACAATGTGTCGATAGAAGCTCTCTGGCCGTTTTCGCTCGATGGTGATTTGTCACAGGATGAAAATAAAAATTGTTCCGTATTCATGGTGAGTTTCAAAGGTTTCAGGATACTTGTAACCGGCGATCTGGACAGCGAGGGAGAGAGGGAAATGGTCAAATATTACGAGGGAAGCGGCAGGCTGAAAGCCGATATACTGAAAGTGGGACATCACGGCAGCAAGACCAGCACCTCGGATGAGCTTCTCGCCGCCGTCATGCCTGAATATGCTGTAATACAGGCGGGAAAAAACAATTATGGCCATCCCGACTCTAAAATTATTGAAAAATGTCAGGAAAAAGGTATAATAGTATTGAGAAACGATACCCATGGAGCTGTGGGGTTTTCTTTTGAAAAGGGAAAAATACTTCACTATGAAATGATAAACACGGACGATCGGCACGTTTGTCAGCAGTAGGCGAGCAATGACAGTATAATATACAGAATAATATACAGAGGCGGGGTATTATTTATGGCTTATAAAGCGTATAATCAGGCTAAAACAGAACATGCTTTCCAGACTTTCCACAGAGATATGGCCGGCGGAGATTTTCCCCCTGTGATATTCATGTACGGCGAGGAAGAATACCTGACAGAATGGGCGTGCAGATCATTGGCGGAGAAATTTACCGATGAAGCTATGCGGGAAATGGATTTCGTCAAGCTGGACGGAGAGGAATGTTCCGCAGCTGATATTTTAGAAGCCTGCGATACGTTTTCAATATTTTCCGAACGCCGCGTCATCTGGGCAAATAGTTTTGCCCCTTTATCAAAGAAAAATGCGAAAGGTTTCGGAGAAGAAGAGAAACGCAAACTGAACGAATATATAGAGAATCCCAACGACAGGGCGATCCTCATACTTTCGTGCCTTAGGCCGGACGAAGGCGTAAGTCTTGTCAAGCTTCTGAAAAAACAGTGCAGGTGCTACAATTTTACCAGCCTCGACAGCGCGCAGCTCATCGCCTTTGCCGGCAAAAGATTTAAAGCCGCAGGAGCTGAGATAAGCAGGGCAGATCTGAAATATTTCATCGATGAAACGGGGTATTTCAACAGGGAAAGCGAATACAGGATATACAATCTTGAAAACGATATAAAGAAGATAATCGCCTACAGCGGCGGCTCCACGGTTACTCAGGAGGACATAGACCAGACTCTCCACGGAGATATGGACAGATTCGCCTTTAACTTTCTGGACGCCATCAGCGCCGGCAGGAAAGAGACTGCCTTTAGGCTCCTCTATAACATGCTGGGCGGTGGCAGCGAAGTCTTTTCTCTGTTGGGGCTGCTGGTAAACCAGTTTGAGCTCATGTATGAAATCAGGGATTTAAAGGATGAGGGCATGACTCAGGAAGAAATTGCCAAGCAACTCAAAGTGAATGGCTACAGAGTAAAAAAAGCTGCTTCCGCCGCAGACAGATTCAGTCACCGGAAGCTCAGAGAGACTTTGAGCCAGCTTTATGAAATCGACAGAAATATTAAGACTGGGAATATGGATGGAAATTTGGCTCTTGAAATGTTGATCGGAAGGATGTAAACTATGTCGAAACAAGTAAAAGCAGATGGAATTCTCATATTGGTCACCTTGTGCTGGGGCGTATCGTATCTCTTGATAGATATGAGCCTTTTGCAGATAGATCCGTTTACTCTGAATGCGTTCAGGTTTTTGGGAGCCTTCATCATTGCCGCGCTGTTCTCATGGAACAAGCTGCGCGGAGTGAACAAAACCACTTTAAAATACAGCGTTTTGGTAGGGGTAGCTTTGTTCTTTGTATATATAGGCGCTACTTTCGGAGTTAAATATACCACGCTTTCCAACGCAGGGTTTCTCTGTGCGCTGACGGTGGTGTTCACTCCGATAATAAACTGGCTGGTGTTTAAAAAGACGCCGGACAGAAAGCTGAGCCTAGTCGTCATGGTATGCTTTATAGGAATAGCCTTGATGACGCTGGGAGATGATTTCTCCATAAATATGGTCAACTTAAAGGGCGATTTGCTGTGTATAATGTGCGCTTTATGCTATGCGGCGGATTTGCTTTTTACAGAAAAGGCGGTTTTAAAAGAAGAAGTGGACGCCTATCAGCTGGGAGTATTTCAGCTTGGCGTTACGGGAATTCTCAACCTGCTTATGGCCTTTGTGACTGAGAGACCTCATTTCCCCGAAACAGCCGAGGTTTGGGGAGCAGTCATCTTTCTGGCTGTGTTTTGCACTGGCGTGGCCTTTGTGCTTCAGCCCATCGCGCAGCAATACACTACGGCTTCGCATGTTGGCGTGATATTCGCGCTCGAGCCTGTGTTTGCCGCTGTAGCAGCCTTTTTCTTCGCAGGAGAGGTGTTGTCACCCAGAGCATATCTAGGAGCTTTTCTGATGATGGCAAGCATATTTGCAATGGAAATAGATTTCAAGAAATTAGACAATAAGAAATTAGGCAATAAGAAAGAAATCGAGGAGGAACGAGGATAGTGAACAGACTTTTTATCAAGTCGCAGGATATCGTTCAGAAGACGGTAGAGGGACTGCATAAGGATTTGGAGAGAAGAATCATTGCAAGCCCGCCGGGACAGTGTCCTGTAGATATGACAGCGTCTTTCTTAAGACTGTGTCATTCGCAGAGCTGCGGAAAATGCGTACCGTGCCGCGTCGGCCTGGGGCAGCTGCAGTTGATAATAGACCGTATTTTGAATATAAATACGGATTCAAAGATGGAAGATATAGATCTGCTTGAGAAGACAGCCAAGGCCATAAGCGTCTCGGCAGACTGCGCCATAGGTTCGGAGGCTGCCAACATGGTTCTCAGAGGCCTGCAGGGCTACAGAAAGGACTTCGAGTCTCACATAAAGAATCATACCTGCGCTCTGAGCATAAGGACTCAGGCTCAGCCGGTGCCTTGCGTGGCCATGTGTCCGGCGGGAGTCGACGTGCCGGGCTACATATCGCTTCTTAAAGCAGGAAGATACGACGACGCTGTCAAACTTATCAGAAAAGACAATCCTTTCCCTACGGTATGCGCGCTTATATGCGAGCATCCTTGCGAGGGAAGATGCAGGAGAACTCTTGTCGACGCACCTGTCAACATAAGGGGACTCAAGAGATATGCTGTGGATAACTGCGGCAATGTGCCTGTGCCTGCAAAGATGGACGATACAGGCAAAAAGATAGCTGTCATAGGAGGAGGTCCGTCGGGACTTTCCGCCGCGTATTTCCTGTCTATAATGGGACACCACGTGACCATATTTGAAAAGCGTTCCCAGCTGGGCGGAATGTTGAGATACGGCATACCTAACTACAGGCTGCCGAGAGAAAGACTGCAGTGGGACATAGACGCTATCCTTTCCACCGGCGTGGAATGTAAGCTGGATTATGACGTTTCCACACCTGAGGCCATAGCTGAGATAAGAAACAATTACGACGCTACATATATTTCCATAGGTTCACATAATGCCAAGGATATAGGCATACCGGGAGAATACGCCAAGGGCGTTATTCCTGCCGTAGAAATGCTGCGCGGAATAGGAGACGACGCTATGCCTAACTTTGAGGGCAAGACCGTAGTCGTAATCGGAGGAGGCAACGTGGCCATGGACGTGGCGAGAACCGCCAAGCGTCTCGGCGCCAGCGAAGTGACCATCGTCTATAGGAGACGCAGAGAAGATATGACTGCGCTTCCTGATGAAATAGACGGAGCCATAGCAGAGGGTTGCAGTCTGTTCCAGCTCAAAGCTCCGTCCAGGATAGAGACAGATAAATCGGGCAACGTAAAAGCTCTTTGGGTGAAGCCGCAGATCGTCGGCAAGGCTGACAAGAGCGGACGTCCTAAGCCTGTGGATTCATCGGAGGCTGAAGAGAAGCTTTCCTGCCAGATAATAATTTCAGCCATAGGCCAGGCTACAGATATTCAGTTCTTTGAAGATTACGGCATACCTGTATTCAGGGGCAACATAAAAGCCGGAAAGAACAGCGTTGTTGACGCCAACCACGGCACTTACGCGGGAGGCGACTGCGTAACGGGGCCTTCGACTGTAATAAACGCGGTAGCTGCCGGCAAGGTAGCTGCTGCCAACATAGATTCATATTTGGGATTCAACCACGAGATCGAAGTGGACGTAGATATTCCTCTGCCTGAAATCGCCGACCTCACACCTAGAGGAAGAGTGGAGATGAGAGAGCGTTATGCTAAGCTCAGGGGCAGTGACTTCAACGAGATAGAATACGGAATGACTTATGAGGAAGCCATGCATGAAGCTTCAAGGTGCATGCGCTGCGACTATCACGGCTTCGGTTCTTTCAGAGGAGGGAGGAATACTAAATGGTAAAGCTTATAATCAACGGCCAGAAAGTTTCAGTTCCTGAGGGAACCACCATAATGGACGCCGCAAAGAAAGTAGGCGTGCATATCCCTCATCTGTGCTTTCTTAAAGGCATAAATGAAATCGGCGCGTGCAGAGTATGTCTGGTAGAAGTTGAGGGTATGGACAAACTGGTTCCTGCCTGCGACACGGAATGCCGCGAGGGCATGAAGGTTCTCACCAACAGCCCTAGACTGAGAAGAACAAGGCGTATCAATATCGAGATGATTCTTTCAGACCACGACACCGATTGCGCCGCATGTGTGAGAAGCGGCAACTGCACACTGCAGACCATCGCCAACGATATGGGCATAATAATGAACCATTATCAGAACACGGCTGAAAAAGCTCGCTGGAACACAGATCTTCCTCTGATCAGAGACGCTTCAAAATGTGTAAAATGCATGAGATGCATACAGATATGCGAAAAGGTCCAGAGCCTGGGAGTATGGGATCTCCAGGGTACAGGACACAGAACTACGGTGGGAGTGGTCGATAATCTCGATATTCAGGATGCCGACTGTTCCCTCTGCGGCCAGTGCATCACCCACTGTCCTGTCGGAGCTCTCAGGGCAAGAGACGACAGGGACGTTCTCAACGACGCCATAGACGATCCTGAAAAGATCATAATAGCGCAGGTGGCACCTGCAGTAAGGACTGCCTGGGGAGAGCAGATAGGCCTGCGTGATGAGGAAAGCACCATGGGCAAGCTGGTCTGTGCACTGAAGAAGATAGGAATAGATTATGTCTTTGACACCAACTATTCTGCCGACCTTACCATAATGGAGGAGGGCAGCGAGTTCTTAGAAAGACTTGCACACAAGGAAGATTACGCATGGCCGATGTTTACTTCCTGCTGCCCGGGCTGGGTAAGATTTGTCAAAACCCAGTATCCTGATATGGTGAAAAATCTTTCCACAGCCAAGTCGCCGCAGCAGATGTTCGGCGCCATGTCAAAGACTTACATAGCCCAGAAGCTGGGTATAGATCCGTCGAAAGTATTTTCACTTTCGATCATGCCTTGCGTTGCGAAAAAATACGAACGTTCGGTTCCTCAAGTCAATGATTCAGGCAGAGGAAGCGACGTTGATCTGGTACTTACCACCAGAGAGTTGGACAGCTTCATAAGAAGCGACAGCATAAAGCCTGAGGATCTGACGGACGTTCCGTTTGACTCCATATTCGGAGAGGGCTCGGGGGCCGGAGTAATCTTCGGCACCACAGGCGGCGTAATGGAGGCCGCCTTGAGAAGCGCCTACTATATGGTAGCCGGTAAAAATCCAGACGCCGACGCGTTTAAGAACGTGAGAGGAAATAAAGGCTGGAGAGAGCAGACTTTCAACCTTAAGGGAAATAAGCTGAAAGTTGCCGTAGCTACAGGTCTGGCCAATGCAAGGGAACTGATAGAAGCCATAAGAGCCGGGGAAGTACAGTATGACTTTGTGGAAGTGATGGCTTGTCCCGGAGGCTGCGTAGGGGGAGGCGGACAGCCTTTCACAGACGGCGTTGAAATGGCTGAAAAGCGCGGAGATATGCTCTATGATCTCGATAAGGCCAGCGATATAAGATTCTCCCATGAGAATTCGGCTGTGAAGCTGACTTATGAAGAATATCTGGGCGAGCCGCTTTCCAAGCAGGCGCACCACATGCTTCACACCAATATAGCCGAGTGGGATTTGGCTATGCTTCCGGAAGTGTAGAGGCGGAGCGCATAAAGTATATCATCGAAAATACATATAAAAAACTGCCGCATATCTTCTTATGCGGCAGCTTTGTTTTAAGACTTAAGCCATGGCAATATACTATTATAATCAAGAATTTTCTATCAGCTCTTTTGCCGCCTTTACTGTTGCTTCGGTGACAGAAACGCCGCCGAGCAGCCTTGCAATTTCACCGACCTTTTCCTCAGGAGAAAGCATCTCCACATGGGTAAAGGTACTGGTATCGCTGGAATCCTTATATATCCTGTAGTTGAAATCTCCGCAGGATGCAATTTGAGGCAGGTGGGTGATGCATATTATCTGGTGCGTTCTGCTGATTTCCTTGAGCTTCTTGCCTACGATGCTGGCGGTGACGCCGCTGATTCCGTTGTCTATCTCATCGAAGATGAGGGTAGGGATATTGTCGTATGAGCTTATGATGTTCTTGAAAGCCAGCATTATCCTGGACATTTCGCCGCCTGAAACTATCTTGGCCAGAGGCTTGAGCGATTCGCCCCTGTTGGTGGTGATGAATATTTCAGCCCTGTCCATTCCCGTCTCTGATGGCTCGCTGAGAGGCTCAACGGAAATTTTTACCTGAGCGTCTTTGAAATTGAGGTCGATCAGTTCGGACTGGATGGCGCCTTCCAACTCTGCGGCCTTGGCAGTCCTCTTGGCGGTAAGGGCGGCGCAGCTTTGCAGAAGCTGTTCTTTTGCGGCTTTGAGCTGGTGCATGAGTCTGCGCTTTTCTTCATCCATATTTTCTGCTATTGAAAGCTGCTTCTGAAGCTTTTCCTGATATGCGAGGATTTCCTCGATGGTGGAACCGTATTTCTTTTTCAGTCCGTCGATAAGTTCCATTCTGGCGATGGCTTCATCAAGCTCCGCAGGGGAAAAAGTCAGAGAATCCTTTATGCTTCGTATTTCCCTGCATACGTCTTCAAGCCTGTAATATATATCGCTGAATTCCTGGCCGAGGGAGGCGATCCTTTCCGAATAGGAAGAAAGCTCTTCGATGGATTTGACGCTCTGACTGAGGCCGTCCATGACGGAGGGAGACTCATCGTACATGGCCTGATAGGCGCCGCTGATGTTTTCGTATATCTTTTCGCTGTTCTGAAGAAGCATGATCCTTTCGCGAAGCTCTTCGTCCTCACCGGGTATGAGACGGGCTTTTTCGATCTCTTCTTCTTCAAATTTATAGAAGTCCAGTTTCCGCGTGTTTTCCTTTTCCAGGGAGAGCAGACGAGCCAGTTCTTTGCGTGCCTTGACGTAGAGGGAGTATTTATCCGCCACTTCATCTTTCAGCGAATCTGTATCCTGATGCTTGTAGGAATCGAGGAGAACGATGTGATAATCAGGGTCTAGCAGCGACTGGTTGTCGTACTGTCCGTGTATGTCGGCCAGCTTTGCGGAAAGAAGATTGACCTGGGATAAGGTGACTATTTCTCCGTTTATTCTGCATAGATTCTTGCCGGCAGATGATATTTCCCTGGTTATGACGAACTCCTCATCGTTCAGCGTGCCGGCCAGCTGTATCACTGCCTTGGCTGCTCCGCTCCTGACGTAGGAAGAATCGGCGCGGCTTCCGAGGGCAAGGCTTATGGCTTCGATGACGATGGATTTTCCCGAGCCGGTCTCTCCTGTGATGATGTTCAGGCCGTCTCTGAAATCTATCTCTGTATTTTCAATTATCGCGAAATTTTTTATGCTTATATGATTGATCATTTTCTATCTCCGCCCGAGAGCATTTCCTGAAACTTTTCCATGATTACCGGCACGTTCTTTTCATCGTCCGCCAGAAGAAATATTGTGTTGTCTCCTGCTACGCTGGCTATTATATGGGGGATGCCGCATTTATCTATAGCTTCGCCAGCGGCAGGGCCGCTTTGACCAGCTGAAGCTCCTTGATGTCTCTGGACACGGTCGCCTGAGTGACATCAAAGCCGCTGTCTTTGAGCATTGAGGCCAGCCTTTCCTGAGTATCTATTTCGTAGCTGGCGATCAGCTCTAAAATCTTTGTCTGTCTTGAATATCTCATATACAATCTCCTTTTGTATATATATACTTTTGTTTAAGGAAATTTTAACATAATGACTTTCCCTTTGCAAGTAGACAAACAAATGTTTGTGTGGTATAATTTTTCAGTACATAAACGGATAAGAGGTTGAAAAATGCGGATTTTGGGAGTGGACCCCGGCTATGCTATATTGGGTTACGGCATAGTCGACATAACTGGGAACAAGTTTACGCCGGTGGCTTACGGCTCGATCACGACGGACGCTTCGGTGGATATGCCTGCCAGGCTTGAAAAGCTCTTTGACGGACTTACAGAACTGATTGATCAGTATAAGCCAGACGAGGCTTCTATTGAAGAGCTGTTTTTCAATAACAATGCCAAGACTGCCATTCTGGTGGGAGAGGCCAGAGGCGTGGCTGTTTTGGCGTGCTCAAAAGGCGGCCTTGTGATAAACGAGTATACGCCTCTGCAGATAAAGCAGGCGCTGGTCGGCTACGGAAGGGCGGATAAGACACAGGTACAGTACATGGTCAAAACCATGCTCAACCTCAGGGAAGTGCCAAGGCCCGACGATACGGCGGACGCTCTCGCCGCAGCTATATGTCACGGACACTCGTCGGGCAGGAGAGATTTTCTCAAAAGACAGACGAATAAGGATATTCTGAAAGGGCAGGTAATGTCAGGTGATAAGATACGTTAAAGGGATATACACGATGAACGTAAACGGCGGTATAGTCGTTGAAACGCAGTCGGGGCTGGGACTTGAAATATTTCTTCCGGCTAATTCGGCTGTTTACAGGTATAAGATAGGCGATTCGGTGATGATCTTCACGTCGATGATCGTCAAGGAGGACGACATGAGCCTCTACGGATTTCACAACAGGGAAAGTCTGGAGCTGTTTGAAAAGCTGATAACCGTAAGCGGCGTGGGAGCCAAGGGCGCCATGGCCATAGTTGGAACTCTTTCTGCGGAAGAGCTGAAACGGGCCATAGCTTTCGAGGACGCCAAGGAAATAGCCAGAGCCAACGGCATCGGCAAAAAGACGGCGGAGAGGATAATCCTCGAGCTGAAAGATAAGGTAGGCGTTCCGGAGGGCGAGCTTCCAGATGTGTCCGTATCCGGAGGCGGTGAAGTTTCGGCGGACAGCAGGAGCGAGGCCATAACAGCCCTTATCTCTTTGGGATATACCAAGGCGGAAGCGTTCAGCGCGGTGGCCTCGGTCAGCGATGAGGGTCTCACCAGCGAGGAGTATATAAAGAAAGCTCTGAAAAATTTGCTTTAGCTTTATATCTCCGAATTTATATTTCAGATTTTAGATTTCTGAATTTTGTACAAGATTTTAGATTTCCGGGAAAGGGAAGACGATGGAAGACGAAAGAATAACTTCAGCCAATATAAGTCCGGGAGAGCTGAGGCAGGAAACTACTCTGAGACCTCAGACTCTGGACGACTACATAGGTCAGAAAAACGCCAAGGACAACCTCAGCATATTTATCAAGGCGGCCAAACTCAGGAACGAGCCCCTCGACCACGTGTTGTTTTACGGGCCTCCGGGGTTGGGTAAGACCACCCTTGCAGGCATCATAGCCAATGAGCTGGGCGTCGACATCAAGATAACGTCGGGGCCTGCCATAGACAGGGCGGGAGACCTGGCCGCGATCCTGACCAACCTCAACGAAAATGACGTGCTGTTCATAGACGAGATACACCGGCTCAACCGCTCGGTTGAAGAAGTTCTGTACTCCTGTCTCTTATACACATCTGACGCTGCCGACGACTTAATAGGTGTAGAT
>ERZ1027264.1470-NODE-1470-length-10277-cov-6.079437_pt1 | contig 10277 bp, 9 predicted proteins | sample MGYA00519258_ERZ1027264 | MGnify/ENA primary metagenome ERZ1027264 (study PRJEB26926, sample SAMN06164692) | human gut metagenome | biome: ENVO:00009003; feature: ENVO:2100002; material: ENVO:00002003 | host: Homo sapiens | place: USA | collected 2012 ...
TGTGTATAAGAGACAGCCGGTATTCCCTGCCGTTCACGGTAAAGGTCTTTGCCAGCTTGAAGTAGACCTTGCCGCTGTTGCCGCTGTCGGTGATGATGGCCTTGCCGTTCTTCACCCTGGTGCCGATGACCTCGGCGCTGTTGGAGCCCTCCGCCGGTGTCTGGTCTTCCCGATACCAGATCTCGTAGCCCTCGGGGGCCTCCACCGTCAGCTCGATCGCGCCGGAGAAGTACCGCGGGACGCTGTCTTCGCTGAGCACCGTGTCGCCGTACTTCACCGTGGGCGCACCGGTGGGCCGCACGGCATAATAGGCCTCGGACTTGATGCCAAACGCGGAGGAGCCGGCGTAGGCCTCGATGCGCACATCGTTGCTGACGGAGACATCCACGGGAAAGGGGCCGGTGTAGGTCTGGAGGTTGCTCCACTTGTTCGTGGAGGAATTCCAGACACGGTACTCGATGTGCTTATTCCGCTCCACCGTGAGGGTCACGGTTTCGGGGACTTGGTTGTTCGTATCAGAAATCCCGCTGTCGGGGGCGATGTACGGCGGAGCGACAGGCGGGTTGAAGGTAAAGGGCTTGCTGAAGTAGCAGCGGCCGGTTTCATCGTCATCGTAGGCGATGCGGTAGCTCCCCTCCGGGATGTTTTCCCAGGCAAGCGTTGTCCCATAGGCGCCGCTGGGCTTCGCATCGGCATAGAGCCGGCTGTTGCGCAGGCCCATGACGGGGCTGCCCTTCAGATCCTTGGAGGCATAGGTATTTTCGCCGTACCGGGGCAGCTGCGCGGGCACCAGCATGACACGGTATCCGCCGGAGCCGTTGCTGATGCTGTCCTCCTTCGCAAAGGTCATGTCCTGGTAATCCTCTGTCCAAGCAGAGGATTACCTTACCGGAAAAATAGAGAGAGGAACATATAATGGAAACTAAAAATAAGCTTAATGTCCATTGGGGCATAACTATTGCATGCGCTGCAATAGTATTCTTCTTAGGTATTATGGCTGCACTGTTCCCCGAAGGTGTTAAAACAGCCTTCTCCGCAGTCTTTGATTTCTTCGGCTTCAAGCTGGGCTGGACTTACGAAGTCTTTACCCTGATAGCTACTGTCATCATTCTCGGCATTGCATTTTCCAGATACGGTCAGATCCACCTGGGCGGCTCCAAGCCTGACTTCTCCAAGTTCAAGCTCTTCGCAATGTCCTTTGCAGCCGGCATGGGCGGAAGCACCATGTACTGGGCCTTCATTGAGAGCATCTACTACTACATGGATCCTCAGTTCGGTATTGTTGCCCCCGCAATGGCTCTTGAGTACGGCACAGCTTACAACATGTTCCACTGGGGTCCCATGGGCTGGGCACTGTACCTCATTATCGGTGTACCCTTCCTGATAATCTTCTACGTCAAGAAGTCCAGAAACCTCAGCTTCTCCGGCCTTTTCGATTCTCTGTACGACGGCAAGTTCCCCAAGTGGGGCATGCGTCTGCTTGACTTCCTGTTCATCCTCACCACTCTGTTTGCAACTGCTCTGACTCTGGGTCTGGTTATCCCCATGATTTCCTCAACCCTCAGTAACTTCCTCGGTATACCCGACACTCTCATGAGCGGAATTATTATAATCCTTGCATTGGCCGTACTCTTTACCCTCAGCTCCTACATCGGCATCGCAAAGGGCATGGCTCGCATAAGCGGCGCAACCATTTATGTCGCTGTTGCTATGGTCGCAATCATTCTCGTTATCGGACCTACATGGCTCATCTTCAATAACACCACCAACGCAATCGGCATCATGATTTCCGACTATATCCGCATGAGCCTCAACACCGCACCTCACGGCGCTACAGGCTTCCCCCAGTGGTGGACCATCTTCTTCATTGCCAACTGGTTCTCCTACGGCCCCGGCGTCGGCGTGTTCATCACCAAGATTGCAAAGGGTCACAAGCTTAAAGACGTTATCCTCACCCTCATGGGCGCAGGTACTCTCGGATGCTGTGTATTCTTCGGCGTTTGCGGAACCTATACCATGGACTTTATGAACAAGGGTGTTGTTGACGCTGTCGGCCTCATCAACGCCGGCAATCCCGCCGGTATTCTGGCAGGTGTCTTTAATGCTTCCGGTATTCCCGCAGTTATGTACATCCTCTACCTCGTCAGCATGATACTCTTCACAGTCACAACTCTTGACGGCACTTCCTATTCTCTGGCTGCATCCGCCTCCAAGAGAGTTTCCGAAAACGGCGATGTCAATATCGTCTTCCGCCTCTTCTGGTGCCTGCTCCTCACCGTTATCCCCATAGTTTATCTCATTATGGGTGCTGATATGTCACTGCTGAAGACCTTCCCCGTAGCTATCGTATTCCCCCTGATGCCTCTGGCACTGATTGCAATCTACAAGACCTTCCAAACCCTCCAGAAAACCTTTGGTACCATGACTGCAAAGGAAATCGATACATATACCATTGACGGCAAGATTCCCGGCGAAAATTAAAATACTCTCAGCTCTTAACTGAGGTTTTTAGAAAAGAAATCGAAGGCCCGGTTCATCTTCAGTGAACCGGGCCTTATCATAATTTAGATACTTTCAAATCCAAACAACTCATCAAGGCTAACTTCAAATGATAGGCAAGCTCTCGTTCTTGCATATTTTTTTAAGCCATGATATAATTTATTAAATATATGCGTATAGAGCAGCGACATATATGATGTTATGCTGCAGAAAGCAGGAATTTGTATGATTTTAGGTCATGATGAATCTCAAAATACTGTCAATTCACTGGCAGAAGATGCTTATAAGCGTTTGGAGGAAATGATAGTCACCACTGAGCTTAAGCCCAATACCATTGTCTCCGAAAAAGAGATCAGCGAATATCTCGGTATCGGCCGTACGCCTGTGCGAGAGGCTCTGAAAAAACTGGAGCAGACAAAGGCCATCACTTTCCTGCCCAGAAAGGGCATACTTGTGCGTATTGTCTCTGTTGCGGAGCTTTTGCAGCAGATGGAGGTACGTGAAGTTCTGGAGGATCTGGCTGTAAACAGTGCCAGTTTATATGCAACCCCTGCCGAGAGAAGCAGACTTGTAAGTCTTGCCGCGCGGTATCGTGAGCTTACTGAAACTTGGGAGCCGGCCATTGAAGCTCTGAGGATAGATGACGCATTCAACCGTCTTCTGTGTCAGTGCAGTAAAAACGGCTATATTGCAGACGCTCTTCTCCCCCTTCACACTTTGGCTCGCAGAAACTACTACCTTAACTATTTTGTGGATAAAGAGCTTACCAGAGACGTAAACCTTCTCGACATGTGTATCACTGTCCAAACTCATTTCCATATCTTCCTCAATAATCGGAAGCTTGAATTTGATGGATTTGAGCCACTGACCGTTTGGCTGTCGTTCCTCATAGATATGGATTTCAGAAATCAGCGATTCCATAATCTGTCGCTTCTCCTGCTCGTCCATGACAGCGTACAGCTTTTCAAAATAAATCAGCACTTTGTAGATATTGTCAGCAGTGAGTTTTTCTGCTTCTATTGCCATTTTCTTTGCTCTGGCTTCAATCAACAGATTCTCCGTATCCTCTATCTTATCATACATTTTATAAAGGCGATCATCAAGGTCTGCTTTACGCTTGATGTAGTGCTTATCATCTGGGTCAAGGGTATCAATCTCATCAATCAAACGGGACTTCGTAGCATAGCTCTGACGAAGCTGTTTTTCATAATTGGCAATCTCCTGTTCAATGGCGGATGTATCTATCTTCATATTGATTTTTTGCTGCATCATCGCCGCAAACTTCGGATTGCTGACCAGTTTGATAATAACCTCTGCAACAGCACCGTCCAGCAATTCCTCATTGATTTGCTTCTTGTATTCACACTTATGACCACGGGTCATAGTGCGGTGTTTGCAGCCATAATAGAAGAAATCCTTATATTTCGTGCCGTCCGGCTTGTGCTTGATGCTTTTGTTGCCGTACATTCCGGCTCCGCAAATAGGACATTTAAGTAATCCGGTCAGCAGGTGTACCTTGTTGTCTTTACCGTTGTTGACCTTTTCATACTTCTTCGCCTGAGCAAGAAGTTTTACTTGGGCTTCATGCCAGAGTCCTTCTGATACAATGGCTTCATGCAGACCGTCAACTAACAGATAATTTTCCTGCTCCACAAGTCGGTAATCATTGCGAGTTCCATGTACCTTTTCTGTTCTTCTCCTGCCGTAAGCAATTTTACCACAGTAAACGGGATTTTTCAAAATTCTGCGAATCAGGGCTGCATCAAACAGAGGATTTTTTCCATTCTGCCGCTGAATTTTGTTGATACCGTGATTGGCAAGGTATTTCGCAAGTCCGTTAGCTCCTATATCGGTATGCACATACTGGTCAAAGATAATGCGGATTGCCTCGGCTTCTTCCTCGTTGATATACAGCATACCTTTTTCCAATTTGTATCCGTAGGGAGCAAAACCACCGTTCCATTTACCCTCACGAGCTTTCTGGATTCTGCCTTCCATCGTCTGAACACGGATATTCTCACGCTCAATCTCGGCAACCGCAGAAAGCACGGAAATCATCAGCTTACCGGCATCTTTGGAAGAATCAATGCCATCCTCCACACAAATCAGATTGACATCGAAATCTTGCATCACCTGTAAGGTAGACAGCACATCTGCCGCATTTCTGCCAAAACGTGATAACTTGAACACCAGCACATAGGACACGCCATCTTTACCGGACTTGATATCCTCCATCATGCGGTTAAATTCCAATCTGCCCTCAATGGACTTTCCCGATTTACCGGCATCCTCATATTCACCGACGATTTCAAAATCGTTGAACTCAGCATAGGCTTTCATTCTTGATTTCTGAGCATCCAAGGAGTAACCGTCTACCTGAACGGCAGTAGATACTCTCGTATAAATATATACTTTTGTTTTTTCTTTCATATCGCCATCCTCATTTGTGCCACAGCCTGTGGCATAATTCAGCTTTCATCGTCTGTTATTTTTTGCCGTCAGTTTTCTGTTCCAACATCTTTATCGAATTTAAATAATCATTTTCCACGTCGCTGAGCGTTCTTGTCTTATATTTTCGATATTCTCCAGTCGCTTTATCAACAGCCTGCTTATGAGTAATGCTTCCATTTCCAATTAAAAGCTGCTCTCCACTCATGGTAAGAATGCGATCCAGATGCTCTGCCCAGTCCTGCATCGTCATTGCCTGTTCACGCTCTGCCTGACGTTCCGCAAAATCCAGATACCCGGATACAAGTTGTCCCATAGCACGAAGCTCTTTCTCATTCAGATAGTTTTTCGCAACAATCGCTTCTTTGAGTGTCGGCTGATTACCGGCAAAGGTGGTAAGTCCCATGAACTCTTTTTCCGCATCCGCTCTTGTATAAATCACTTCTGCCGCAGTCTGTCCGTGAATGGCATAATGAATTTTATTCTGAACCTTTTTGAAAAAACGGATAGAGATTTCCGCTTTCGGGTCGTAGTCAATGCTGGTGGCATAGATTTCAAGCACCTGACGATAAAACACCTTTTCCGATGCACGGATGTCTCTGATTCTTTCAAGCAGTTCCTTGAAATATCCACCGCCGCCCAGATTTTTCAATCGTTCATCATCCAAAGCAAAACCTTTTTTCATGTATTCTTTGAGAATGTTAGTTGCCCAGATTCTGAACTGTGTGCCACGCTTGGATTTTACACGATAGCCGACAGAAATGATAACATCAAGATTATAGTAGTCAACCTGATAGGTTTTTCCATCTGCCGCAGTTGTTGCAAAATTTGCAACAACTGACTCTCGCTGCAGCTCGCCTTCGGAAAATACATTTTTTATATGTCTTGAAATAGTAGATTTATCTCTCTGGAACAACTCTGCCATCTGGTCAATGGATAACCACACGGTATCCTCATCAAATGTGGTTTCAATTTTTGTCAATCCATCTTCTGTTGTGTAAATAATCATATTGGATTTTTGATTCATATCATCATAATTGTTCACCGGAACACCTCATTTCTAATTGTGCAACGGGGTATTGCGCTTTTATTCTATGTAGCTCTATGCGTTGAGAACAGTAGCTCTCGCATAGAGTTTGGACACTTATTCCACGACTATTATATCATTGCTTTTCCATCAATTCAATAGTGTCACTGGGTTCTTCAGATGTGTTTTCTTCCTCCAAACAAGACGGCGGCTCTGGAAGATTATCAATATCCAGAACCGCCGCATATTTTTCTATTAAATTTGCAAGTAAATCGGCAAAACCATTCCATTTATCTGTCAATAGTGCTCTCCTTTCTTTTTCGTCCACGTTCCTGCGGAATGTCCTGTTTCTCTTTTCCTCTGGTCAAAACGGCATTAAGAAAAGCCCGTACCCTTTCAGGTGCGAGCTTGACAGCATCCAGATACGGCTGAGCCTGTTCCAGAAGTTTCTCATATCGTTTTTTCCATACCCCAGCATCTTTCTTGGCTGTTTCATATTTCTGCTGGTATTTTAATTTCTCCGCTTTTTCAGCAAAGCTGCTGACAGCATAATTTTTGAGAGTACGGCATTCATCGGGTGTCAAGACGATGTTCCCGGTAAAAGATTTCTTACCCATCGACTCCAGCTCCTGAACCGTCACCGCTATTCCGGTTGCCGCCTTAGTCTGTGCTTGCAGGGATTTAAGCTCCTGCTTTTTCTTCTCCGCAGCCTGTGTAGTATCGTCAAGCTGTGCTTCTTTCTGGTTCAGTTCCGCCGTCACAGCTTCCAGTCGCTGCTTTTCCTTTGCCACCTTAAACTGGGTCACAGTCAGATGTTCCTCGGTGCTGTCACGCTCTCCACGTTCCACATCGGTATATCCGGCAGCTCTCATGTGCTGAAAAAAATCATCCTGTAAAACAGAATAGGATTTTCGGAGAACAGGCTTACCATTGACTTGCAGAATTGGTTTTCCATCTTTGTCCACAGCAGGTTTGGACAGCCACTTTTTACTGCGGCTGACCTGCATAATGGTTTCCTTTACCGTTCCTCTGAGAGCTTCATCCTTGCAGCGTTTCGACCACAAAATCTGTTTCTCCACCACAGGGACATAGACCACATGAAGATGATAATGGAACACGTCCTTGCCAAGTGCTTCGGACATCGCCCGGTTAATCTCGTCAGCGTGCATGACTGCCGAGAGGATATACTGTTCACCGCCAACAATCTCCACAGCGGATTTATAGGCTTCCTCATAAAACTGTCTGGCGTATTCATAACCGCCGTGATTGTCGAAGTACGCAGAGTTCACATCAAAGACCATTTCGTTGAAATGGACGGCATCCGCCTTCAGACCTCTGGTGGAAATGATGTTGTCAGCTTTCATCTGCTCAAACATTTCAGCGTAGCTCCCGGTAGGTTCTTTGAAGTGTACGTTGAGGGAACTTCTTTCCGGGATAATATCTTCGTTACTGTATATTTCTTTTTCACGCTCATTGTGTGCCTGTGCATCTCCGATGTCATTATCTGTGACATCCATATTTCTTGCACAGGTACGGTCAACTCCGTCATTTCTTGCCATATTTTTCCTTCCTTTCTTTGGGATTTGCAGACAGGTAGCTTTGGAAAGGCACTTCTGCGGAAGTGTAATAGGAGGATATGCTCCAGATCGGCACGGGCAAATCGGTTCTCAGAGATTTTACCAATGCTTCCGTCCTTCATGGAACTGCCCAGCATTTGCCCCAGCACCGCACCGATTTGGGATTTACCCTCGCCGCCATTGCCCTTAATGACCATCATCCTCTGTCCTTTATTGGAGGGAATCAGGCAATAGCCGATAAATTCCTGCAAGGTAGGGATGTCCTCCGGGTAAAGCAGACCATTCAGAAAGGAAAGCCACAGCACAGGTTTCGGAGTATCCGGGCGATAGAAAACCGGGAGCCTGTTTCTCACAATATCCGGCTTCCCCTCTGTAAAAGTGCCGTCCAGCATGAGCGTACCGTTTGCCAGATGAATCCTGTCCTGCTCCGGCGGGAAGTCCTCCACATGAGCCGCCAGCTTCATAATCTCAATGATGTTGCTGATTTTGCGGGGAATGTTGTTCACGGCACAATATTTCAATTCTTCAAAGATTTCGCCACGAAGCGGCAGGTCGTCCGTCACTCGACCATCAGGTGTGAAAAAAGCTCCGTTTGCAAAGATAATCTGACGGGTTCTCAGAAAATCTTCACAAAACAGAGCTTCATTGATACTCTTGCCGTCAAACCACATCGGCACATTCATCTCAAGCAATTTCCTGTTCTCTGACATGGCAGCGCACCTCCTTTTTCTGCTCGTCCAGTCGTGTTTGCATTCTTGCAATCGTTCCGTCTGTCAAAAGTTCCTTGACGGTATCAGTCCTTTCTTCCTGATCGCTCATAAGGAGCAAATCGTTCAGATACTCCACATATTCCAGCTTGTGGCAAGCTTCCACGAACCTCTCATCCGGCTCGTCCTCCGGTGCTTCGGGAGCATATCGCTCTTTCCAGTCCTCCAAAAGATGAAGATACCCGGACAGCACATTCATGCAGAAAAGCTCGTCCTGTTTCGACTGATTCACACGGGGACGGTACTTCTTTACCTGTGCCACCACGGACGGCGGCCTGTCCAGTCCGAAATCCGCAGCCAGTCTCTGCGCTGCTTCATAGGCAGACAGGTCAAGCAGCCTTGCCACAAAGTCAATCACATCTCCCTTGGCACCGCAGCCGAAGCAATAGAAGTAATCCTCGTTCAGCTTCAAGCTGGGGTGTCTGTCATCGTGGAAAGGGCAGCAAATCATCCCGGAGCGATTGATTTTCAGCCCGTAGTGTTCGGCGGCTTGCCTAACCGTGACCGCCGCCTTGACTGTTTCAAAAATGTTCATTTGCATAACCTCCTTGATTTTTCTCGATGATTTTTTCATCTGCCTGAATATACGCAGAAAAACGCTTTCAACCGAAAAATCAGGCACTTCCGCAAGCAAAGCAAAAAGCCGCCCCGAAAACTTGAAAAAATGCAAGTTTCGAGACGGCAGTGTTCACACAAAGTTGGTTGATATTGTTCCGTAAATAGAATATAATTGAAGTTAATATGAATCAGGAGGGATGATACAGAAATGAAATACCTGTCTACATTTGAAGTTGCCGAGAAATGGGGTATCTCTCCCCGAAGAGTTGGTATCCTCTGCAACAATGACCGCATACCGGGCGCACAGCGGGCAGGAAGCCGCTGGATCATCCCGGAGGACGCTGAAAAGCCGACAGATGCCCGCATTAAAAGCGGAAAATATATCAAACAGAAAACAGACAGAGGGGAGGAAGCATAATGGCTGATACTTATTTACCCGCCGATGTTCGGAAAAGAATCGTTGATGTAATGAGAGAACGCAAGATGACCCAGCGAGAACTGGCACTTCGGATTGATGTGAATGAAAGCACCATCAGCCGCTTCCTTAGCGGAAAGACCGAAAAGCTGAGCGAAGAAAGCGTTATCCGCATCGCCAGAGTGTTCAATGTGTCCACGGACTTTATCTTGGGTACGACCGTAATCCCGGATAAAAAGAACTACGATATTTCAGAACTGGGATTATCTGTTGAAGCTGCAAAGAATCTTTATACCGGAAAGGTCAACAATGATGTAGTCAACCGTCTGCTGGAAAATCCCCGCTTTGCCATGGTTACTTATATGATTGCACAGTATATGGATGATACCCTTGCAAGAGGATATGCCGCACAAAACCAGATGTTTGCTACCGTTGGCTCTCTGCTGTTGGGACAGAACCAAGCTCCCGAAGCAGTACAGGCAGCCCGAACCGCTAATGCCATGAAAATTCCCGCTTATCAGGCAGACCAGACCACGATTCAAAACACCTTTATGACGGTGGTTAAGGAAATCAAGAAAGAAGCAGGCAGCGATTTGGTCGCAGCCAAGGCAATCAGCAAGGAAGCCACCGAAAAGATGTTTGCCGAGCTGACCAAGGGGCAGGATATGCAGAATCCGACCATCACGCCGGAAGCAGTTGTTGATGCTATTACAGGCAGCATTTCCGGTGTCGATGGAGTCAATCAGGAAGCTCTGGACAACTTTAACAAAGCCTTGCTGGGGCTGATGCAGACGATGGTGCTGCCGGAAGATGATGGACAAGATAACTAACGAGCAGCTCTGTATTGCGGCGCAGAGCGGTGACAAATGGGCAGAAAACGCCCTTGTAGAGAACAATCTGCGGTTTATCCGAAAGACGGCATACGAGATATGGAGCGCACAGCGGGCTGTCTCTTATACACATCTCCGAGCCCACGAGACTCCTGA
>ERZ1027264.1484-NODE-1484-length-10165-cov-5.312166_pt1 | contig 10165 bp, 7 predicted proteins | sample MGYA00519258_ERZ1027264 | MGnify/ENA primary metagenome ERZ1027264 (study PRJEB26926, sample SAMN06164692) | human gut metagenome | biome: ENVO:00009003; feature: ENVO:2100002; material: ENVO:00002003 | host: Homo sapiens | place: USA | collected 2012 ...
TACGAGATGCTCAGGAGTCTCGTGGGCTCGGAGATGTGTATAAGAGACAGCGGCGTGAGGAGCCGCGGGCCTTAACCGGTGCGAACACGGTGCCCACCGGATCGCCCATCATCGCAGGGCCCGCGTTCGAGGCGCAGGTGAGTACCGTGGGGATGCCCGAGACGGCCGCCACGCGCGCGGCCTCGAGTTTGGTGACCATGCCGCCGGTGCCGACCTTGGAGCCGGAGCCGGAGACTTGGATGTCGCCCAGCGCATCAATCACGTTGGGCACATATTCCACACGGCGGGAGCCGGGCTGCGAGGGCGGCGCAGTGTACAGCGCGTCCACGTCGGTCAGTAGCACCAAGGCTTCGGCCCGCACCAGGTTGGCCACCAACGCGGAGAGTCGATCGTTGTCGCCGAAGCGAATCTCGTTCGAGGCCAACGAATCGTTTTCGTTGATGATCGGCACCACGCCGAGGTCAAGCAGACGGTCCAGCGTGCGTTCCACATTGCGGTACTGGGTGGCACGAATCGTATCTTCGGCAGTGATCAGAATCTGGCCGACGCGAATACCGAATCGACCGAACGCAGTCTCGTAGCGGGCCATCAGTAGCCCTTGGCCGACGGCTGCGGTGGCCTGCTGAGTGGCCACGTCCACCGGCCGCGAGTCAAAGCCCAGAGGCCCGAAACCGGCGGCGATAGCACCGGACGAGACCAGCACCACACGTCCGCCCATCAATCGGACCTGAGCCAAGGCCGCGGCCAACGCGTCGAGCTTGTCCGGGTCGAGGTGACCGCTCGGCTGGGTCAGCGAGCTGGAGCCGACTTTCACGACAATGGTTCCGGCTGCGGCGATCATGCGCCGCACCTCGGCCTGACTCGGAGTGCTCATTTATTCCTCGGTTTCACCATCTTCGCTGGACTCACCGTGGCCGAACAGGCTGGTTTCGTCATGGCGATCGTCGTCAACGGTCGGGTCGGCCCAGTGGCCGGCCTTGCGTTCGGCCATCATCGCGTCGCGCACGGCGGCACGGGCGTCCATCATCTCGTGGTATTGGGCACGACGTTCGGCGTTGGAGCGGCGGTGCGTGCGCGGGTCCAGCTCTTCGAGACGCAGATCCTTGCCTCGGGCACCGAGGTTGGAGCCGTCGAGCATTTCGGCACCAGCGGAGATGGTCGGATCCCAATCGAATTCGACCATACGGGCACCACGACCGATGCGCACTTCGTCGCCGGGGTGAGCACCCTTGCGGCGCAGCTCGTCCTCCACGCCCAGCTTGGCCAAGCGGTCAGCCAGGTAGCCCACGGCCTCGTCGTTGTCGAAGTTGGTCTGCATGACCCAGCGCTCCGGCTTGACGCCACGCACCTCGAAGAACACTTCGCCATTGCCGAGTTCGCGGCGCTCGACCGTGAACTCAAGCGCACTGCCGCCCTCGTCAGCACGACGCGGACGGCGGCCCTTGGTCTCCAATGGCTTGATGACCACGCGAGCCTCCTCTTCGGCCTGCTCGCGGTTGGCCACTTCCTCACGCATCTCGTGCACCAGCGCAGACAACGCGAAGTTGAGCTCCTTTAGACCCTCGTGCGAGGCAGTGGAGATCTCAAAGACCTTCAGCCCGAGTTTCTCGAACTCCGGACGCACGAACTCAGCCAATTCCTTGGCCTCGGGCACATCGATCTTGTTCAGAATCACGATGCGCGGGCGTTCGGGAATCGGGATGGCACCCAACGGCAGCTCGAGCTTGTCGGCGTAGAGCGCCAACTCGTTTTCCAGCGCGTGGTAGTCGGACATCGGGTCGCGGTCCGGTTCAAGCGTGGCGCAATCGATCACATGGGCGATGATTTCGGTACGTTCGATGTGGCGCAGGAACTCCAGTCCCAGGCCCTTGCCTTCGGAGGCGCCCGGAATCAGGCCCGGCACGTCGGCGATGGTGTATCGAGAGTCGCCGGCGATAACGACGCCGAGATTCGGCACCAGCGTGGTGAACGGGTAGTCGGCGATCTTCGGCTTGGCGGAACTCATCGCCGCAATCAGGGACGACTTTCCGGCCGAGGGGAAACCGACCAACGCCACGTCGGCGATGGACTTCAATTCCAAAATCACGTCGCGCTCTTCACCGAGTTCGCCGAGCAGGGCGAAGCCGGGGGCGCGGCGGGTCTTGTTAGCCAGGGCGATGTTGCCGAGGCCGCCGGCACCGCCTTGGGCGACGACGCAGCGGTCGCCCTCGTGGCGCAGGTCGGCGAGCTGCGCGCCGGGATGCTTGGCTTTGCCCTGTTCGCCGCGCGCCTCAAAGACGACGGTGCCGCAGGGCACGGGCAGAATCAGGTCCTCGCCCTTGGAGCCGTCCTTATTGTCGCCCAAACCCATGGTGCCGCTGCCGGCGACACGATGCGGCATGAAACGATAGTCGAGCAGGCTGGTGGCGTTACGGTCGGCCACGAACACCACGGAACCACCGTCGCCGCCATTGCCACCGTTCGGGCCGGCCAACGGCTTGTATTTCTCACGACGGATGCCGGCCGAACCGTTGCCCCCATCGCCGCCCTTGACATGGACGGTTACTCGATCCACAAAATCACTCATATTGATTACCTTACAAAAAAGCCGCGTCCTTACGGGCGCGGCTTGAAAAAAGCTTGACGCTATATCGCTCAGGCGATGACGTCGACAACCTTGCGGTCGCGACGCACACCGAACTTCACGGAGCCATCGGTGAGGGCGAACAGCGTGTGATCCTTGCCCATGCCGACGTTGTGGCCCGGGTGGAAGTTGGTGCCACGCTGGCGAACGATGATGTTGCCGGCCACGACGGCTTCGCCGCCGAACTTCTTCACGCCGAGGTATTGCGGGTTAGAATCGCGACCGTTGCGAGAGCTGGACGCACCCTTCTTATGTGCCATGATTCATGGTCCTTTCTATAACTCAGGCAATCGCCGTGATCTTGACGATAGTCAGCTTCTGGCGATGACCCTTACGGCGAGCAACACCAGTCTTGTTCTTGTACTTCTGGATGCTAATCTTCGGGCCCTTGGCTTCGTCGTTCACAACCTCAGCCTTGACGGACACCTTGGCCAGATCGGCGGCGGCAAGGGTGACCTTGTCACCATCGACAACGAGGGAGACCGGGAATTCCACGGTATCGCCCTTCTTAGCGTCGAGACGGTTCACGAGGATGACGTCGCCAACCTCGACCTTTTCCTGATGGCCACCGGCCTTCACAATCGCGTACATTATCGTTCCTTTTATGTTTTGGAAAGCTACCTTGCCTAACACGCACCGAGCTTGCGGTCAGACACCGAGTTTCGAATCTACACCACCATGCGGACTAAATCAAATGATTTTTGCCCGCGTGTCAAGCACGACACACCTGTTACTCTTCCGCTTACTCTTCCGCCGTGTTGTTGGCAGCGACGGCAGCGGCGGCAATCTGAGCCAGTTTGGCTTTGACGTCGGCGCTGGAACCAGCCGGTTCGGGAGCGGGAGCGGTGCCGCGACCGTGCTTGTTGGTTTTGACGAACGGGTCGCCACCGCGAAGCGCGTAGGGATCGTCGTAGTCGGCCGAAACGGTCGGCTGATCATGCAGGATGAAACCACGGCCCTTGCAGGTCGGGCATTCCTCGGAGAACGCCTCGACCAGACCCTGGCCGATGCGCTTGCGGGTCATCTGCACCAAACCGAGCGAGGTGACTTCGGCCACCTGATGCTTGGTGCGGTCGCGTGCCAAGCATTCGACCAAGCGGCGCAGCACCAGATCGCGGTTGGCGGGCATGACCATATCCACATAGTCGATCATCACCATGCCACCGATATCGCGCAGGCGCAGCTGGCGGGCGATCTCTTCAGACGCCTCCAGGTTGCAACGCGTCACCGTTTCTTCCAAGGACTTGCCCTTGCCGATAAAGCGGCCGGTGTTCACGTCAATGGTGGTCATGGCTTCGGTGCGATCGATGACAATCGAGCCGCCGGACGGCAGGTAGACCTGACGCTCCATGCCCTTACGCAGCTGGGAGTCGATGGACCACTTGTCGAACACGTCCTTGCCTTCATGCTCGGCCGGGTCCCACTTCTCCAGCTTGTCCTTCAAGTCGGGGGCCATGGTGTCAAGGTATTCCTCGATACGGTCGTAGACCTTGTCACCTTCCACGATGAGCTTGCTGAAGTCGTCGTTGAAGATGTCGCGCACCACGCGGATGGCCACGTCGGGCTCGCCCTGCAGGAGCTTCGGGCGCTTGCCGTGCCAGAATTCCTCGCGCTTGGCGTTGATGCGCTCCCACTGGCGGACCAGTGATTCGAGATCCTTGACGATGGCGTCTTCGGATGCGCCCTCGGCTGCGGTACGGATGATCACGCCCATGTCTTTCGGGGCGATCTTGGAGACGATGTTCTTCAGACGGCTGCGTTCGCGCTCCGAAAGCTTGCGGCTCACGCCGGTCATGCCGCCGGATGGCACGAGCACCAGGAAGCGGCCGGCGAGCGTGACCTGAGAGGTCAGGCGGGCACCCTTGTGGCCGATCGGGTCCTTAGTGACCTGCACGAGCACCGGGTCGCCGGACTTGAACGCCAGCTCGATGCGGCGCGGCTGGCCTTCGAGACGAGCGGCATCCCAGTTGACCTCGCCGGCGTAGAGCACGCCGTTGCGGGCCTGGCCGATGTCCACAAATGCGGCCTCCATGCTGGGCAGCACGTTCTGCACGCGGCCAAGGTAGATGTTGCCGACGGTCTGTACTTCCTGAATGTCGGAGACGTAATGCTCGACCAGAACATTGTCTTCCACCACGGAAATCTGGGTGTGATGTTCCTTCTCACGCACCACCATCAGGCGGTCCACGTTCTCGCGGCGTGCGAGGAAGTCCTGTTCCATGAGCTGGCTCTGGCGGCTGCGCTCACGGCGGTTGTCACGGCGGCGCTGCTTCTTGGCCTCGAGACGAGTGGAGCCCTCCACATCAGTGATCTCGTCGATGTACTGCTGCTTGCGGGAGCGTCGGACCAGCGGCTGTTCGCTGTTCTGACTCTGGTCGTCGGTGCCCTCGCCGTTCTTGCCGCCACGACGGCGACGGCGACGGCGAGTAACGGTCTGCTCCTCATCGTCCTCATCGCGATCACGGTCATGATCATCGCGATCGTCACGACGGCGGGAACGCGTATCTTCGGCATCGTTCTCGGCGGTATCGTGCTCGCCGTTGGCACCGGTTTCGCCGCGTGAGCCGCGACGGCGGCGACGGCGCGAACGGGTGCGGGTGGCGTCGGATTCTTCGTCGCCCTCCTCTTCGGCAATCGGCGAGTAGGCGATATCGTCCAGCTCGAGGTCTTCCTCAATCTGCTCGACTTCGGCGGCTGCACGGCGCTCCTGGGCGTTCAGGCGGCGGGAGCGACGGGAACGGCGGGAGTCCGAGGTGTCGTCGGCGTCGAAATCGTCGTGATCGGCGTTGGTATCGCCGGACGCGGCGTCACGGGAAGCGTCACGGTCGGCGGAGGCGCGGCCGCGATCGTCGCGGCGACGGCTGCGCGGCTGGGCATCGTCATCATCGTGGCTGCGCGAGCGGCGGGAGCGACGCGACGGACGTTCGTCGTCGTCAACATCGTCATCACGAGTGTCAGCGGTATCGTGCGCATCCACAGCGGCGGGCAGTACCGGTTCCTGGAAGAGCAGGGACGTCATCGGCTTGCCGCGACGCACGGCCTCGTGGCCAGAGGGCAGGGATTCGACCGCGTCGAACAGGCGCTCATCCGGGGTGTCCTCGTGCGTATCCGCAACTGCACGGCGAGAACGACGGCGAACCGGACGGTCCTCGTCATCATCATCCATATCCATAGACGCACGGCGAGAGCGGGAGCGAACCGGCCGATCCTCGTAGTCATCATCGTCGGACTGGCGGGAGCGAGAGCGGCGGCGAACCGGGCGGTCCTCGTCGTAATCGTCATCGTCCACAACCGAACGGCGGCGGGAACGTGGGGCGTCATCGTCATCGAAATCATCGGCACTGACAGTGCGGCGCGAACGGCGGCGGGTTGGACGTTCGGCGGAATCCTGGGAATCGCTGGATTCATCGGAATCGCTGGAATCGGCTGACTTGGAATCGGCCGCAGTGCCGGCATCGGGAAGCGCGGGGGCTTCGAACAGCGGGGCGCGTTCCTGCACTTGCAGTTCCAGAGAAGCGCCGGCAGCACCGGTGCCGCGGACCACGCGGCGGCCGCCACGACGACGGCGAACAGGTTCGGCGGGCTGGGAGGCGGCGGCAGGCGCAGCGTTCACGGCTGCAGCCGAATCGGCATTGGATACGGTTGAATTATCGGTTCCGTCGTTGACGAAACCTTCACGGTTGTCAGTGGGCACAATGCTCCTCGCGGCGCGCTGCATCACGACGCCTATTTCCAGGCCTATACGCTTGTCTCACACCACGCTCTCACCGTGGCCGCACGAAAACGCGCCGCGTAAAGGCAACTTCGTCTCAAGTCTGTCCTGCGGGTGGCGGACACCGGCGCTTGCGTTGTCTCATTCTCAAGAGCCGCAAGGGGATCGACGCCATCTCGCACGCTGATGGTTATGCAGAACCACCATCCTTTAGTATGCCACATATTTTGTGCGGGCGTGGCCCGGCGAGGCTGACGTTCTCTCGGCTCCCCTCCCCCGCGGTGACAGCTCCCCTCAGGGAGGGGAGCTAGAGAGGTGTCAGACCAGCCAGTCGGTAAGGATTGCGGCCATGGCGGTCAGGTCGGATTCAGGCACCTGCTCGTCGTGCTTGTGAGCCAGCAGCGGATCGCCGGCACCGAGGTTGACGGCCGGGATACCGAGCTGAGAGAAGCGTGCCACGTCGGTCCAGCCGAGCTTGGCCAGCGGGTCGCGGCCAGTGCGCTCCTTAACCAGTCGGACCAGATCCTGGGCGAGCGGGGCGTTCAGGCCCGGGCGCGCGGAGGGGCTTTCGTCCTTCATTTCGATGCCGTAGCCCTCGAACACGCCGCCGGTAGCCACATGCTCGCCATTGCCGAGTTCGGCACCGGCGTCCGCGCCCATCATCAGAGCCTTGGCCTCGGCCAACGACTTGTCCGGGGCGAAGCGGTAGTTGACGTGTACGCGGCATTCATCCGGAATGACGTTCGTGCCTTTGCCGCCGGAGATCAGCGTGGCGTTGAGGCCCTCGCGATAATCGAGCCCGTCCACGTTCACGGTGGCCGGCTCGTAGGCGTTGAGTCGGTTCAGAATGTCGGCCGCCTTGTGGATGGCGTTCTCCCCCATCCACGCGCGGGCGGAGTGCGCGGCCACGCCGTGGGTTACGACGTCGAAGCGAATCGTACCGTTGCAACCGCCCTCGATGCCGCTGTTGGTGGGCTCGCCGATGATGGCGAAATCGCCGGTGATCCAATCGGGATGGGCCTCGACGACTTTGCGTAGGCCGTTCTTTTCGGCGACGACTTCCTCATGGTCGTAGAAGACGTAGGTGAGGTCGACTTTCGGGGTGGTTTCCGGCGTGCGGCCGTCGAGCGTGGCGGCGAGGTAGAGCATCACCGCGTCGGAGGCCTTCATATCGGTGGCACCGCGGCCCCACAGCACGCGGTCTTCGGGATGAGCGTGGGCGATTTCTTCGCGAATCAGCGAATCGCCGGGCTCCAGCCACTTTGGTGGGAAATTGTCGATGACCGGCACAGTATCGAGGTGCCCGGCCAAGATCACACGGCTCGGCTTGCCGAAGTCGGTGCTGGCCACCACTGTGTCGCCGTGACGGCGGACGGTCAGGTGCTCTTGCTCGTTAAGGAAGGCCTCGACCTCGTCGGTGAGGGGGCCCTCGTGGTCGGACACGGAGAAGTTCTCCATGATCTGGGTGAGCAGGCTGTTCAGCTGCTCGGCAGTGGATGCGGTGCGGTTCAATTCAAGCGTCATGTGAACAGCGTACCGCGTGGGCGGCGGGCCCAGCACACTCACTACATGAGATTTTGCGGCCGAATACATTTTTATGTGCCACACTGGGGTGGCGAAAGGGAGGATTATGCCAGGTCTAATCAGCGCCATGCAAGGCTTCTGCGTTATCGGCATCGTAATCGCGGTGGGATATGTTGCCGCACGAATGCGAATCGGCGGGCCGTCCGCTCAGATGGTGCTCAACCGGTTCTCCTTCTTCGTATCGAGCCCGTGCCTGATGTTCGCGATTCTCTCCAAGGAGCCGATTTTCGACATCTTCCACCCCTCGATTATCGTGGCGTTCTTCTCCGCCGTGCTGGTAGGCGTGGTGTTTTTGGTGCTCAACCGTATGTTCTTCCACCTGAATGCCCCGGACGCCACCATCGGTGCCCTGAATTCGCTGTACCTCAATTCCAATAACATCGGCCTGCCAATCGCCACCTACATTCTGGGCAATCCGGCTCTTGTGGCACCGATTCTGGTCATGCAGCAGGCCATCTTCACACCGGTGGGCCTGACAGTGCTGGACGTGACCACCAAGGGCAAGGTCTCCATCAAGGAAATCGCCAAGCAGCCACTGCATCAGCCGCTGCTTATCGGCTCGCTGCTGGGCATTGTGGTCTCTGCGATTTCCGCTAAAAGCGGCTGGTTCCCAGTGCCGAAATTCATTTTCGACCCGATCGACATGATCGGCGATTCGGCTGTGCCAATGATCCTGATGGCGTTCGGCATGTCCCTGCACGGCACCAAGCCGCTACAGCAGAAGGGCGATCGCCCGGCCATCTTCACGGTCGCGGTCCTCAAGAACATCATCATGCCAATTATCGCGTTCCTGCTCGCCTACTTCGTGATGGGCTTCCGCGGCTCCGAGCTGTACGCCTGCGTGGTACTCGCCGCTCTGCCCACCGGCCAGAACGTATACAACTACGCGGCCCGCTACAACGTGGGTCTCACCTTCGCGCGCGACGGCATTCTGATGAGCACCATGACCAGCCCGGTGTTTATCGCGATCATCGCGGCGCTGCTGTCGTGATGGGTGCGCAGAGAAGCGTTCTCAATAGTATCCGTGCGCGCAAATGCACAGATATCGCACAAACGAACATTTGCTCATCCGCATATTTGCGGTGATTTCAGCGTTTCTACGTTCGATTTGCGTATACGAAAGTACGCACAGTTGTTATTGAGAACGATTCGCTGCGCAGCTCGGCTCAGTCATCAGCCCGATAATCGGTCAGATTCAAGCTGGCCGCCACATGATTGGACGCGAACGCGCCGATGGAAACCAGCGCATAGCACAACACAAGCCCGCCGAAGAAGCTGGCCAGCGTGGCCGGTTCGGTCATCGAAGCGGCGAACAGAGGGGCCATAAGCAGCATGGAACAGCCGCCGGCCACGATCACCACGATGTTGAGCGGGGTGAGTACCTCGATGAATCGCGCACGGTTCAAGGTCTTGACATCAGTGCCCTCCAACACCAGCATGCGATATTCGCCGGCCTGATCGTACACGCTGCCGGCCTGCATCACACCGGAGCTGACCGCGGCAAGCACAGCGGCGAACACGAGCGTCAGAATGCCGCCGGTGCCGATGTCGCGAATGAACACGGTGAACGGGTCGTTGGCGTCATCGACCACGGCGGCCGATCCGAAGAATCCGCAGATCGACGTGATGCCGGCGATAAACACGGCCAACGCAATGCCGGACACATTGCGCCAGGCGCGCTTAGGGTTGTCGAGAATACGGCGCATGGCAATCATCGTGGCCGCATCCTTGGGGCGCTTGGCCTTGGCCTTGGCGCGAGCGGTGATCACCCACGTGCCGATAAGATTCACCAGCGCGAAGCACAGCAGCATGAAACCGATGATCACGCCGTACATCACCGCCTGGCCGGCCTGAGCCAGCATGGCCGGGTTCTTGAAGACGATCATGGCCACCACCACGACTACCACGAACAGCACCATACGGGTGCCTGAGGGCAATGCGGTGGCGGTGCGCGAGGTGACACCCAATGGGGTGATTGCCACGCGGCGCAAGGTGACCAGCGACGATATCAGCGCCAAGATGGCCACGCCCGCCAAGGTGATTACCAGCGCCAGCGGGCCGACCCATAGCTGTTCGAAGGTGAACCGCTGCTCCTGGAAGGGAATCAGCATGACTGCCGGCATCAGGGCGCAATAGCCGGCAATGCCGATAAGCGCGCCGATCAGCGCCTGTCCGGCGGCGTCAAGCGCGGTGAGACGCACCTGTCTCTTATACACATCTGACGCTGCCGACGACTTAATAGGTGT